>Ga0209164_1000071_pt1 | contig 309620 bp, 282 predicted proteins | sample MTBNYHSulfiMetaG_FD_187458 | JGI IMG/M metagenome (GOLD analysis project Ga0209164, IMG submission 187458) | Enrichment culture microbial communities from rom New York Harbor, USA that are MTBE-degrading - MTBE-NYH (New York Harbor Sulfidogenic)... | ecosystem: Environmental > Aquatic > Marine... | reverse complement strand
TCTTGTTCTTACGTATAAACATACCGAAATATAGCCTTGCAGCACCCAAATTAACAAGACGTATCCCTCTATCTTATTATTCTACTATAACTTAGCATTTACAAAAACCATCTTGCGGAAAACAGGAGTAAGTAATTAATAGACATGCGGTTAAAACCAAAGTGGGGAGAATATATCTATTGCGGGTAATATTTTTCATCAGCCCGGATGTTAATTTACCGGCTCTGTTTTTTGTCCGTTTAACTTTTGAAGAATCCATTTTTTGCTCACTTGTTTTAGATTAAAATGAATTCTTAGTTCATATTAATGTAAAACTAATAATGAATGATCTAGAGTAAGAATAATGATGAATAAGCTCAATAGAGCAGAAGGATGAGAAAGGAACTACATCTATTTGATATGTTTCTTATTGAATCTTCCGCACAGCAATGAATAGATGTTGATTGATAAAAAATTTGACCATGCCTAATCAGTCAAAGGAAATAAAAATTAAACTAAATTGTTTTCAATAAAGCTATTATCGCAAATCTTTCTTTTTTGTAAGAACTATAAAATCTCTATAGGGAAGTTTATAGTGTTTATCTGCGACTTCAATTTCAACGGTTTGCTCACTTTCTTTCACGATGGTTGCTACTTCTCCGCGAGTGAATTCGTATTCTTTCTCTAACGCGATATAATCTTGTCTAAAGATTCTTTTGTTTCTCATAATCACCTAGCTTTAATAATGATATTATTTTATCAAAGATTGAATTAGAGTTAATTTATTAACGAATTTTTTAACAAGTATTTTCTCAGCTAACTCCAAATGATCTTGATCAACTAATAATCGAACTGCATCAGGCTCAATTTGCCACGGTTTAACTATAAAATTCTCACTTCTTCGAATACTAGTTTCAATTCCTGCATTTAGGAGATCTCTTCTGGCAACATTAGCGTAAAACGCATTTTCAAATTCACCGACTACTACTTTATGAGTTTCCATTTTTATGCCTCATACTATTCAAAGAGATTTTTCTTACTAAACAAACTTTCTTTAGATATCTCTTTTGAGTTCTTTGACTAAATCTCTAAGACCCGGGTAAAGTACTACTGTACAAGCTATAACTGCAGCAGTCAAGAGAACTAAAATAATTATACCAACTTCAAAACTACCCATCTCGTTTACTTACCTTTCGAATTTAATGGCTAATTACCTTATCAATAAACGATTACATTCTTCGTTGAAGAACTATTTATTAAAGCATACCTTTTTCGGCAGCGTCTTTCAGGTCATCATTGGCAAAAATTGCAATTTCAACTCTTCTGTTCAATTGTTTCCCACTTGGAGTATCGTTAGATGCAATAGGTTCAAGTTCACCAAGTCCAATAACACTGAATCTTGAAGAAGCAACGCCTTGAGATGCCGTAAATTGAGAAACTGATTTTGCTCTGCTTTCCGATAATGTTTGGTTATACTCTTCCGAGCCATCGGTATCCGTATGCCCCGTAATAAGAATATTTGTATCGGGATACTTGTTTAATATAGTTGATAGTTTAGTGATATTTGACTTTGCTTGATACTCTAGTGTTGAAGAATTTGTAGCGAAGAGTATCCCGGAATCGAATGTAATCTTAATTCCTTCTCCTACACGTTCAATGGTTGCACCTTCAATATCCTTTTCCATCTCTTCGGCTTGGTTATCCATATAATTACCGATTAACGCTCCTGCCGTACCGCCCACTACTGCGCCAATAATTGCACCAAGAGCCGTATTATCATACTGATTCCCAATTACACCGCCAACAACTCCGCCGGCAACACCACCTATTGCTCCGCCTTTAACCGCATTACTAGCCGAACACCCGTAAATAAAAATTGCACCGGCTAATGCCGTAACCAAAAACAATGTTTTAAATAATTTCATTTTACTTCTCCGATCTTTTTTATTGCTGCTTTGAATTATAATTACACCATCGCTTTTCAATCAGACTAAGTCTGAAAAATCGAGAAAGCAATGGTGCTTCTTTGTAAATATGTTATTATAAAAATCCCGTTATGTTATAAATTCATTTTATTGGAAAAAATATCTAACACCAATTGCCGCATCTATTCCTAACCCTGTAAGCGGTGTTACCTGGAATACAGGTACAATTTCAAGGAATACATCAATTGGAGTTGATTGAGGCAGCCATGCAATACCCAAGACGCCTCTTATACCAAGCGAACCTTCATATCCGCCTCCGCTATTATATCGTCCGCCGATTCCGTAATAGAGAGGGAATCTTTCGGTTGAACTTATTACATTGAATGCGTGCCATAAATAATCCATATGAAAATGGATTCTGCTGCCATTATTATAATCACCTCTGTACTTTATACGATCGCCGCCAAGACCGACACCAAGACCAAAATCAAATGCATTGTTTTGTGATGTCCAATACTTTGCACTTAAGCCGGTTGGTTCTCCAAGCATTATACCTAATCCAAAACCATGATCCTGAGCTTCTATTGGTCTAGCGAAGAAAATAAGAAACCCTAAACCGAGAATTAATAAAAGATACTTTTTCATTGCCGTTACTCCTTTTTAACTACTATTTTATTTACGACTTAGTGTAATTGAACCTAAATCTGTATTCTGCATTGCATTAACCATTACATTTGCTATGGTAGCGTTGTAATAAGCAGGATCTGAAGAAAAAACTTCCACTCTATAAGTTTGAGACAATAATGCCATTACTCTAAATGACCCTGTTAGTGGGTCAGCGATAGTACCCGCTGTATCCGTTCCATTAATTGCGTAAACATAGCCGGCAGCAAATGCAGGACTTATTATTCCTGATACTGAGCCCGAGATTACCATTGGTATAACTCTGATAACCGGTTTCAGTTTGTATTGCCCGTTCCCGGTAAGCACTATTGAGCGTCCGGCATCAAAATCGAGAATCAACTCATATAATAAATCCGGTTGAATTTGGAAGGCATGATTTAATTTGATCCCGCTTTGTTCTCCACTCGGAATATCCAGGGTATGTGTAATTCCATCAACAACTACATTACTACCATTACCAATTAATAATCTAATTTGTGAATAATGCCCGGCATCCAGTTTTGCATTACCGAGAACAACACTTGCACCGTTTCTCAGTGTAAGTAAGTCGTAAGTTGCCGGAATATCATTGATAACAAACCAACCGCTATTTTCATCGGCATCGGTTTTGTGTATCTCAACTCTTGTAACTACTATGTTTACCTGGTCATAACCGGCGGGTGCATCAACCATTGTCAGTTTGAATTCTCCCAACCCGGTTTCGGGCGAAGTTGAATCAGTACAACTAACAACGAATGTAACACCTACAATAAAGCTGAGCAGGAAAACCAATAAAACTATTCTTTCTTTTATACTTTTCATCAAAAACTCCTTTTAGAACAACTAACTTATAATTGTAAAATTTTTTCCGCTTTTACAGTTGCGTATATCTCATTAATATTTGAAACACACTATAAAGTAAACTAGTAGGTGAGAGTAAACAATCGAGCAGAAGGATGAAAAGGTAATTAATCCTTTTGCCCTAGAACAACATGTTTTCTAAGTATTGTTTTGTAATATAGTTTTCGAATGGACAAACTTAGTCTCAGTTTTATTTTAATAACACGTTTACTGTTTGCGATTTAAATTTCACCTATTATTCTAACTATTCTTTCGTGTTGTCTTAATCGTGCTATAGTTAATAATAGTTATTACCTACTCGCCTGTGATCCGTGATTGTCAAAGAACTCTTAAATCATTTTCAATTATGTACTATGATTAAAAGTATTGTTAATTAATAATTCTAAAAACTACTCTTCTATTCTTTGCTCTTCCTTCAGGTGTACTGTTATCTGCTATCGGGAAGTTTTTTGAGAAGCCAATAGTAGATAGTCTGTCTGTAGAAATACCTTTAGAAACAAGATAATTTTTGACAGATTGAGCTCTCTCTTCCGATAGCTTTTGATTGTACTCATATGTATCGATATTATCTGTATAACCCTGGATCTCAACTTTGACATCAGGACTATTTTTTAATAACGTAACGGCTTTATCAAGCACGGCATATGACTCTGAACGCAGTTCTGATTTATTGAAATCAAAGTTTACACCCTCAAGAACTAATCTATCTTCTGATATTGCATAGATAGGTTTTTCAACTACAACTTCTCTTACTATCTCTCGGGGTATATAATTTTTGATCATATCTTCAATTTTATCGTAGTCGGTCATGTCTCTCCATTCTTGGGTGATTCCCTGACAAGGTTCACACATCTCTGACGGTTCACCTTTACCAAATAAGTAAAGAAACCCGAGACTAGCTGCGTAATATTTATCACTCCCGTTATTTTCGGTAGGGCTCACAAAACCATCAAGTTGTGAATTGTTTGTTCCATGATAACCAAACTCTGTTACAAGTCTCCAATTCTCGCTAAGACCCCATTCTATACCGATACCTGCATTCCATTGAGATCCGAAAGCATCATCATCTAAAGATGCCGTTGCTTTGTTTGTTAACATTCTATAATTAACACCAGCTCCAACATACAGATATGGTGAAACCGGTTCGCAAGGTATTAAGTAATACATTAAATCGACATCACCGGTTATAAGGTTTGTTTGTTGGTTAATTAGCATTGAATTTTGATCAGTCCATTCTCCTTCAAGATGAGAATAGCCGCCTTTCAGTCTTAATCCAAAATTCTCGGAAAAATTCCTTTGAAGTGAGAGATATCCACCATAATTAGACTGCAAAGATCTGATATTTACATTTACATATTTGGGGTAACGACCACCAAAGCCGAATGCCCAACTGTCTGTAACTGTTTGTGCATTAACATCTAGAACAACAGCTAAGATCAATGCAATAGTTATTAAATATTTTTTCATTGTTTCCTTCCTTTTATTTTTTTAAATCCTAATTAGTTACCATTAATTTTGCTTGTCATGTAAACCATCTGCCGTTTAGTTTTGAAAATCAGGGTGAGGGATACAATCGCCTCACCCATAATTTTCAGCTTCTTCAACATGCATTACTTATACTTCTGATCTCGTATCTATTGCTATTTACATAATCTACTTTCATTTCAATTATCCTATGCATTATCGCTTATCAACTACACTTGTGTCTAGTGTAACGGCAGCAATACGTGTTAACGCTCTGCCTCTCAATGATGCTCCGGTATTCAATGATATTGACTGATCAGCCAGAACATTTCCGTAGAATATCGAATTTGTTCCAAAAGTTGCTGAAGTACCTACTGACCAATAGATATTTTCCCATTTTGCACCACCGGCTAGAACAATGCTTGTGCCCGGATCTGTAATGAGTGTTGAACCCATCTTAAATATCCAGACTGCATTTGGATTACCACCGGCGTCAAGAGTTAAAATTCCTTGTGGTCCAGTTCCTGAAATACCGGAAGTTGAAGAGTTAACATACAACCCTGGGGCAAGTGTTAATCCGCCCAACTGACCAGGTAAGGAGATGGCATCTAGTGATCTTCCTTGAGCGTCGTTATAAGCAGCAGTCAAATCATTTTTAGCAGTTTCTACTATTGGATCAGCCGACATATAAAGCGTTCCATCTACAACTCCCGGAGGGAAGCCGTCTATGGTTGCGGTAGGAAATGATCCGACATCACCATAAACAAAAGTGAACCCTGTATTAGTAACTCCGGAACCGGCTAGGATAGCAAAATCACCTGCGGAACCAAGATCAACACCTGCAGGCCCGGATGGAAGTGCCTCAAAATTTGCTACTAATATTCTGTTGGCAAGAATTACAAATGTATAATTCGCATCTGTCGATACTTCAAGTCCATTCTCCGTCCAGTTAATAAATGTAAATCCGTCATTAGGTGTTGCAGTTACCGTTACTTCACTTCCAGAATCGTAATTACCGTCACCGTTAACTGTTCCACCTTCTATCGGATTTGCCGATAAGGATACATTAAATTGTCCGACTGTTTCTTCGAAGTTTGCTACTAAAGTTCTGTTTGCAGTTATTACAAATGAATAATTTGCATTTGTAGATACCTCAAGCCCGTTCTCCGTCCAGTTAATAAATGTAAATCCGGGGTTAGGAGTTGCAGTTACCGTTACTTCACTTCCAGAATCGTAATTACCGTCACCGTTAACTGTTCCACCTTCTATCGGATTTGCCGATAAGGATACGTTAAATTGTCCGACTGTTTCTTCGAAGTTTGCTACTAAAGCTCTATTTTCAACTAAAGTAAATGTATAATTTTGATTTGTCGAGACAGGAACTCCGCCTTCTGTCCAGTTAACAAATAAATACCCGGTATTAGGTGTTGCAGTAACTGTTACGACAGTGCCTGATTCATATTCGCCGCCACCGCTTGTTGTTCCACCATCTAACGGATCTGATGACAATGATACCGTATATAATTGTGGTGGTGCTTCTTCAAAGTTTGCAACTAAAGTTCTGTTTGCAGTTAACTCAAATGTATAATTTGCATCTGTCGATACTTCAAGTCCATTCTCCGTCCAGTTAATAAATGTAAATCCGGAGTTTGGGGTTGCGGTTACTGTTACTACTGAACATGAATAAAATGTTCCGCCGCCACTTGTTGTTCCGCCATTTAAGGGGTTTGAAGACAATGAAACCGTGTATGGAGTAATTGTTGTGAAAATCCATTCATAGTTTTCTGTCATTGAATTACCTGTTAAGTCTTTAGCCCCGGTTGTAATCGTTGCTCTATAAGTTCTATTCTCTTTAAGATCAATTAATGGTACAAAAGTGGCTGTGGTGCCAGAATAGGTAACTGTACCAGAAACAAATGTGTTAAATCCAAGCTCCATTACAGTAAATACTGCCGTTGTAATTGTTGAAGCGTCCATCGGCTTACTAAATGTTGCGGTAACATGTTTGTTCACAGGAACACATATTTCGCCGTCGACAGGATCTGTAGAAATAATTGTTGGGGGTGTATCCACCACCGACGAGCCTGTTGTAAAGCTCCATACATAATTATCTGCCAAAGCGTTTCCAGCAAGATCTTTAGCCCCGGTCGTAATGGTAGCGGTATATACCGTATTGGGTGCAAGGTTACTTGCCGGAGTAAACAGTGCTGTTGTGCCTGAATAGGACACAAAACCTGTGACCGATGTTGTTCCTTGTTTTAATATAAATGTGGATGTTTGAATAGATGTTGGATCCATCATTTTGCTAAATGTTGCACTAACTTTCTGATTCAAAGGAACATTAGTTTCCAAATTAATTGGGTCTGTAGAAATTACCGTAGGCGGAGTAACCACCACTGATGAGCCTGTTGTAAAATTCCATATATAATTGTTAACCAAAGGATTACCAGCAAGATCTTTAGCCCCGGTTGTAATTGTAGCAGTATATACCGTATTTGGTGCAAGATCACTTGCCGGAGTTAAAAGTGCTGTTGTGCCTGAATAGGACACAAATCCTGTGACTGATGTTGTCCCTTGTTTTAACGTAAATGTTGACGCATTTATAGTTGACGCGTCCATTGTCTTGCTGAATGTTGCCGAAACTTTTTGATTTAATGCAACATTTGTTTCTGCATTAAAAGGATCTGTAGAAATTACTGTAGGCGGAGTGACCACCACTGCTGCGCCGGTTGTAAAGCTCCATGTATAATCATTAGCCAAAGGATTACCAGCAAGATCTTTAGCTCCGGTTGTAATAGTTGCCGTATAAATTGTATTTGGCTGAAGTAAGCTTGCCGGTGAAAAAATTGCAGTAGTACCTGAGTAAGAGACAAACCCTGAAACAGATGTTGTTCCTTGACGTAATATAAAGGTGGATGAATGAATAGTTGTAGGATCCATTGTTTTGCTAAATGTTGCACTAACTTTCTGATTCAAAGAGACATTAGTTGCCGCATTAACAGGATCTGTAGAAATTACTATAGGCGGAGTGACCACCACTGCTGCGCCGGTTGTAAAGCTCCATTCATAATTATTTACCAAAGCATTCCCAGCAAGATCTTTAGCCCCGGTTGTAATTGTAGCAGTATATACTGTATTTGGCGCAAGGTTACTTGTCGGTGTAAAAAGAGCTGTTGTACCTGAATAGGAAACAAAACCTGAAACTGGTGTTGATCCTTGTTTTAAAGTAAATGTTGATGCGGTAATAGTTGAAGCATCCATAACCTTGCTGAATGTTGCAGATATTTTTTGATTTAACGCAACACCTGTTTCTCCATTCGCAGGATCCGTAAAACTAACAACTGGCGGGGTAACTACAACAGATGCACCTGTTGTGAATCCAAACACATATTCGCCTGCCAAAGAAGTTCCGGCAAGATCTTTAACGCCGGTGGTTATTATTACAGTATATGCGGTATTTGGTGCAAGTAATTCTGTGGGTGCAAATATTGCTGTTGTGCCTGTATATGAAACTAAACCTGCTACAGGCGTTACACCTTGTCTTAATAAAAAGCTTGCAGATGTAAATGTTGCAGGGTCCATTTCCACATTGAATGTTACCGCAATTTTCTGATTTAATGCGACATTAGTTTCTGCATTTACAGGAACTGTAGAAATTACTGCAGGTGCAATTACAGTTGTTCCCTCTCCTGCTGTAAAGCTCCAAACATAATTGCTTGCCAGTGCGCCTCCACCCAAATTCTTAGCCCCGGTTGTAATTGTGGCGGTATATAATGTATTGGGTTCAAGATAACTTGACGGTGTAAATATCGCCGTTGTGCCTGAGTACGATACCGTACCGGAAATAAATGATGTACCATGCATTAACGTGAAAGATGCCGTCGTAATTGTAGTAGCATTCATCTCTTCACTAAATGTTGCAGTTATTTGTTGATTGATCGGTACATTAGTGGCCGCGTTAGCTGGATTTGTAGATACCACGGTTGGTGTAGTTGTGATTGGCGGATAAGTTATTCCGTCTCTATCTTCGCAACCGGTTATCATAATAATTATAAGAAGTGGAATTAACCACATCATTAAATTGTTTTTTAATTTGTTCATTTTTTCTTACTCCTATAATAAATTAGTGTTCGGTATTTAGTCATGAATAAGATACGTAGCAGTAATTGAGATTGATATCGGACAAAGGAATGAAAAAGGAACTACTTCTTTTGGATGATTAAAAAGTAAAAATTAAACACTTAATCATCGGGAATTATGCGGATCAATTTTAGTTATTTCTTTTTTCCGTAAATAAATACAACTCCGCCAATTATCATTACTCCTATTCCGATTAATGGGCTCCAGCTTGCCGTATTGTTTTTATCTGCCGTAATTTCAAGATTCCCAATGTCCACAACTTTTTCTCTTGTTACATAATTAAAGCCGGTAAAAAGAGTCATTAATAGACCGATTGTGAGAATGATTACACCAATTGTTTTTGCGTTCATGATTTGAATTCCTTATTGTTAATTCAAGTTTTCTAAGTTCAGTTTTTATTTCATTTTCTTGATTTAATAATTTCATTTCGCATTAATTCTGGAATCACAAGATAGGCGACATCACTTTGCACATCCTCCACTGTATTACGTTCGGGAGTATTACTTGTGGCACCCCAAATTATTCTTTCATTATTTTCAATCAGCCAAACTTCTATCGAACGGCGTTCGATTGTTTTTGATTCTACATATCCCGGATGATGAATTTCTTTATAGTAGGTAGTATATGTTTTTCTAAAAGGATTGTACCTTGTTCTCATTTCCGATGTAACATAGCTCTCTACATAGCGTGTCTCCGTTTCTTCGTTAAGAAGACGGGTAACCAGCATTCCGTCAAATTTGTTTTCTTGTACAGCTTCAATAATTTGTAAAGTATCCGGAAATGAATTCTGAAATAAACTATAAGATGAAGTTGTTTTAACACCATGTTTGGTAAACTCTTTAACAAAAGCATCTTCCCAAATTCGTCTCTGAATTGGATCTTTTCTGAAAGCGATGATTAGTATATTTTTCAAAGGAGGTTCATTAAATGTGGGATCATTCCAAACATCAACAAGTGTAGATGATGAACAACCTTCCAAACAAATAATTAAACAGAATAAAGCCGCACCAAAAAATATTTTTGTTTTCTGTTTCATTTTACATCTCTCTTATAAAAAATGATCATGTTAATAATCAGCACAGTTCTTTTTTGTTATGAAATTACAATACAACAAAAAAGATGAAAGCAATTATTACAACGACTACAAGCGAAACGATAAGCGGTGAATTATTTCTTGTTCTCATGATAAACCTCTCTTTTAGATACTATTTGTATCAAGCCATTGAAGAATTTCTTTAATACTACCGGTAGCCAGCCCGATGCTTGTATCTGCCGCACCGTAATACATGTTTATAGTATCCCCGTCAGCACCAATAGTGTAACCGCATGGGAAGACTACATTTCCGACATCGCCGTGTTGTTCATAAGATTCTTCAGGAGCGAAGACCCAATCTTTGCAGCGTTTAATCATTGTTTCAGGATTTTTTAAATCGAAGAGAGCAAGCCCCAATCTGTAAATGCATCCTGCGCAAGATGTTTTGACACCGTGATAAATTACCAACCAACCTTCGGAAGTTTCAATAGGGGGTGGTGATAATCCAATTTTATTTGCATCCCACCACGCACCCTTGCGGGCATTCATCAGTAAAATATGTTTACCCCAATTTTTCAAGTCGGGTGAATAAGAAATCCACATATGTGCTCTAGGTGCGCTGACAGGACGATGAATCAAAGCCCATTGCCCATTGATTCTATGAGGAAGTAGAGCGGCATCTTTATCGTCCGGCGGCATGATTACACCGTAACGTTCAAAATCTTTAAAATCTTCCGTTAACGCTAATGCAACTCCGGGGCCGTCGCGGGTGTAGGCAGTATAGACTACTACATATTTTTTTAACTCGGGCACAAATGTAATCCGCGGATCTTCGATACCCCATCTTTCCTCCGGGAAATTTTCAACATCAGGCAAGAGGGTTGGTTGAAAATCAATTTCCCAATTATCCACTCCGTTTGCAGAACGTGCGGCGCATAGATGTGAAAGTCCGCTGCGGTCTTCAACTCGACAAAGGAGCAATGTAGTTCCATTCGGTAATAATGTTGCGCCTGCATTGAATACACTGTTAATAGGATACGGCCAATCTTTAGCTGTAAGAATCGGATTTAATTTATGACGGCGAAAAAGTTCTATGTGTTGATTTTTCATTTTATTAATTCCTTCATTGATCTATGTGTTTGCTCTGCTAAACGCAGCTCAAGTAATGATTGAAGAAAAGCTAAAGTTGATTCCGAACCTTGATTTTCATTTAGGCGATCCGAATGCAAACCATCCCGGCAGCCGCCTGTTGTAGGATCGTAGAGAGATAGTTTTAAGTCGTTTCGTCCGAGGAACCATTCGAATGCCCGGCGTGCTTCTTTATTCCATCGTTTGTCCCCCGTAATTCTGAAAGCTTCCAAACAAGCCGAAACCATTGCTTGAGCTTCAATTGGCTGCTGATCAAAACGAGCCCGCTCTCCGCCCATATAATAAAAACCGTTTGACCCTATAGGGACAAAATGTCCTTCACTCGATTTATTTAACTTGGCTAGCCAATCAAGAGATTCTAATCCGGCATCAACCATTTCATTATTTTGCATTGATTTACCGCTAATTATTAATGCATGTGAGAGTATTGCATTACAATATGAAAGTTCTCTTTCGAACCAATTCCAATCATTCATACTGTTGCTTTTATATAATCTCATAAGTCGTGCAGCTAATTCGTTCCTCACCTGATCGGATCTGCTGTCACCAGCAAATTTTTGCGAGTATTCATTTATCCCGATGAGAGCGAATGCCCATGCGCGTGGACTGGAAGTTGACAAAACAGCAGGTAATGTTTGTTCAAACAGCCAAGCAGCCATTCCATGTTGTGCAGGAATGTTACTTCGATTTAATACTGTTCCCAATGCACACAAAGCACGTCCATGGCTGTCATCCGAACCTTTTTCTTCGAGCCAATTTCGCTGGTAATCCATAAAATTGCGGAATTGTTTGTTTTGAGAATTGAATGCAAATCCGAGGAATGCTAGATAGCGTGAAGATAATTTTAGAAGTTCGTCATTGCCAAATTCATGAAGCAGCGCTGTTACTAGCAAAGCGCGAGCATTATCATCTGTTGTATATCCGTGAGAATAATTAGGAACAGTAAACAGTGAGTGTTGAAAAACTCCCGTAGAATCAGTCATTACTTCAAGATGATCTAATTTTAACGGCGGCAGTTCATAGGGATGTTTATCCGGAGTTCTTGCTGTGATTCCAGGTTGGATATAATGACGGCGCTCTTTGCGTGCGCGTTCAAAGCTTTCCATATATCTTTGTGATACTACCGACCAAATCATTTCTCTTCCGAACATATATGCGCGTTTACGCATTGCATGTCGTTCGGCTTCGTTTTGTAACATATTAATTACCTGATCCGCCATAGCCGCATGATCATTGAATGGAACCAACACACCTCTTCCTTCCGAAAGAATTTCCTGCGCATACCAATAAGGAGTTGAAATGATTGCTTTGCCTGCTCCTAAAGTATAAGCCAATGTTCCCGACGTTATCTGTGCTTCGTTGAGGTAAGGCGTAATATAAATATCTGCCGCACTGATGAATTCGATAAGTTCTTCATGACTAACAAAGCGGTTATAAAATTTTACATTACTTTCTACATTTTTTTGTTGAGCCAGCCATTGCAATGATAAGCGGTAAGTTTCACCTTCATGTTTAATTACATTCGGATGCGTTGCGCCGACAACTATATAGACTATATCGGGGTAGCGGTCAACAATTTTGGGTAGGGCTGATATAACAGTTTCTATTCCTTTGCTGGATGAAAGCAATCCAAAACTTAATAAAACTATTTTGCCCTCAACACCAAATAAATCTTTGTTAAAACTCGGGTCAACAAACGGCACATCAGGTATGCCGTGATGGATCATATCAATTTTTTCCGACGGGATATCATAGATTTCATGAAGAAATTCTGAACCGAGTTTACTCATAACAATTATACGGTCTGACAAGGCAGCAACTTCTTCCAACACGCTCTTTTGATCCGGATCGGGATTCTTCAGTATTGTATGCAAGGTCGTAACAATCGGCATTCGTAATTCTCTTAGAAGAGCCAATATATAGCTTCCCGCCTTCCCTCCGAATATTCCATATTCAAATTGTAAACACACCATGTCAACACTGTTGATATTTAAGAAATCCGCCGCTCTTAAATATGAATCGATATCTTTCTCATTAATTTCAAATCGAACTTTATCCGGATAAGAATAACCGGCTGCAATGTCATTAATAGGGAGTGCAATACAAGTTGTATCCTTAAATTGCATATCGATTGCTTCGCACAAATCGGTTGTAAAAGTTGCAATTCCGCATTTGCGGGGTAAATAATTTCCAATAAAGGCAACTCTGTTTAGGGTTGAATTTGTAACCGTTAGTTTCAAGATTTACATCCATTCTATTATATAAATGTATTCTGTTTTCGAATTTTACAATTTTAACTCTCGTTCATTCTTGCGTAAAATTTCCTTAAGAACATGAAGATGGTTATTGCGGAAATAATTATCCAAAACACAGCTATAGCTGATCTTGAACCGTAAACACAAACTAGACCCTAATGATTAGGAATTCAATCGGGCAAAGGAATGAAAAAGGAACTACATCTGATGGTGAAAGCAAGCATTTGCTGCCGTGTTATTTCCGGAATGAAATTAATTGAATAATCTACACATATTAATTGCATAAGATTATTCTAACAAATACGATCACCATTATTCATCAAAAGAATATGTTGGTGGTTGTCCCGCATTAAATATAATTGTATAGTTTGAATTTCTTTTAACTAAAAACGATACTGATTCGTTCTGTGATACATTTACCGCAACAATATTTCCTTCAGGCACTGTTTGATAAACGGTTGTCTGTCCGGGTGTGATGTCATCAACACTAATTGTCTTATTCCCTAATGACTGAATTTTCACAGTTACTTTGTTTAATTGATTGTTCTTTACACGAATCTGAGGATCCTTGTCACTTGAACAGCTAATAATTATTACCGCTATTGCTAAGCTTAGAATAAGATTAACTAATTTTTTCATATGGTTTCCTAATTAAATTTTTTGATTTATAATTTGTTAGCAGCTTAAAACTCTTTCGAATGGTTAAAGGAGAAAAAAGGACTGCCTCCTTTTTTCAATTCGAGAATCAATTCATAATTTTTTTATAACAGAAAACAATTATTACTCAATAAAATCCGTTCGAAATTTTCTTAAAATGAAATCCGTAAATGGCAAATAAAATTGCAAGTGAAAATAATTGTGGTTTACGGAACAATGTCCATAAGAATAATTTCCAGTAATAAATCCGTTCCTCGCCGATTACACCTAGTTTTAATATTGATCTAAAAAGAGCAAGAATGTAATTCGGATTAAGGTGAAAAACTTTTTTCTTTTTTGGTTCAAAATCTTTTAAGAAGGTCATTACACGTTCATAAAAATATTTAGGTGAATAGATTGTATGCAATACGTTTTTGTAACCGGTGAGAAGTTTTTCGGAATCCATCTTTGGAATAAAGTTAATTGTGAAATCAGTATTGTTTCCTGTAAAATCACTAAGCATTCTGCCTTCGCTGATCAATCTTTTCTCAAGCTTTGTACCTTTTGGCGCATTTAACAAACCTACCATAGCAGTAACTATTCCGCTTTTTTGAATAAAGTCTGTTAACTCATCAAATATTTTCGGGTGGTCGTTGTCGAAGCCGACAATAAATCCACCTTGAACTTCTAAGCCATATTCTTGAATTTTCTTGATGCTGGAAATCATATCCCGATTTCTATTTTGAGTCTTGTTACATTCTACCAAGCTTTCGTCGTTCGGAGATTCTATACCAATAAATACCGCTTCAAAACCTGCTTGAACCATTTGTTGCATTAGATTATCGTCATCGGCAAGGTTGATTGATGCTTCTGTATTTAGATAAAACGGACAATTATTTTCTTCCATCCAATCAGTAATTACAGGAAGGATTTCTTTTTTCAGTTTTACTTTATTACCAATAAAATTGTCGTCGACAAAGAACACAGGACCTTTCCAACCGGTTGCATATAAAGCATCTAATTCCGAGTTAATTTGTTCTTTACTTTTTGTGCGGGGAATTCTTCCGTAAAGTACTGTTATATCGCAAAAGTCACAGTCGTAGGGACAACCACGTGAATATTGAAGATTCATTGAAGTGTAATTATTCATTCTAACTAGTTCCCAAGAGGGGAGGGGTGTAGTTGATATATCAGCCCACGCGGTAGTAGTATATTTATGTTTTGCTCGACCGTCTTTCAAATCTTTTAAAAATATCGGAAGAGTTATTTCGGCTTCATTCAATACAAGGTGATCTACATTATCATAATATTCAGAGCTGCTGGTAAATAATGGACCGCCTGCGACAATTTTCACTTTTAAATTGTTGCATCTTTCAATTACCTGATTTGCAGATTCAGTTTGAATAGACATGGCGCTGATGAAAACATAATCAGCCCAAATAATATCTTCATCGTTTAGGTCATCCGCATTCATATCAATTAATTTTTTATTCCACTTTTCAGGAAGCATTGCTGCTACAGTCAAAAGACCTAAAGGTGGAAAGCTTGCTTTCTTCGATACAAATTTTAACGCATGCTTAAAACTCCAAAATGTATCGGGATACATGGGGTATACCATTAGAATATTCATTAAGTCCTCCGGCAAATTATTGAACCACGTTCCACTTACTCTAAATTCTTAATTGAGCATATAATCAGCATTAATAGAGCTAAATTCAATCATCCTTTCGGATGAAAAAGGGACTACATCCTTTGGTGGTGAAACTGTTTTAAGTTTGATTGGGATTTTAAAAAATGGTCTAGATTTTACCGAAAAATAAATCGGTAGAATTGATATCAATCAGTTTTGATTAGTCAACTCTACCTATCATGAATTAGTATTTAATTTGTTTCTATGTTTTTAAAAAATTCAGAAAAGACATTATTTATTTTATTGATTAGAAACGGTTATCAAGTATAGTAAGATTAAAGTACCATTGAACTTCAACCCATGCCGGTTCTCCGGGAACGCCGCCGCCAAAATTAACAATTTTAATTTTTGAGTAGTGACCGTCATGATCATACAAAAAGACATAGTTGGCTTCTCTGTCGCTCATATTATTTGTCCAAGATCCCACATTTCTAAGCGGTGAATCAGCATTATCAAAAATGTTTGTAGATGAACCAATATTGAAATCTGTTTGCCTGATAAGACTTGGATAAAGGTCTGCACTTTGAACAAGGTAGCCCTGACCGCCGGTTCCTGTAGTCGAATAATAAAGATCCACTAAGTTTGCGTCGATTGAAGAAACTCCATAGGCAATACCGGAAGATAAATCTAATCCGCTAGGCATACTCGAAGAGGTTCCTGTTGTTTCGTAAATTCTTACAGGTCCGTACAAAGTTAAATATATACTTGAAGTCATTAATACCGGACCAACTACGCTTGTCTGATTGTTTGACACACTTACTGAAATTGTTGTGTCACTATGGTCTTGAAGTTTAAGTGTAACATATCGCAAACCTGCGTCAACATTTGTAATACTATCGGGTGTTGTTTTAAAAGTATTCACACCGTCCAGCCAAATATTTGCACCGCTTGGATTTGTAGATACATAAATACTGCCTTTAACCTCCGGGGATATAGGGTCATTACTGCTGGAATCGCAAGAAGTAAAAAGTAATATTAAAAAAAGAGTTAGAATTGAGGAAATAAAATATTTCATTTGAATCTCCGTTTATTTTTTAAATAAATTAAAAGCATATTTTGCGCCATCATTTGTCATAACGAAAGTACCGGAATAGTTATCTTTATTAATTGATAAACTACCGTTGTATGTTCCTTTGAAACGGCTCTGAAGCTGATCTATCATTGTAATTTGCATCGTAATTGGGTTAAATGAACCCTTTACTTCCTGCTCAATCTTATGACGGTAATCGATACTGATTTTACCTGAAAAAGTGCTGTCGGTTTCTTCTGTTATCACTAACACGGTTGGTCTATTATCAAAGGTCCCTGTCCAGGTACCGACTAAAATTGAAGTCGTGTTTCCTTCAATTAGATCGGGAGTCATATCTTCGGTAGTTTCACCGGTCTGCTTCTCGCAAGCGGAAAATGCAATAGCCGCGATGAACATTATTGCAACAAAAAATCTGATTAATAAAATGTTTTTTTTCATAAATAAACCTCATATAATTTTGATGTAGCCTAAATACAACCTTATTTGTGTCTGTATATCAAGCCAGTTATTGCCTTCTATCGACAGTCAGAAGTAATAACAAAAAGAATTAAGAACGGATGACGTGTTATTTTTGTGCAAAAGAATAGAGTATTTTACAGCACCCAATTTTATAGAGATGGTATTTAACTACACACAATTTTGGCTTTTTAACACAATACTATAATCCTCATTAAGCCGGTTGTATTCAATAGGTCAAAGGGATGAAAAAAGGATTACATCTTTTAACCTAAATATTAATCGAACTCATTGTTCATCTATTATTCTCAACTGCTTTTTATTCAATGTCCTCCAGCATTGCCAGCCCGAGTGTATTTGTTTGTATTTTAATCGCCCGAAACTCGCCGGTCGGTAAAATAGATCAACTCCATCACCTATCGTTGGTGATTCATATTCAACCAATTCGGCACAATCGCAATGCTCAACTGTTGCGGGGTAAACCCGTGTTTCTCCTCTCAAAGTAATCAAAGAATTTTCGTAAATGTTATGGATTGAGTCTATAAAATCTCTCGTACGATCCACATCATAAACCGCAATGCTTACTTCTGTTTGGACTTGATTGGATAATCTATCAAACGCTATTTTGGAAAATTTCTTTGCAAATGTATGTAAATCTATATTGCTTAAATGGAAATCCAACCGTTCAAAAAGATTGAGATCAAAATATGATAAGTGAAGATTCTCAGGAGAAGCGATAATATATTTTGCATAAGTTCCAAATGTCCCGATAGTGTAAGGCGTTCCGCCAAAACACGTAGCGAGAATCATAAGATCAAATCTTGTGGTATCACCTGTGAACTTTTTTAATCCGCTCGCAAGATTATGAATAGTAAATGCACGTTTGGGATAGGATACATCATATCCTAAACCGCCGAGTTCAGGTATCTCATGACCAAAATAGAGAAATATTTTTAACATTTCGTGTTGATTGCCTGCACGTAAACTACGATAGATATCCACTTCAAGGTCAAAATTGGATTCTTCTTGGTCGCGCCAATATTTTTCGTTTACAATAAGCTGTCCATTCCGGTAGTAGTAGAGCTCTCCGTCTTTAATAGGGAAGAAGAATAAGAAATGCCGTTTAGGTTTTTGATGGAAGATGAAAACTTCGGCATCGAGATTTTGTTGTGCAATCCTTTTTGCTTTTTCTAGAGTTACCTCATCTGCTTTGTATTCATTACCATTTGTATCGTGATAGAAATAACCTCCATCGCCATGAATAATGAATACAAGTGAATAATCGCTTTTTTCTGTAAGTAGAGCTTCATGCTGAATAGTATAATCCGAGCTGCACGAAATTATAAAAATTAGGAGCATCACATAAAGAGATTTATTGAAAAAATCAGAATGTGTAATACTCCTAACAAAACGGTTATTTGAGTGTAACATTTTAGAATTCCAAAATAGTTAGCTCTCCAGAATCTAATCTATAATATCAGAACGAGTAAAATAGCAATCAAAATCAGAGCAACAAGACTAATGGTAATAGAAGCCTGTTCAATATCTTGAACGGTATAATCGGCAAAATTATTAAGCTGCGAATCTGTTACTCGTTCAAAGCCGTTTGTGCCGTTAAGCTCATCTTGTTTTTCTTTAATAGTAGTTTTGAAATTACCTACACCCATACTCTCTTCTTCCGATATCATTCCTGAATTTTGAACTTTATTCAGCACTTTAAGCATATCGGTAAACGATTCATTAAGAATTTCACGTTTTGCTGAAGCGTCTTCAGTTGCTTTTACTTCTGTGGCTGTTTTGTTAAAGTATTTTTGAAGTTCGCCTTCTCCACCTGCAATAACAGGGATTGATAGGACAAACAACGTAACAATTAGTCCAAATGTTAATCGTGTTTTCATTACTGCACCTCTTTTTATGTTTGGAATTGATAATTTGTATTACTCAATAAGTTCGATAGAATACTTACAATGCATAGAAATCAAAACTCTAATGCAACATTTAATTTACTTGTCGTGTGAAAAGATTTTTAAAACCGTTAAAACGGTTGATTTCTATTGATATTCTCATTAACCCACGATTTAAGAGTCTGTTGTAAAACTAATAAATTGTCATTCCGATCGAGCTGTTTTTCGGCGAGAGAGGAATCTCACCTAAAAATTGCTGAAAATCTCAATTCATAATGGGTGAGATTCTTCATTTCGCTCCGCTACATTCAGAATGACAGTTATGCCACACACACACTTAAATCGTGGGTTAGAGAATTGGAACTTTAATTTTCGAACTGTTTTAACAGTTTTATTAAATCCATTTCTATTTCACACAACAGTATTTATTTTTTAAAATATTTCATGGCTTCCGGCAAATGCGTTTTTATATCTGCAATTCTTGTTCTGTCCGACGGATGAGTACTCAAAAATTCGATAGGTTCCTGTCCTTGTTTTTCGGCTGCCATTCTTTCCCAAAAATTTACTGCGACGCTTGGATTATATCCTGCCATCGCCATAAAGATCAATCCGAGTCTATCAGCTTCACTTTCTTGTGTCCTATTATAAGGGAGGAGAACTCCCACTTGTGCACCAATGCCGTACAAGCCAAGCAACAAACTACTTGTTTGTTGGGGTTGTGAACTCAACGCTTCGGATAAAGCCATTCCGCCTAGTTGAGTCAACAAAACATGACTCATTCTTTCACTGCCATGATCGGCTACGGCATGAGCAATTTCGTGTCCCATTACAACAGCAAGACCACTTTCATCTTGCGTTAACGGCAGAATGCCCGTATATACAACTACTTTACCTCCCGGCATGCACCATGCATTTATATCAGGATTTTCTATTAAATTAAATTCCCAGCTATACCCGGCTAGTCTGTCAGTCATATTATTGGCAGCAAAATATCTTTGTACTGCGTTCTGAATGTTCAAGCCAACTCTCTTAACCATTCTAGTATTGTTTGCATCGGAGCTAGTTTTATTAGCATGCATAAATTCATTATACTGCTGGAAGCTTGCTGCGAGCATTTCAGAACTGGGAATAATGTTTAATTGATTTCTTCCTGTTAGTGCTACCGTACTGCATGCAATAATCACAAAAGAGAAAACTAAAAACGGTAAAAAAAGTTTAATAATATTTTTCATGACTAATTCCCACGAATGTTCATCAACAAATCAGTTGTTCATCTCAAACAGTAAATAGAATGATATTTTATCGAATACTTCTTAATGTAATCGAACTAATATTTCTATTGAACTTGAAAAAAGTTATAAATATGGAGAGGGTAATTCAATCGGGCAAAGGTGTGAAAAAGGAACTACATCTTTTGGGTTAGGAAATAAAACCTCTTTGCTTGAAGAGAGTGTCGCATAAGTTTTAGCTAAGGCAGTCGAGATGACCATACTTTAAAATTTATAGAAGGTGAAATTAATTCTAACCGGTTACTTAACTTTAACAGAGACTGTAACAACTTTTTCATCGTCGGAAATAAGTTTTACATACTCCGGAATAATAAGACGAAGACTGAAGACTCCGCTCTCACTTATTTCTTTCAGATCAAGCAATTCGGTTTTTAGTTTATCGATCAGACCAATTTTCCCTTCCACAATAAGCACATTAACTGATTTGGGTTCGGTTGTTAATTCGATTAATTTAAGACCACTTTGTAATTTCCCAGTTGTTGTAATACTCACAGGTAGAATAGCATGGGTTAATTTATAAATTATGATTTCGAGTGTTTGCGGATTTATTTGTTCAACCAATAAATTTATGCTTCCATTTATATCATCGCTTGTAATAACCACTTGCTGTAAACCCGGTTTAACATTAGCCATATCTAGAGAAATAACAATATTCTCACTTTCAGTATCAAAACTTCTTTCCGGTCCGGTAAGATTAACTTTAGCTTTGGATGGACGATTACTGTCCAACAACAATGTATCGGGAATATTACGATACTCAATAGGTACTTCGAAAGTTCTTTGTATTGTCTCAACACGAAATGCAAATAAAAGCCATAGCAGTATTGCCGTAAACAATGCAAAAACTTTTATACTGAGGTAACCTGTAACAAGATTTCTTTTTTTAACAATGGTTCCAAAATAACCGGTTTGTTTAAAGAAAAGTGTTAGTCTTTCTTTAAGATCAACTGCTGATTTAATGAGAACGAGTTTACCCTGGCTTGCAATTGTAATTGTACCTCTTTCTTCGGAAACAATAATAACTTCCGAGTCACAAAGTTCGGCTAAACCTAATCCCGCAGTATGACGTGTTCCACTTTGCCCTACTTCTTGTAAATTCGTTGAAAGTGGTAGGTGAACACCAAACTTGGTAACAATACCGTTTTCAATTATTAGTGCACCATCGTGCCCTGGTGTATCGTGATGAAAAATACTAACCAAAAGCGGTAGACTGATCTTGCCATTTAATTCAATTCCACCCCTTACATGGTGATGAATCGGCTCGCGTCCTTTAATAATAATTAACGCACCAATTTTATCCTTAGCTAATTGTGAAATTGTTTCAACCAGCTCATCAACAATTATAGGAACTTGCTCAAAGACTGCACGGGGATTTTTGAAACTCCATGCGGAAATCTTATCAAACATTCGTCGAAGATCTTGTTGAAAAATTAGAACTAACGCAACTAATAATACTGTAAATCCTGCCTGATAGAATATAGATGTAAGATAGAGGTTATATTTTTGAGATAGAATAAAAGTAAGAAGTAACAGAAATATCCCAATAATTATATTTTTGGATGTTTGTTGCCGAAACCACTTGAAAACGAAGTATAAAATAATTGTGACTATAGTAATATCAATAAAATCCGTAAACCGAAAATTGATAATAATACTTTCCATAAATGAAGTTATTGTTTCAAACATTCAGCGTCTCTTTCAGTCAAATATGATTGTTATACTTTTGAATATGAGTATTTTGGTTTTTATTCCATTTTTTCGATCAAACGTCTGTAAGTGAAAATCACAATGATTTTTCTACTCAGCTTGGAGGAAGTTATATAGAGGGAGTTGTTAAAACAATCGGTCAAAGGTGTGAAAAGGGAACTACATCTATAAGGTGCTAGAATTATACGAGATAAAACAGTTTTTGAAGATGCAGTAATATTAAATATTTGTTTATGAGGTATCTAAATTTACAATAAACTTCCCACGGCAATAAAGCCGGAAATAATTATTAAAACTCCGGCAATTTTGTTAACCCAACGGAGACCGTTAATATCCAACTTGTTTCTGAATAGAGTAACACCTGAACTAAGAAGAACAAACCACAATGTAGAACCAATAAAAACACCAAGGACAAGTAATGTTGCTGATAGATAACTGAGTCCTTCTGCTAAACCTAATGCTGCAAATATCGCAATAAAAGCAAATATGGTCACCGGATTTGTAAGGGTAAGGAAAATGGTAGTAAGATAGGATCTTAGCATTCCGGTACCGTTAATATGAATTTTGGGATCTTTGGGTTGCGCACGAAATATTCTTACTCCGAGAAATAGTAGAAGTGCTCCGCCAACAAGACGAATCCATATTCGTTGACTATTAAGAGTGTCCGAGATAACTGTTAGTCCAAACGCGGCAATACACGCGTAAAGTAAATCTGCCGTGGCTGCTCCTAAACCGATAACGAGTCCGCGTAACCTGCCTTCAGTGAGAGTTTTACGGATACAGAGTATTCCAATTGGTCCAACGGGAATTGCCATTGCAAAACCAATTATAATGCCCTTAAGGAAATAAGTCAGTTCCATTATAATCTTTACTTACTTTGTTAATGGTAATCGTAATTCTCTATTTTCAAACGAAGCGACTCATCAATGACAATGGTTTTACAAAAAAAACCATCTCATGAAACATTCTTAATAATTCCAGTTTAAGATTTATCGATTCTTTTGCCGAGTAAAGTATTGTTAAACTCTTTGCGCTCATAAAATTTATTGTCCCAAATAGAACTTTCAACAGATTCATTCCCGAGATAGTGACGAAACGAAATCAATTCATAATCTGCATCAATTACATCCACTTTGTTAAATCTTTTTGCTTTAGCAAAAGTTGTATAATTTATTTGGTTTGTGAGTACATTTTTATTTTCTTCATCCAGACTAACCATCCCTATCGGTACAATAAGATGATCATCACCGTCCTTATTAATAAATCCATGTACACCTTCGCTAACCGGAACTTGATAAGTGTCATATCCGTCTTGAATCAAAGTTTTGTCAACCTCAACATCAAGATACACAACACGTTCGGCTATTTTATTTACTAGCAAATTAGTTACTTTACCAATGTTACGATTATCGGCATCAATAACTGCCCAGCCTCTTACATCACAGTAATTATCGGCTACTTTATAATCGGTTAATTCTTCTAAGTAAAAAAGATTCTTTGTTTGATCAGACATAATGTTAATTCCTATTTTAAATTTATTAATTCATTTTTTTGAGCAAGTCTGCAGCAGAGCTAAAGAAAGATTTAACAGCATCTTTCTGATCAAGAGTAAGTACATCAGGATTAATTAACGAGGAAGCATTTCTTAATTGTAAAACTTCATTTGATAACCCCGGATATTTTGCTTGCTGAATATTTTGTAATATTTTGGTTAAAATATCGGATGCCTTTCTTATGTTGTTAGCATGTGTGGTTTCGTAGGGTTCTACCGTAATAATTTCTGCATATTCTTTAACTTGGTCTATATCTGCTTTGATATCATAGCCAACCTCATCGGCTATTGCATTTGTAGCCTCGACTAATTTTAACAGCGCCTCATTTGTATATGCATGATCAAGGGTCATCTTATTACTATCTGATTCTACAAAAACAACAAATGCATTAACAGTTGCTAAGTTTTCGTTTACACTTAATAGATCGGTAGTTTCCGGAATTTTCTCCATTTTTTGGCTTCCATCATTAAGGGATAATATATAAAGAAGCAATGCAGTTACGCCTAATATGAGTAACACCCATAACCAAACCGACTTTTTTTTCTCAATTTTAATTTCTGCCATAATATTCACCTTACCTTGTTTTAATATTTTTAAATCTTGGGAATTCCCGTGTACACTTACGGTTGTAGCTGTTCAACTGTTTCATTTACCAAGGTACTTTAGTTTACGAGTACTCGCTTAATAACAACTTACAAACAAACTTTTCGTCATAATAATAGAATGATTCTTTGCATTCAACTATCACTATCCAATACGAATTGTATCAATACTGTCAATCACTCCGAATACACTCAGCAGCCAGAGAATTACTAAAATAATTACTACTGCATTTAAAATTTTCTTGATGGTTGGCTGCATTGGAATGAACCTGTTGATCAACCAGAGAACTATCCCAACTACAACCAATACGAGTATTAATGATATAAGTGACATAACTATTTTCCTTCCTTGATATGTTTATTAATCTTTATATCTGCTAATGAGAATTTTTCTTTTTGTATTTCACTTACAAAGATTTCCAATTTTTTTCATAGCAGTGATATCTCAACAATCGTTTTTTGAATACTACAATATGATAGGGAGTAATCCGGTGTTGTACAATCGAGCAAAGGGATGAAAAATGAACTACACCGTTGGAGTGAGTAATTTTCACCAATGAAAATATCCAACTTGCTCTAACTATTTCTTCTTCAGAAATATCCGGTATATTAATAAAATAATCACCGAACCTATTACAGCGCCGATAAAACCAGCAGTGTCGCCCGGTTTGTATATCCCCAAAAATATTCCAAGATAAGTTGCGACAAATGCGCCGGCGACACCGAGCAGCATAGTAATTATACAACCACCGGGATCTTTACCCGGCAGTAACAATTTTGCAACGAAACCGGCAATTAAACCAATAACGAGTGTTCCAATAATTTCCATAACTTTCTACCTGACCTTATTAATTTACTCAAGTTGACCGCTTATATTGATAAACCGTTAGATATAAGTTGTTGATTCTCATTAACCAACGCATTAAGAGTCTGTTGCAGAACTCAAAAATTGTCATTCCGATCGAGTCGGGTTCTGACGAGAGAGGAATCTCATCTCACTTCAAGGTCATATTTACATTTTTTTGAGGTGAGATTCTTCATCCGTTAGCCAACTGATTCAGAATGACAGTTATACCACCCACTCTTAATCCGTGCGTTAATGAAATGAAACAAAAAACTATTTATTATAACCGTTTCAACGGTTTTTTACCGCCCGATGATTCAGGGGATCAACTTGAGTAAATTATTTATGTAAAAAATGACAACTAGATTTTTTTTACTTAAAAAATGCTGGCTTACTTTTTATAGTTTCTCCAGAATGAACCAACACCTTTACCCAAAGCTCGGAAGTTTTTCGCTAAAGGAACAACAGCTTTTATAATACCATCGCGAATTTTGGTTTCTACATTCAACAATTTATCTGCAAATTCTCTGACATCACTAACAATCGATCTCGATACTTTTAGCTGAGATTCAATTTCATTTGTTACGTCATCAATTTTCTTAGAAAGATCAAGTGCTGAATCGACGAGTATCCTAATCTTGATAGATAGACTTTCGAATTTCGAACTAATTGTTTGCACCGATTTAGCAATCAGAAAATGAAAGTAAATCAGTGCAATACAAAGAGCTGAAGCTGATATCAGCAAAATAACTATTAAAATTTCCGTTATGTTCATTTTATTATTTTATTTTTTTTCATCATTATAGGTATCTATTCCTGCTTTTACCGAGGACGTCAATCTCTCGGTTTCTGTTTCAACAATTTTTTTACCGGAATTAAACACTTCTATTGTTTTTCCTTTTGCATCGTTAAAGACTTTTTCAGCATCTCTGTAAATTGTTTCCGGTTTGGATTTTATATCGTGCAGTATAGTTGCAAATTTTCTTCTACTTTCATCTATTACTTTACCTGCATTATGCTTTGTCTCGGTTAAATACTTATCCACTTCATCGTAGTATTCATCAGACTTTTGCTTTATTTCTTTTCTCAGATTTTCACCGTTTTTAGGCGTAGTTAACAAAGCAACTACTGCTCCAACAGCACTACCAGCCAAGAACCCGATGAAAAATCCTTTTACGCTTTTAGTATTTTGTGACATAAAAAATTCCTTTCGTTTATAATTATTTTTTAATTGGTCATAATTAATAAAACCGACCAAATCATTTTATTAGACTTCACTATTACCATGATATAATATCGAGTAATTTTGAATTGTTCAATAACGCAAAGGGATGAAAAGGGAACTACATCTTCTGATTAAACAAACTTTCCAAAAGTGCTTAAATATATTTATTCCCACTCCCATCACTTCTTTACCGTTTTTAATAATGATCTTTTTTTCGTCCGAATATTGTATTAAGAGATGACTTCAGTTTTTCAATCGCACCATTAACTGCTTGTTCATGAGTGTTCGCATAATTTGTCACAGCAATTGGCTGTCTACCGTGTATGCGAGCTTCGAGTGAACAACGCTTATCATTCTGTCCATCCTTATGTCCGTCTCCGTCTGAAAGATGAATTTCCACTCGTGTGATATTATTGCTGAACCTGCTTAATTCATCAGTTATTGTTGAAGCTGACGAAGTTCTGAGGTATTTGTTTTCTTTTATATTATTGCTCGTATTAAATTGAATTTTCATGTTTGTCTTTCTTTGATAAGAATAAAATGTTATTGAAAGATTTTTTTCTTAATTGTTTTATTATAACTGCTAAAAAAAATAATAAGTTAATAATTACATAATGCTGCAAAGTGGTTTTTGTATAATAAATTTCTGAATAGAGAAAAATCTTTATCTATCACAATTGCTGTCAATTCTCCTCTATTATTGAGTATGACGATTCAACAAGGAATATCCGGTTGAAATATTTTCCTAACGCAATAATTTATGATTCATCTTTTGTTGTACGGATTAATCCGATACCGGCAATAAAGAATATCAGCCCGATAATGCCGTATATGATAAGTCCTTTAATTTCGCCACCGCTGCCGGAGTTATTTACAAAAATAATTGCGGCATAGATAAGCCCGCCTATACCTAGGACGGTAAGCAGACCGCCAAATATTCTTTTCATATTCATTACTACTCACCTTCTAACTAATTGATTAAAATTTTATTGCTCTTTAATTTTCATTTCCGTTTTAATGGATGATTTTTCTGCTCGCTTATTTTTTTCTTTTAAAGTAAAGCCAGCCAATTGCAACTGCTAATGATAGTGCGACTATACTAGGGAACCATCCCCAATTGTTACCTCTCATCCAGCCATTATTGTGATGCATCCCGTTTGTACCACCATCCATAACTCCGCTTGTGAAGTAAATGAAAAACAAAAGCAGCAGAATGAATGCAATGATTAAGAATCTATTATCTATTTTCTTCATACCGACAAACTCCAAGAATATTCAATCTAAACTAGTAATGCATATTATTGATTAAGATTACATCGCTAAAGTGAAGAGCGACGGATTTACCAATACTGTTATAATTATTAATTAGTTTTTATGAAATCTTAAAACCGATTAAAGGTTATTCCTTTTTATCAAAAATATCTTTGAGTGCAGTTGCAACTATATCGACATCATTATTGAACCCGGTCTTGAATTCTTCCCACTTATCTTTTCCTTCGTACTGATACTCATTCAATTTTTTCGTTAACTCGATATTCTTCTGCTCTAAGGATAGAACTTCATTTTCATATTTGGTTCTAAAGGCTGAACTTGTTGCTTTCAGTGCGATTTTGAAATCATCAATTAATTGTTGGTTAGCGAGAATTTTTGCTTCGACATTACTTTTAAATTGCAGCCATTCTACTTTATACTCATTTTCGGCAGCTATTAAATCTTCATTTGCTTGTTGAACTTCTTCTCTAGCATCTTCAACTTTTTGTTCCCGGTTTTCATTACATCCGATAAATGTTATGCCTGTAATTAATACAAGTCCGGTTAATATTAGATGTTTAGTTTTCATGACTCTCCTTGTTATTTTACTTCAATACTTTCTAATCGACTACAATTAAACAAAGACTAAAACTTTCTAACAATCCATTTTTATTCATTATAAACAGTAAGAATTGGTGGATTACCTGCTTTTATAACAATTGTATATTTTTCATCATTGTCGGCAAAGAATGTTAAAGTTGGTGAAATAGATTCATTCTGTATAACTGCTGTTGCAGTGATATTTCCTTTAGAGGCAATTTGATATACCGTTGATTGACCGGGCTCAACATCGTTAATATTGATAGTATTGCCGCCTGATGTTTGTAGTTGAACGTTGGCTTTGTCAGCACGTTCGTTATGAATACGAAATTTAGGATCAGTATCATCCGAGCAACTGATAATAGCAAACACAAATACCACACTTATAATACCGATTATAATATTTTTCATTTTTCATTCCATTTCAATTGGCTGTTCACCCCAACATATGTGGGGTGAAACAACCCGGATTAATTATGTTGAGGTAAGTCAATCCTTATTTTCAAAAATTTCTTTGAGTGTTTTTTCAACTGATTCAACATCACTAAAAAACCTATATTTGAATTCTACCCAATTATCCTTCCCGTCATACTTGAAATCATTCAATTTTTTCTTTAATTCGATATTTTTTTGTTCCAGTGATAAAACTTCATTTTCATATTTAGCTTTAAATTTTGTGCCTGTCTTTTCCATCGCCAATTTGAAATCATCAATATTAGTTTGGATAGCGTTAATTCTTGATTCGGCATCGTTCTTGAATTGCTGCCATTCATTTTCATATTGAACCTGCGCGTCAATCATATCTTGATTTTCTTGTTTAACATTTTCTTTTGTGTTATCTCGGTCATTACAACCGGTTATCATTAAGCCAGCGAACAACACGATAATTAGTAATATGAAATATTTAGTTTTCATGGTCATCCTTTCAGATTTGTTATTATTTGTTTTATAGTATGATGAAAACTTGCAAAACTTTTTTTGCACTTTATTTCCAAGCATACTAATCTCAATTATTTTTAAATTAATTCTTATATGAACATTATTGTTCATGTTTGCTAAATAACAGGAAATGCAAGCTTAAGATTAACTTTGTATTGAGTTATCTTACCATCTTTCACACTTGCCATCTGTGCTACTACTTCAAAACCGGTTATCCCTTTTACTGTTTTGGAGGCTTTATTTAATGCTTGATCAATTGCATCATCAAAACTTTTTGATGAGATACCGATTATCTCAATAACTTTTACAGCCCCTTCAACAATGTGATTGCTCATAACTGCTCCTTTATATAAAATTAGTTTGGACTAAATCGCCCTATTTATTTTTACTCAAGTTGACCGCCTGCTTTTGAAACCGTTAAAACGGTTGTTGTTCTGCATTTTTTACTTATTAACCCACGACTTAAGTCGTGGGTTACCTGAATAGAAAGTTCATTTATTAACCGTTTCAACGGTTTTTTTATCACCAATCAACTAACCGGTCAACTTGAGTATTTTTAGTTACCCAGCACTTTGTTGCATAACTAACAATTACAGAGAATAAACTCCCATCAACGAACTCCATTAAACTGATGTTAAAGTTTTAGCAACAATACATCCGTCAATACTATTTACGATCTATAATTATCTCTACTCTTCTATTATTAGCTCTACCTTCGGCGCTGTTATTATCTGCAATAGGTCTTCCTTCACCGATACCTTGAGCAAAAATCATGTTGCTGGGATAACCGCGAGAGATAATGTAAGAACGAACTGCATCGGCACGTTTTTGTGCTAAATTCATATTGTGGCTTGAACTGCCTTGTGAGTCCGTATGTCCTTCAATTGTAATTCTTCGTTCTTTGGATGCTAGCAATGCATCTGTGACCTCGTTTAATTTATTTTGAGCTGCGGGTAAAAGAGTAGATTCATTAGAAGCAAATAAAACACTTCCTGAAAGAGTAATTACAAGTCCGCGTTCTTCTTCTTTAGCTTCAAGTTTAGCAAGAGCTGCCTCTGCTGCTAACCTTGCATTTTGCTCTGCCTTAAGTTGTTCGGATTTTTTAAGTGCTTCTTTTTCGGAAGCAGCTAAATCTTCTTTACCGCTTTTTATAATTTCTGCTTGAGTTGTCTCAAAATCTTTGTTTGCTTTTTCTGTCGAAGCTTTTTCAGCGGCGCTACTTGCAAGCCCTTCGGCAATTTTTGCTTTTCTGTCTGCAATATATGCAAGGTCTCGCGTCGTATATGAATCTGGATCATCCTGAAATGCTTTCTCTGCTTCTGCAAGTGCAACTTGTGCTTTATGCAGTTCAGCAGGAACTAATTTTGCAGCTTGTCCACTGCTTGCTTGTTGGTAAGCTTGACGTGCATTGACTAACTCTACGGGCGGAGCGCTTGCAGAGCAACCAATGATCAGCCCAACGAATGTTACTATAATTAGATACTGAATGAGTTTCATTTGTTAATTCCTTTTTAAATGTTACTTGTTATTTTGTCTTAGTTTTCTAACACGTTCTAAAGCCGCAGTGGCTTCAGTTTTGTCTTTGTCTCCGTGTGAAAGAACTATTGCCAATTCGGCATCGGCTTGAGCACGCAGCAGCATAGATTCTGCTTGTTTTTTTTCCCCTTTTGCAGCAAGAGCTTCAGCTTTATCCAATTGTTCTTTTGCTAGTTGTAGATAGAGTGCCGCACTTGGAACATCTTTTGCGCCTACTTCTTGAGCTGCACGGATCGCAGATGTGGAAGCTTCTCTATCAACGACTTCCGGACTACTTCCGCAACCGGCAATTCCAAAGGCAATGAATATAAGCCCAACAAATATGGAAATACGAATATTCTTCATGGATTCCTCCTATTAAGTTATTGTTGAATTTTCGGTTTTCTATTAACAGAAAACTCCTTTGTAAATTCTTATTGAATGTAACGTGGAAAGCCGCTAAAACCAATCGGGCAAAGGGATGAAAAGGGAACTACATCTTTCCGGTGAGTTTTGAAACAGAACAGATTTAGAAAACTATGTTTATCTTTTCTGCTCAACCTGTCTGATTGATTGTACATATGCTTTCACATCGGATACATTGCCTACAGAAGATATATTAACTAAGCTGATCTCCATTACATTGCCTGATTCATCAACTAATTCTTGAATGCCTGCAGTATATTTAAAAAACGGAAGTTGGAATGTGACAATGTCAGGCTCTCTCCTGCCTTGTACGGAATAAAGTCCTCCAAAATTTGGGACATTGATAATATCATTATGCCCTTGATGGAACTGAAAATTTTGAACAGCTCCAATTTCAATTCCTCTTTCATATAGATGTATCATTTTCTTTCTCGTTTAATAATAGATTGATTACTTTATTTTTTTTAGCTCATTTAATGCGATCTATTTTTCATTACAAAAAGAACTCACACCAACATTCTATGAAAACCATATCTTACACTAGACTAAATTTATCGGTTGTTATTCCCGGATTTCTTCCAGCTCAAATTCTATTGTTCCGTAACCTAAAAGGTCCCTTAAAAATCCCATTATGCCTCCTCCTTCAATGATAATTTCGGCTTTTATCAATCCGATATCCTCTGCAAACCATTCGGTTACTCTATTCTTTGTATTGGATGAACCTTCAATAATGGTTTCCAACTTAATTGTTTCGAATCTTCCGGCTGTTGTTGTAATAAATTCGATTTCCATAACTTGTCCGGTAACTTTTACTTCACTTGTATCTCCATCAGAATATTCATCTCCTTCCCACGCCCACACCATACCGGGAGATAAAGGAAGAGGAAATCTTAGTAAAGGTTCTTCATAAGTAATTGTTGATTCGGTGCTTATGAATAAAAAAACGTTTATAAATTGAAAAGTTTCTGTGACATATATTCCTTCATCTTTAACTATCATAATCTGCTTATACTTGAAATCATCCGACTCGCTTGAACTAACTGCATAATCACCATCCTGAAAATACTGTGTTATTGTTTCACCAAATGATGATTTATAAATCATCTCTACATCGTTTTCCATCGGGAAGTAGGAAGTTGTCGTTTTTATGTATTTGTCTTTAGCTATAGTTACGCATGAAAATGTTACTATTGTAAGAAAGAGTATTGCGCAAATTCTTAAATTGTTTTTCATGCTTAATTACCTCTATTTTTTTATTGACCCAGAACCTGTCTTAAAGTATGTATATAACAAGATTTGTCATATTCAAAAGCTGATTTCAAATAAAAGATTAATGCTTGTTTATACTTCTGCTTAAAATATACCCGGCGGCAAAAAGGGTTAGAAATTGCCGCCGGATTACTATTTATAGAGCAATGAATAACTGATAAAAATCAGGAGTAACTCTTTATTCACTAACCATTTCAAGAGTATTCATTGCTGCATAATTATAAGAAGAAATAAACTGCACGACAATCCTCCGGAGGGATGAAAAAAGAACTACATCTTTTGATTGATTTTGATAAAAGCGATTTGACTTGTTTTGTTAGTGAAACTCGGATGATTTTACTTAACGGGCTTTCTGATAGGTTTTGAAATATCTGTGATTTTTTCCGATCCGAGAAGAATAGCGACCCATCGTGTTTTTTCGTTTCCTTCAAAAGCGAATTTGGCTGTTATAGTGAGAGGGATACAAAGAATTGCGCCAACCAAACCGAGTAAACTTCCCCAAAAAATTAATGAGATAAAGATTACTAAGGTAGAGAGACCAAGCTTTCTTCCCATTAGTCTAGGTTCAATTACATTACCGATTATGAAGTTAACTAAAATATATCCTGCCAAAACTAATATCGCGCTGCCAAAGCCGAGCTGAATAAGAGAAAGAATAGTAGCAGGAATAGCGGCAATTATGGAACCGAGGTTGGGAATATAATTAAGCAAAAAAGCAAGAAAACCCCATAGGAGGGGATAATCAACTCCCAAAATAAATAGCCAAAAACCTATTAAAACTCCGGTGATAAGACTAAGTATGGTTTTCATAATCATATAACGTTTCATGTCGTTTGCAAACAATGTAAACTGAGGGAATGCCTGTTCCGGATCACCAAGTATCGCACGGAGTTTTACCGGGAAGTTTGATACTTCAAGTAATATAAATGTTACGGTTAGCAAAATCAGAACAACGTCTGAAAGAACGGAGCCTAATCCCGCTAATAAAGCTGCCGTGAGAATCATAATTGATTCGGGATTTATATACTCCAGGAAAAATTTTTCGTTAACTGCTATTCCATTTGCAGTTAGAAAATAACTAAGCGATTTAACTTGCTCTTTAAGTTGTTTTTGTAATAATGGGAGATCTTGGGTAAAACCACTAAATGATGTACCGATTTGAGCGCCAATCAAAATCAAAATAATTACCATACACGACATAACAATAAAAACCGCTAAACCGGACGGAATTTTCTTTGACTTTAGCCATAGTAAAGGGGGTGTTCCAAGTAATGCAAGGAATACCGATATGAGTATTAATACAACAACGGATTGGGCGAGATATATCCCGGCAATAATAATTACCAGTGCGGCGGCAAATACAATATATTTTGTTCCGCTTCCGGAATCGGTTAGTTTATTCATCTAATTAATGCTTTAAAATTATTAGAGTACACGCTTTTGCTGCAAAAGACTTACAGCAGATATAAATAATGCTATTGCTAAAAGAACATGAATTAATCCACCGAATGTGTAAGAAGTTATTAAACCGAGTATCCACAATCCTATTAGTATTATTGCGCTATTTGGTATCATCTTTCTCTTACTCTTATATCAATGATGAATTTTTAAGTAAAGCTTATTAACCGAAGAAAGGCATCTCATATAAAGTTTTTACAAGCACTGACTAATAAAAAGAGATACTCAATGGTATGCCTTTGCATTCAGAGTCAGTTGCCTAACTAATAAACTGTCATTCCGAACGAACTGCTTTGGAGTGAGTGAGGAATCTCATTCTTATTTTGCTGATATTCTCAGTTTATCTAAGGTGAGATTCTTCATCCGTCAGCTGACGGATTCAGAATGACAGTTATGTAACATACTCTTCAACCCAATAAAAACACCGGGATTCGGTCTAACAAATTTTGAATTATTTATAAAATTTAATTTTCTGTGACAGCACCCAGTGAATTAACCAGCCCGGCGTCCTTTAACAAAATTGAATATTATGAGAATTAATGCTATAACCAAAAGTACATGTACTACACCTCCCATGGTGTATGAAGTCAATAGACCAAGCAACCATAAAATTACTAGAACAACTACGATAGTATATAACATGACGAACTCTCTTTTCTTATCTGGAAAATTTCATTTTTTATTACTCAACATGTACTACTTCAAAACTGCAATTTATAGTTTAGTAAATTTGATACCCGTCAGAAGACGGACAGGCTATTTCATAAAAACCAATTTCTTCGTTGATACATTTGAACCTGCTTGCAATCGATAGAAGTAAATACCGCTTGATAGTCCATCAACAAAATCCTTTGTATTAAACGGGATTGAATAGCTTCCAGCTTCTTGCTGTTCATTTACAAGAGTTACAACTTCACTACCAAGAATATTGTACACTTTTAATGTAACATTGGCAGCTCTTTCAATGCTGTATTGAATTGTTGTAGATGGATTAAAGGGATTTGGATAATTTTGGTTGAGCAAAAATGTTTTGATAATCATATCATCATTGATAGAAGTAACTACTGTATCAGTTACTTGATTTCCATCTAATGTAGCTGCTGTTTGAGCAAATGCTCTACCGTGAAATGTAGCACCGGTACTCATTACAATCTGTGTTTGGCATAATATAACTCCGTGCAATACCGATGTCGTTCCAAGAGTTGTTTGCCCGGCAACCTGCCAAAATATGTTGGAAGCTTTAGCACCGCCGCTTAAATAAACATTAGCGCCGTTTGATAATGTCAAATCCTGAGCAATCTGGAATATCCAAACATCATCAGCAGTTCCGGAAATGGTAACACCGCCGGCGGAAACCAAAACGCCTGTACCCCATTTATAAATTCCGCGGGTGAGAGTTTGCCCGGTAAGATCTCCGGCATGCAGTTCAGTATAATCTGGCAAAGTTCGTCCTGCAGCATCGGTATATGCCGTTTCCATATCGCTAATAGCCGCTGTTAATTTCGCGGGAGTTGGGGCTGTGTAGTCGGCGGCATAAATCTTTCCATTGACTAAAGATGAAGTGGAAAAAGTACCGGATGGGTCTAGGATTAAACCGAAACCGGTTATTGCAGTTGCAGCAGCGGGACTAATTCCTAAATCCCCTGTAATATTTGTGTTGCCTGTCGCGGTGATCCCGGTTTTAGCCAATACTACAAATGCTTTGGCAGAACCAAGATTAACCGGAGGAGGGGATGATTGAGCTACTAACACAGATGAAATTAGAAAAATACTAATTAGTATCATCCCCCAAAAATGTTTCCATCTGCTTTGCTGAAGTTGTCTAAAGGTTTTCATAAAAACCTCCTTATAGAATTGTTTATCAATATGTTTCTAAATGAATCTGACTTTTTATCAAACAGAATTTTCTAGCGCTACTATATAGCTTGTAGTTAATATAGATTGATGAGGCGCAATTGTATATAGAGCGATGGGATGAAAAAGGGATTACACCTTTAGAGATAAGATATTTTACATGGATCCAAATTGGGATTGGAGTTAAAAGAGTGATTAGCTATCTCTAAACGTGTATGTAATGAAAGCTTTTCCATAATATTATGGATATGGCTCTTAACGGTATAAGTTGAAATTTGCATTTTACTGCCTATCTCTTTGTTGCTCATTCCGTCACCCAAAAATTGCATAACCTCTGATTCTCTATTTGTAATATTATCATTCTCTTTAATGTTGAGATTGACTCTTCGATTGGAGTACTCAACTATTTGAGAAAACAACTTATTTATTAATAAAGTTGGGAGGACAGTTGATCCACTATCAACACTTTTTATTGTAGTAATAATTTCTTTCGGTGAAGATTTTTTCATAATAAAACCATTCACTCTTGCTTGTACAAGTTTTAAAATATCTTCTTGATCTTTATCGAGTCCGGCTATGATAATTTTTGCCGTGGGCATATCTCTTTTAATTATCTTTACTACAGAGAAACAGCTTTGGCTTAACAGACCCAGATTTATAAGTACAACCTCCGGCTTTAATTTTTTGATTTCCGCAAGAGTATTTTTTAAATCACCGCACCAAGCAATAATTAAAATATCTTTGTGACTTTTGCTAACCGGATGAATTCTGTCTCTAATAAGACGGTTGTCTTCAACTAACAGTAATCTTATCTTTTTCATGTGAACCTCTCGCATAATTTTCTATGGTTTCAAATCAATTCTAACGTTAAACCCAGATTGTCCATTAGGAACATTTATCAATAACGTAATAGCGACATAACTTGTTAAATGATAAGTGTTTAATCCCGACTTAGATTTTCTTGGGCTTGTGGTTATCCATGCCTTCGGCAAAAGATTTTCTTATAGTTATGTGGCAGTCAAGCCCTTAGAAAATATTAGTCGATTTGTCATTAGTGTTTTTCTAATGACAAATTTGGGTTAAACTTATAAGACAATAATCAATCCTTAATAATCGGCTTCTCCGGTAGTTCCGTTCTTTTCATTGTATTTTTATCTCTTTTAATAATCTCAGGCATATTGATGGATTTATTGCCTTTGTTGGCATTGAGAAATGCGGCTTCCCTAATCATCTTTTTCATTTCAGAATTGTTCATTATTTGATTTACAAGCTGCAGCATCTCGTCCGGCTTATCCATTGTATGATCAATCATCATTTGCATCATTTCCAAACGCATTTGAGGATTGGTTGCAATATTCATCATCCAGTGATTTGTTTGATCACTTACAATTTCGGATTTTACATCTATCCTTTCCTGAGCAAAATGATTTGTTGACAATAACAACAACGGTATTAAAAGTAAACTTTTCATTTTTCTTCTCCTCTTTGTGGTAAAGAATAACACTATTTGCACTATTAAAGCAATCGATCTAAGGGATGAAAAAGGGACTACATCTAAAGGATGAGTTAATTCAGCAAAGGTTACATAAAATGTGACATTCACGAAATTAAGGTAACTCAAGTTGACCACTTACATTTATAAACCGTTAAAACGGTTCGAAATCTTTACTTTTTTCTCATTAACCCGCGGATTAATCCGTGGGTTAATAAAGCGAAAAACATTTTATTATAACCGTTTCAACGGTTTCTTTGCTTTCCGATGATTTAGACGGTCAACTTGAGTAAGGTAATTAACATCAGGTTGTTCAACGAATGATGGAATATTGTTTCATAGGAACTCCTTTGGAGGAACAATGGAAGAAAGGGAACACTGCTAAAAAACAACCTTCCATCATTCCATTTTTCCAGTATTCCAAACGTTTTGCAAAACGAGAGCTATTAAAACCCCCAAAGCAGCCCTGCATTCTGACGAGTGCATAAAAATGGAAAATTGATCTCCATATGTGATTGAATTATAAGAAGTTATTTTTCTTGCTAATCGAAAATACCGCACTAATTGACAGAACACACTGATTTTGTTTTGATTCCGAGAGGTTGCTACCGCAGACGTAAAGTCTGCGGCTACAAGTTATTAACGTTGAAGGTCACTTGTTTTTGACCTTCAACGTTGCTAGCAATCTTAGCAACCTTCGAGGAAAAACTACATAAAGCGCATATCCTTACCTCGAAGGTTTATCACATATTTGTTATGAGTTCTGACGGAAGTGAAAAAATGGAAAACTAGTCTCCATATGTGATTGAATTATAAGAAGCTATTTTTTGCTAATCGAAAATACCGCACTAATTGTAAAAACTTAGTAAAAAACAACCTTCCATCATTCCATTTTTCCAGTATTCCAAACGTTTTGCAAAACGAGAGCTATTAAAACCCCCAAAGCAGCCAACTGCTTTTTGCTTTCTTCAAAAGTAGGTTAAGTCCCTTAGCTCCGTCTTTCAAATAAAAAATTGTTGAGTCGAGATTATCTGCTGTAGTTTGATCCATTAAGAATCGACCGAGGGTGCCTCTGCCGGATTCTATATTTCCAGAAATACTCGCCAAATCGCTAGTAATATCGGCAGTGTTTTGAATCGTTTCTTTAACAGACAATATAATCTCGTCGAGTTCATTTGCTTTTGACATCAGATTTCTGAAATGTGCGGAACCTTCTCGCAGATTTATAAAAGTGGTTTCAAAATTCTCCCGCCACTTTTTGTCCATTATTAACCGTCCAATCGTCCCTTCTCCCGATTCAATGTTTTTTGTCATACTTGCCAGATCTTTTGTGATAGCTGATGTATTTCCAATAGTTGTATTCAATGATATCATTATATCATCAATTGTAACCGGTTGAATTGTTTGAATAATGTCGTTATTCTCTATTACTTGTTTATTACCTGTACCGGGATTAATTATCAATGCTTTATTGCCCATTAGTCCTTCCGAACCGATAATTGCAACAGCATCTTTTCTAATAAACTCCCGAATACTTTCGTCTATTAGAATTTCTACTTGTACGGATGTATCGCTAACAATAATTATGTTTCTTACGGTTCCGACATTTACACCGGATAATCTTACATTGTTGCCTGCTTGCAGTCCCGCAACATCTTTAAATACACCGGTGACGCTGAATGTAGTCCTGAACAATTGCTGACCTTCACCAATGAAGTAAATGCCGACTATCAACAACAATAGTCCAAGGGAAATGAATATTCCCAATTTTAGTTTATCACTTGTTTTCTTTATCATTTTATCAACTCTTACTTTTTACTATTCTTTTTGTTTATGCTTGTATAAATGTAATATCGTACCTACGGTACTTTATTATTCTCTTTCTATTACTTGTTACCATAATGTCGTGACTACGTCACTAGTTAACTAGCTTCGTTAGAAGCGGCATTATGGTAATAACAAAAATGCGCAGAAATCAAAAGCCTCGTAGAGGCGAAATTATTTTTGGAGAAACTTTCTGCTTCTCTTTTTTATCTTTTACGACTGCACACGTAAACAATCTTACTTTTCAGTTTTCTTTAGTTTTGATTTTTTTTGCCAATAAATTGCCCCGACTTTTAGACCCTGTTGCCTAATCAATTAACTGTCATTCCGAACCCGTCTGCTGCCGAGGCAGGCGCACTGTTTTGTAGTAAGTGAGGAATCTCACTTTAATATTGCTGAAAATCTCAATCTATATAAGGTGAGATTCTCGCATTGCGATGCCTTCGGCATTCATTCCGCTCCGCTACATTCAGAATGACAATTATGCAACACGCTCTAAAGTGGACGGCAATAATGTCTTATTCATCAAACTCCTTCGAGTCGGGATTTCGACCACAATATTTTATTCAAAGAACGATCTAATCCACGGATCGGTTGATTTTTCAAGCTCCGCATACGACCCTTCCGCGGAACAGACGCCGTCTTTAATTACAATTATCCTGTTTGCGGTTAATCTGGCACATTCAATATCATGAGTAATAATTATTGATGAAGTGTTATATTTTTTTTGCACTTCCAAAATTAGATTGCTTATCTCTTTCGAAGTAATCGGATCGAGACCCGTTGTCGGTTCATCATAAAGCATTATCTCGGGTTTTAGAATTAACGTTCTTGCTAAACCCAAACGTTTCCTCATCCCCCCGGAAAGTTCGGAAGGGGACAGGTCGATTGCTTCATCTAAACCAACATCTTCCAATGCATCTTTTATTAGCGTGTCAAGTTCATCTTTACTCATTGATCGTATTTTTCTTCTTAGGGGAAATTCCAAATTTTCTCTAACCGACATCGAATCATATAAAGCGCCGCTTTGAAAAAGAAAACCGATTCGCTTATACATTTGTACCAATTCACTATTATTCAATTCGGAAACATCCTGCCCGAAGATTATTAGTTTACCGTCGTCAATTTGAACCAAACCAACTATACATTTTATAAGAACTGATTTACCGGTTCCGGACTGACCAAGTATTACAAGGTTTTCTCCTTTGTTTATAACCAGATTTATATCCTGCAGTATATGATTATTCCCAAAAGATTTTTTGAGATGCTGCATTTCAACCACAACAGAATCATTCTGCTGAAAATCATTTTCTTTTTCTATTGAAGTTGTAAATTCCGTCATTCTTTTAGCTGTCCATTTTAGTATTGAAGTAAACTTGTAATTTGTACAGCAATCATGTCAATTATAAAAACCATCAGAGAGGATAATACCACCGCGGAGTTTGCCGCTTTCCCGACGCTCTCGGTTCCTTTGTTTGAAGTGTATCCTTTATAACATCCAATCAGTCCGATTGCAAAACCGAATACAAATGTTTTTATTATTGCCGGGATGAGATCACTAAATTCAATGGTTTGAAAAACCTGTGGAAAGAATAGTACTGCACTAACATTCCCTTTAAGATTAACACCCACATAAGTTCCCAGCAAACCTACAACATCCGCGAAAATCACGAGAAGCGGAAGCATCAAAGTTGCCGAAAGCACTCTTGTAACTACAAGATACTTGAAAGGGTTTGTGTCCGATACCTGCATAGCATCTATTTGTTCGGTTACATTCATTGATGCTAATTCAGCACCGATTCCCGAACCGACTTTACCGGCAAATATTAACGCGGTAATAACCGGTCCAATTTCTCTTATCAATGAAATAGCCACCATTGCCGGCAGCCATGATTCCGCGCCGAACTTTGCTAAAGTCGGTCTTGACTGAATTGTCAGAACTAACCCAATAATGAAGCCGGTAATTGCAATCAGCGGCAAAGATTTATAACCGATTAAAAATGACTGTTTCATAAATTCGCTGAATTCATACGGTGGTTTGAAAACTTCTTTAAAAAAACGGAGGGCAAATACCGTAATAGAATATACTTCTATAAAAAACTTCGCAAAAATTGATTCAGATGGAATTTTCGTTTTAGCGTTTTCCTCATCTTTGTCATTTTTAGTTATTAGTGAAAATATTTTTTTCACTTTTATCATGTCTTAAAATTTCCATTCTTATTGGGAAAGCGTTTTATATTCTCACTTTACTGCCGGTACTAAATCCTTTATTTTTTTATTTCATCAAGCAGACCGTGATTATTTCTTTCATTTTTTTTCTCTCTCTTTGCAGCTTTTTTTTCTTTCATAGTTCTCGCCGGTTCTTTCTTCGAACCGCTTTTACTGTTTTGACCTTTACTCATGATGTTTCTCCTTTATCTTTTGATACTTAAGTTCAAATTCAGGCCTAGTGTTATTTCCGTAAGTTCACAGCAAAACTTGCTGTGGAATTTATAATCACGCCTATTATTACTTTTGAGCAATCGCTTGTAAATCTGCTTTTCTGCTTTCGGCAACTTTCTTTTGATATTGCTCGAATCTTTCAGTTTTTGCTTTTTCCATTTCAATAATTTTTAGTGCTTCAGATTCTTCCGCTTTATATTCGGATTGCAATACAACAATCTGTGCATCTTTTGCGGCACGCTTAAGTTCTAATGAAGATTGTTTTCGTTCAATTTCTAGCTGACGTTGTAATTGTTCTTCTTTGTTTTTCGCTTCCTGTGATATTCGCGCTGTACCGGTTAATACACCTTCCGGACCGACATATACGTCGAGTAAATCTATTCCCTTGTCGGTTAACTTAAACTCACGAATCTGATTGGAATGCGACATACCTCGTGATTTAAGAATGTATAATCCTCTATTCCGCTCTCCGCCAATTTCAATATCGCGCAGAAGCAGCCATGTATCTATAAGTGACGATATTGCCATATCAGTAAGTTCTTGTTTCTCACCGCCGTTCGTTAGACTTGCGAAAAGCGCCGTTATATTTTTTTCTTTCAAATAATCTACAAGTCGAAGCAGCATAATTTTTACCTCGGATTGATTATCTCCCATTACAAACGCATCAATTGGGTCAAGAACAACAACCCGCGGTTTAACCTTGTTTATTAACTTTATTGTGGTTGTCAGATGATGTTCCAATCCATATAGTGTAGGACGTGTAGCATGAAAATGAAGAATTTCTTTTTTTACAAACTGTTCTAAGTTTATGCCGATTGAAGACATATTACGCATGAATTGGCTTGGCGATTCTTCAAAAGCAAAGTATAAAACACGTTCACCTCTTTTACATGCAGCTTCAACAAACTGAGCTGCCAAACTTGTTTTACCCGTACCTGCCGTGCCCGAAACAAGAATTGTACTGCCGCGGAAATAACCTTTACCCGAGAACATTGTATCCAAACGCGGAATACCCGTTGAAATTCTTTCTTTGGAAGAGATATGACTCAATCCTAATGATGTAACCGGTAAAATTGAAAATCCATCTTCGTCAATGAGAAAAGGATATTCATTTGTGCCATGAGTTGAACCACGGTACTTTACAATTCGTAATCTTCGTATAGATGATTGATCGCTTACACGGTGGTCCAAAAGAATTACACAATCCGAGACATACTCTTCTAATCCTTGGCGAGTTAAACTACCGTCGCCTCGTTCAGCCGTTATTACGGCGGTAACGCCCTTCTTTTTCAGCCACCCGAATAATCTTCTAAGTTCCGTACGAATTATAGTCGGATTTGGAATCGCCGAAAAGAGTGATTCTATTGTATCCAATACTACACGTTTAGCTTTTGTGCTTTCTATTGCACGGTGTATTCGAACGAATAATCCTTTTAAATCAAATTCACCGCTCTTCTCAATTTCACCGCGATCAATAAAAATATGTTCGAGCCAAATCTTTTTCTTCGATACAAGGTCTTCTAAATCAAAACCCAGAGAAGCTACATTTGCAGTTAACTCTTTTTCTGTCTCCTCAAAGGAAATGAATACACCCGGTTCATTATGATCAGTTGCTCCCCGTACAAGAAACTCCATTGCAAATAGAGTTTTTCCGCATCCGGCATCTCCGCATATTAATGTAGGTCTCCCTTTAGGCAGACCTCCGCCGGTTATTTCATCCAATCCCTTTATACTTGTGGGAGTTTTCGCAAGAGTTTTACGTTGAAATTTTGTTTTACTTTTGTTCATCAGATTATCTCCTGAAATTATTTCCAATTATTTACTCACGTTACACAAAATCTTGAAAGCAGCCTGTCATTCCCGCATGCTTGTAGCGGGAATCTCTCCAATTCTCTAATAGATGCCCGATTATCCCGACTCGTCGGGACGGGCATGACACATGAGTAAGGCGACTTATTTTTATTTATGTGAAACGAACATTGCTGTTCATTAAACATAATTGGTTACATAATTCATTAACCGATAAAACAGAATATTTCTGTCTTATCATTTTTTCACGATTGATATTAACTACATTTGGGAAAGAATACTATCGTCCAAAAGGATGAAAAATGGACTAAATCTTGCGTGCTGATTTACGGCTGGAATTACTTGCTGTTAGAAGAATTGGAATTCTTATCGGTATTATAATTATTAGATAGATGTGCATGCTTTGCAATCTGTACGCGGGAATTAAGCGTTAATTTTTCAAGAATGTTGTGTACGTGACTCTTAACTGTAAAAGTTGAAAGATGAAGTTTCTGTGCGATCTCTTTATTTGTAGAACCATCGGCAATCAATTCGATTACCTGTCTTTCACGTTTGGTCATCCGAACCGCTTCCAAAACTTTTGAGGGTCTATCTCCGTTTATCGCATGTTCGACAATTTGTGTAAACAGCGAACCGGTTAAATGAGGAGGCAGAACTTGAATGCCTTCATATACTGATCTTATTGTTTTAAAGAAATCTTCAATGTTGGCATCTTTTAAGATAAATCCGGAAACACCGGCTTGAACATACTCCAGAACATCAGCTTGCATCGGGATCAAGTCCATAACAATTATTTTAGTTTTTTCGCAATTTTTTGTAATTATTTTTACTACATTCAGACTATTTTGGCTTCGTAATCCAAGATCAAGCAGAACAATATCCGGATTTGATTTCTCTACCATAGTCAAAATATGTTCACCGTCACCAACCGTTGCAACAACATTCATGTCATCCTGCCCTTTCAACATTGCCGAAATACCTTCGCGGAGAAGTCTGTTATCCTCAATCAAAAGTATTTTAATTTTTTTCATTTATTTTTGTAATGATGTTTGCAACATTAAATAGGGTCAAGAGATTTTCGATAGATCAATCACAACAGGTTTTTAAATAGTAAGAATGATTGAGCTAATCTATTCGACTGTTTTATCCAAATGTTAATTTAGCAAACTGATTATAATTTGGCAAGAATTATTACAGAGAAGGGTTCATTTAATGTTTATTGACCCGGATGAAAATGACTCACATGATTATTAGGTGCCAAAATTTGGAAAAACTAGTTTTTTAAAGAACTCTAAAACAAATAAACCCAGATTGTTTATTAGGAAAATTTATCAATAACGTAATAGTGACAAAACTTGTTAAATGATAAGTGTTTAATCCCGACTTAGATTTTCTTGGGCTTGTGGTTATCCATGCCTTCGGCAAAAGATTTTCTTATAGTTATGTTGCAGTCAAGCCCTTAGAAAATATTAGTCGATTTGTCATTAGTGTTTTTCTAATGACAAATTTGGGATAAATTTGGAGAAATCACTTCAGTATTAAAAATATTTTGCTTCTTTATCTGATCCGAGTCGGGTAACAACTCCCTATGCAGATTTATTTAATAAGTTATTCAAGTTGACCACTTACATTTATAAACCGTTAAAACGGTTCGAAATCTTTACTTTTTTCTCATTAACCCACGGATTAATCCGTGGGTTAATAAAGTGAAAAACAATTTATTATAACCGTTTCAACGGTTTCTTTGCTTCCCGATGATTTAGACGGTCAACTTGAGTAAGTTACTAATCATCATTTTCTAAATAGAAATAAATAAGATATGACTTCTCTTTGTGTCTCTAATGAAAACCTCGTGTTACTTGTGGTAAAAAAGTATAACCACGATGTGCACAAGGAAGTCACAATGTACACAATGAACTAAAATAACCGCCAAAGATTTTATTAGCTATTTCTTTTATTCTAGTAAAAGAAACTTCGATAATATTCACAGTCTCAAGTGATCGAAATTATATTAATAAAACAGTGTGACTGAATAATCTTACGACCAGCAATAAGATAAGAGGATGCAGAACTGCTTTGATTCAAGTAAAATTAATCGTGGATATTAAGTCGGAATTACTTAACTTCCATAATTAATATCATCATATAGTGAAATTAACACCTAAACTAATATAGGTTGACTTATGGACAAAAACATCAAGCTGGAAATTAAACTTCCAAAGATTCCTGATATTGAACTTGTAGCTTTAGAAGGACTCGAAAGAATGGGAGGTCATCTCGGTATTTCGGATGATAAGATTGGTGAAGCAAGAATACTCGTAACAGAAGCAATTATTAATGGTCTCGAACATTCGGGTGATGATAATCCTTATGTAAATGTCGAGTTTACTATGACAAAGGAAAAACTAATTATCCTTGTTACTGATTATGGTAAAGGATTTGAACCTGAAAAAGTTGCTGACCCCGAAATTGATGCAAAGATCCACAGCAGCAACAAACGGGGATGGGGTTTGAAACTTATGAAATCGATGTCCGATGATTTTATAATCGAATCCGGGAACAACGGTACAAAAATTACAATTATTAAGAATTTAGTGTAAGAGGAGATAATATGGTTTCTGAATTTAAGTTAAACTCGGAAGTGAAAAATGATTGCGTTGTAATTAGTACTTCCGGTTATGTTAATAATCTTGGGGGACAAAAAATTGTAGATGAGTTTAATTCGCATCATCAAAACGGGTTGAATAATTATATTATCAACCTTGCGGAATCAAAAGTTGTCAACTCAATCGGTATTTCATTTTTAATTGAAGTGATTGAAAAACTGAATGACTCGAGCGGGAAGTTAGTCTTTGCAAATCTTGATCCTTCTGTTGATAAAACATTTACCATTATGGGTCTTTTCCACTATGCCGAAAAAGCAAATAGTGTTGATGACGGAATTCAGCTCTTGACAAACAATAAAGCTGATTAATATTTGTTGATGGTTAAGACTGAAAATTATAGCGCTCTGCTTGATCGGCTTTCACTTCAAGTAAATTCTTTCCAGGAAGGTTTTAGAATTCTTTCCAACTCGAAAAGTCTGCATGATATAGGAAAGAATTTCGTTCACCTATTAAGAGGTAATCTGCTTGTATCGGATATTAATTTATTTCATAAACGAAATGAGGATGATGACTGGATTGATTTGTATATCCAAAAAACCGAAAGCAAATCGTTCACATCTTATTTAAAAACTTCCGAAGCACTTCACCTTAACTTTGAAAAGGATTCGGATTATAAAGTTTACTTCACTTTACGTTGTATTGATAATACTTTCTTCGGAATAATTATCGGCAGTAAAATTGACAAAACCGAATTTAATTCGCTTGATGCAATTACTTTACAAATTTTCACCAGGCTACTTGATAATGCTTATCAAACATTTAAAGCGAGAGTAAGAGAAAAAGAATTAATATTCTCGCTTAATCACAAAGTCCTTCAGTTAAATAGTCTTGTAGATACCGGTATTGAAATTTCTAAACTCGAAAATAACACACAACTTCTTGAACTTGCATTAGAGCGAGCTGTTGCTTTAACAAATGCTTCAAAAGGAGTGATGAGAATTATTCGTGATGAAAAAGTAATTGCAACACTTCGTCTTCCGAATACAATAAACGTTGCCGAGACACTTAAATCAAAAGACAGAATTGAAACTCAAGTTGACTATAGAGGTTACAGTTATATAGTTACTTTGGTTGATAAAGAAAGCAGAGACGGTAATGCTAAATTTGATGATACCGATGAAATATTATTAACCGCATTTGCACGACAAGTTCACAGTGCTGTTGAAAATAAAGAACTTCATAAAGAAGCTCTGGAAAACGAAACTATAAAGAAAGAATTATCCGTTGCTTCCACAATTCAGAAAAAAATTATACCGGAAACTTTACCGGTTATTGAAGGTTACGAAATTGCCGGGATTAATATTTCTTCCAAAGAAGTTGGCGGCGATTATTACGATTGCAGAATTCTCCCTAACGGAAAAGTAGCCTTAGTAATGGCTGATGTTGCCGGGAAAGGTGTTCCAGCTTCATTATTGGTGAGTTCACTCAGTGCTTCGCTTCATGCTTATCTTGAAACTGATATTTCTTTGGATGAATTAGCCGTAAAACTTAACAAGATTATATACCAATCTTCTACAGCCGATAAATTTATAACATGTTTTATATCAATCCTTAATCCAATAACAGGTGAGTTGGATATTATTAATGCCGGTCATAATCCTTCTTTACATTTAAGACAAAACAAAGTACTTGAAAAAATCGAAGCAGGCGGAATTGCACTCGGTATGTTCGATATGGGATTGCCTTTCAAAAGTGAAAAACGAAAAATTGAACATGGTGAACGAATATTAATGTTTACTGACGGAATTCCCGAAGCTATGAACGAAAATGAAGAAGAATATTCCGATGAACGATTAGAAAAATTTTGTATAGATAACTGCTTTCACGATGCAGAAAAATTTATAAATGAACTCGTTGCAGATGTTCGAAGCTTCACAAAAGATACACCCCAAAGCGACGATATTACAGCACTTTATCTGATAAGAAAAAGTTAAAAAAATTTATTTGATAATTGGACACAATCTCCAATTATTTCCATAACATTTAGAGGGTGTTTATATGCGTTTACCTTGTAACTTTCCCAAGTTATTTATCTATCTTTTTCTCTTTTCATTTCTATTCGCATTAAAAAATACGGCACAAGAGGACTACCTGTATGAGAATTTATCTGTATCGGATGGTTTATCAAGTGCAAGATTTAACTTATTCCAGACGATTTATCAAGACAAGTATGGATTCCTTTGGTTTGGTACAACAGATGGATTGAATAGATATAACGGATATGATTTTAAAGTCTACAAGAATATTCCGGGTGATTCCACCTCATTACCAAGCAGTAATATTCATAATATAAATGAAGATGCCGATGGTAATCTATGGGTGGGTACAACAGGTTATATGAGTATTTTCGATCCCTTAAATGATTCTTTTACCAATTATTCGATTGATCGAGGTAGAGTAAATATCACGCAGGAAGTACCAATATTTCGATCATTAGTTGATTCAAAAAATAATTTTTGGATTGCTACTCAAGGTAAAAGTGTACAGAAATGGAATAAAGACAAATCGGAATGGGAGTTAATTCCGTTTATGCTAAATGTTGATGGTGCGGACTCTCTTATTGCAAGTGAATTAAATGGTGTTGCCGCTATCACCGAATTGAGAAACGGTAATCTGCTTGCTTCAATTGTGAATATGGGTATCTACTACTATAATGAAAACAGTAATACATTTGAAAAATTTAGTTTCCCGGGTAGTTCGGATATTAATTGGATAGTAGAAATCTATGAAGATAAAAGCGGTAAAATTTGGTTCGGTGGTAGAGGTGTATTGTATGAATACAATCCAATCACCTTTAGTCTAAGCAATAAGATACTATCGCAACAATTTAAGACGTCAACTGATCAGGTATTCTTTTTCAACTTAACTGAAAACGAAGACAATACTTTCCTGCTGAGTTCCAGCCATTTCGGTCTTTTAACCTATGATCCCCGAACTGAAAAATTAGAACCGCTTAAAATCGGAGGGGAGCTTGGGAAACGGGGTGTCAGCACTTTTGCTCAATCAATTTATGTTGATAAGTTCGGTGTTTATTGGTGCGGACTTGCAGATAACGGCGTACTTAAATTCGATCCTAAACGTAGACCATTTAATTTCTATGAATACAATAAAGATAATGTTAGCTCAACCGATAATTATATTACAACGGATCTGCTTCTAAACTACAATAATCCAAGTGAAGTATTAATCTCAACACGAAATAAAGGGATACTCCGTTTTGATTTAAAAGACAATTCTATTAAAGAAGTAAAAATCAATTTGCCGGAGATTTATTCCGATTCATCTAATACAGGCAATCTTGTTATGGATGATAACGGCAGATTGTGGTTCCCAAGTTCTCGAACAAAAATTTCAAGTTATGATTTGCGAACCGGGAGAACAGAAACTTATAGAGTTATTGAACTAAATATGTTAACCGGCTCCGGCGAATTTATTTTTGAAATTGAATATATACCTCAAAATACATTAGTAATTGCATCATCCCTCGGAGGGTATATTTTCAATACTGTATCAAAAGAAATTAAATCCCTTCCATCCATAATGAACAGAACTTATTCTGACGAATTAATTTCAAACGTAAATGAAGTTATATCCGGTAATAAATCTATTGCAAGTTTAACTAAGGTCGGTGAAGCTGCTAATGTAAATAAACAATTTTCGTTAACCGAAGAAACTAATGTACTTGTTGTTTGTCTAGGTGAAGGGCAGTATCCAAATGGAATTTTTGATTTTGGACAATTGCAGGACTCCGAAGGAAAAAATGTCTGGGCGATGAATGATGTTAGCCATACATTTTATCATGGTGGTGGTTACAAAAATAGAATTCAAATGGATGTAATTACTTTACTGCCGGGTGATTACAAATTATTTTATACAACAGATATCGGGCATTCGTATGATAACTTTAACGTAAAGCCGCCTAATAACCCGGAATGGTATGGTATTCAAGTTATTGAACTTGACATGACTAAAGCGGATAAAATTCGAAATAAAATTTCAGATGAAAAAAAGAATAAAAACTATGCAGAACTGTTCGCGGTAAGTACGTTATTAAGCAGTCGTAAATATCCCAACAGTATTTGGATTGGTGCTAATGAAAAAGGAATTGTAAAATATGATCTGATTAGTGGTAAACAAGAACAATATTTCATCGAAGAAATAAGGAATAAGAATGTCTTTACAAGAGAAATTTTTGAAGATAGTAGAGGAAGATTGTGGATAACTATTGACCCGTCCGGGTTTTACAGATTTGATCCGATTACTAAAACATTTACGTCAAACTCGTCAATTCCCGATCTTCCGATTACCGGTATCAACGGGATGATAGAAGATTTTCAAGGGAATCTGTGGGTAAAAAGCAGCGGTGGAATAACTAATCTTATCGCAAATAATGACGGCTCTTGGTCAACTTCAAATTATGACAGCAAAGACGGTGTGCCGGGTGGATTCGGACGAGGTTCCTTAATTACCAGAGACGGACAAATTTTATTCGGGTCTTTTAATGGTATAACAGCATTCTATCCGAGTGTTGAAAATATTGTACCACCACTGCCTGTAATTACTGATATAGCTATTGCCGACGTTTCAATGTTTGATAAAAAAAATAAATTGAAATTAGACAAATCGATTTTTGAGGTTGAGGAAATTAATTTATCATATTCACAAAATTATATTTCTTTTGATTTCTCCTCTCTTCACTTTTCACGACCGAATAAAAATAGAACAAGTTATATGTTGGAAGGCTTAAGTGACCATTGGGTTTTAACCGATAAAAACTTTGCTTCGTTCACAAATCTTGATCCGGGGAGTTATACATTTAAAGTAAAAGCATTCAGCGGCTTTGGTGTACCGGGCAATACCGAAAGATCAATAAAAATAAATATTGCACCGCCATGGTATCGAACTACAATAGCTTACATTAGTTACGGGTTCTTATTCATCGCTTTAGTTTTTGGTATTGATAGAGTACAGAGAAGGAGAATACTTCGACAGGAAAGAGAAAAACAGAAAATTCAAGAAGCTGAATTAAGAGCGGTTGCAGCCGAAGCACAAGCAAGAGCTGTTCAAGCTGAAAACGATCGTAAGTCGAAAGAGTTAGAAGAAGCACGCCAATTACAATTGTCGATGTTACCTAAAAAATTACCTGACCTTCCAAATCTTGATATTGCTGTTTATATGAAAACCGCCACAGAAGTTGGCGGCGATTATTATGATTTTCATGTGGCGATGGATGGAACTCTTACAGTTGTTGTCGGTGATGCAACCGGACACGGAATGAGAGCCGGAACAATGGTAACGGCAGCTAAAAGTTTGTTCAGTACACATGCGGCGAATCCCGATATACTTTTTACTTTCGGTGAAATATCAAGATGTTTAAAACATATGGACATGCATCTTCTAACAATGTGCATGACAGTTATGAAAATCCAGCAGAACAAAATGATTATGTCGACTGCAGGTATGCCGCCCACATTAATTTTCCGTAATCAAACTAAACAGTTAGAAGAAATTGCATTAAAAGGAATGCCACTCGGTGCTGTCGACTCATTCCCGTACGCAATTAAAGAAACCGAATTAAATACAGGTGATACATTGCTGGTTATGAGTGATGGATATCCCGAACTATTCAATAGTGAAAAAGAACTCTACGGCTACGAAAGAGTTCAGAATGATTTTCATAAAGTCGCTGAGAAATCACCCGAACAAATTATCGATCGGCTTAAAGCGAATGCTTTTGAATGGAGCGGAAATTCCGAACCTGATGACGATGTGACATTTGTTGTAATTAAAGTGAAATAAAAAAATTAAAATTAACTAATGGGATATCACAATGAAAATAATGGTAGTAGATGATGAAAAAGATATAAAATTACTTTTCGAACAACGATTCAGAAAAGAAATAAAGGAAGGTAAACTTGCATTCCTCTTTGCTTTCAGTGGTGAAGAAGCAAAGGATTATTTGCAATTGAACGGAAGTGATAACCTCAATCAAATTCTCTCCGATATAAACATGCCGGGCATGAACGGTTTGGAATTATTGAAGTGGATTAAAGATAATTATCCCGAGTTGAAGGTTGCAATGATAACGGCTTATGGCGATCAGAATAATTACAAACAAGCTGTAGAATACGGGGCTGATGATTATATGACCAAGCCGATTGATTTTGTACAGCTCAAAGGAAAAGTACTTCCTCAATAGTGAATTAATAATTACAAAAAAATAGTGAACCAATTTAATGGGAAAAGGATGAAAGCAGCTACACAAAAAACGGATGTAATATCCGGCGAAAACGAATTACTTAAAAATCAATTAGCTCAGAAAGAAGCTGAACTAGCTATTATTAGTAGTGTGAGTGAGGCAATCTCCCAACAGCTCAAAATCGAAGATATAATTAAAATTATTGGGGATAAAATTCGGGATATTTTCAAGTCGGAGGTTACTGAAATATTATTATTAAATCCGGCTACCAATATGATAAGCGTTCCATATTCTTTTTACCGTGAATATCAAACGGCAGAACCTTTTCCGTTTGGTGAAGGATTAACATCAAAAATTATCAAATCAGGTAAACCTTTAGTTCATGGAACTTATGAAGAGGGAGTTAAATTAGGAGTTCTTGTCCAATCGGAAGAAGAGAAAACTGAAACTTACATCGGCGTTCCCATTATTGTTAACAATAAAGTTATCGGTGTTGTAAGTATTCAGAGTTATAAGCAGAATGATTACAGTGATGAAAAAGTTCGTCTTCTTTCAATTCTTTCTACTAACATGGGTATTGCTCTTACAAATGCAAAACTGTTTGATGAAACAAATCGACTTTTAAAAGAAACAGAACAACGGACCGCAGAACTAGCCGTAATAAATAGTGTGCAGCAAGGTTTGGTTGCCGAAATGGATTTACAAGGGATTTATGATTTGGTTGGCAATCGGTTGCGTGATTTGTTTGATGCACAAGTTACAGGCATTTATACATTCGATCTCGAAAACGAGATGGAACACTTCATGTATTTATTTGAAGACGGCGAAAGATTATATCCAGAACCGCGTCCGTTAAATGAAATTCGAAAGTGGATTATTAATAATGCATCTCAACTTTTAGTAAATGAAGATGCCGATGTAAAAATTTACGAATTAACCGGCGAAAGACACGCACCGGTTCCGGGAACACGGCTGCCAAAGTCTTTACTTTTTGTGCCGCTTATTGTCGGTAATGAAGTAAGAGGGTGCGTAAGTCTTCAAAATTTAGATAGGGAAAATGCTTTTAGCGATGCAGACGTTAGACTGCTTACCACACTTGCCAACAGTATGAGTGTCGCGTTGGAAAATGCAAGACTGTTTGATGAAACTGTTCACCTTCTTAAACAAACCGAGCAACGCAAAGCTGAACTGGCGATAATTAATAGTGTCGGTGAAGCAATGTCAAAACAATTGGATGTTAATACTGTAACCAAAATTGTCGGAGATAAGATAAAAGAAATATTCAAAGCAGAGGTAACCGAAATTCTTTTATTAGATCACGAAGCCGGAGTTATTAATGTTCCGTATTCTTTTTACAAAGGTTATCAGATTGTTGAACCATTTGAATTAGGCTCCGGGTTAACTTCAAAAGTTATTAAATCCAGAAAACCTTTACTGCTTCTAAACTTTGATGACCAGAAAAAATTCGGTGCTATTGTTGATGCCGGTATTGGTGATGCCGATATTACCGAAACTTACTTGGGTGTACCAATCATGTTTAATGATAGAATTCTTGGCGTTGTAAGTATCCAGAGTTATGATAAGAATGCATACGATGAAAATAATGTTAGGCTTCTATCTACTTTATCGAGTAACATGGGTGTAACACTTGAAAACGCAAAACTTTTTGAAGAAACAAAGAGATTACTAAAAGAGACCGAACAACGTTCAGCAGAACTTGCGATTATTAATAGTGTCGGTGAAGCAATGTCGAAACAGCTTGATGTTTTGACGGTTACAAAAATAGTCGGTGACAAAGTTAAAGAAATATTTAATGCCGAGGTTACGGAAATTCTTTTAGTTGATGAAGATACTAAAATGATAGAGGTTCCTTACTCATACTATAATGGATATCAAAAATTTGATCCTTTCCCGCTTGGAGAGGGCTTAACTTCAAAGATTATCAAATCAAGAGAACCTTTAGTATTTGGTTCATTAGAAGAACAGGTTAAAAACGGTGCACTTACATTTTCGGAAGAAGATAAAACCGAATCATATATGGGTGTGCCGATAGTTTTTGAAGGAAAAGTACTTGGCGTTGTAAGTGTACAGAGTTATAAAAAGAGTGCTTATGATTCTAATAATGTAAGGCTATTATCTACTCTATCAACAAATGTTGGTGTAACTCTACAAAACGCAAAACTGTTCGAAGAAACAAAAAGATTGTTAAGCCAGATGCAGCAGCGCAATACAGAACTTGGAGTTATTAACAGTGTTCAAGAAGGATTAGTTAAACAAGTTGAATTGCAGGCGATTTATGATTTAGTCGGTGATCAAATTCATAAAATATTTGATACGCAAGTTGTTGCAATTGCAAGTTTTAACCATGAGGATAAGACTGAATCTTTTAACTATTTGATTGAAAAGGGAGAAAGATTTTATCCAAAAGGTAGAAAGTATGATAAACTTAGAGAACATTTAATAAAGAATAAAAAACTCATTTTGATTAATGAAAAATACACGGAGGCAGCTAAGAAATACGGAATGCAAGTAGTGGAAGGAACCGAGATGCCGAAATCACTTCTCTTCGTTCCGCTTGTCGTCGGTAAAGTAGTAAAGGGTTATATATCTCTTCAAAACATTGACCGTGAAAATGCTTTCAGCGAATCGGATGTCAGACTTCTTACTACCTTAACAAATAGTATGAGCGTTGCACTCGAAAACGCTCGCTTATTTGACGAGACAACTAAACTACTTGAAGAAACAAAACAACAAGCAATTGAACTTGGGATTATTAACAGCGTTGGTGAAGGTCTCGCAAAGCAGTTGGATTTCCAGTCAATTATTGATTTAGTCGGTGAAAAAATTAGAGAAGTCTTCAACGCTCAAGTTGTAAGTATATCTACATATGAAAAAGAAACTGAACAAATTCATCATCGTTATGCTGTTGAATTGGACGAGCGATTTTACTTCGACAAACCTCAAGCAATTGATTCGGATAGAAAAGAAATTATCGAAACCAAACGACCATTAATTTTCGGTACCGCACAAGAAGCAATCGAACATAGCGGTGAAGATGTTGTTGCAGGTGAAATGCCGGAATCATACATGGGTGTACCGATTATACGAAATCAAGAAGTTACAGGTGTTATTACCGTTCAGGATATTCATAAACAAAATTTATACACTCAAAAAGATGTCCGACTTTTAATGACGCTTGCTTCAAATATGGGTGTAGCGCTTGAGAATGCAAGACTCTTTGAAGAAACGAAACATCTGTTAAATGAAACACAACAAAGAAACGTAGAACTTTCAATTCTAAATGCAATTCAAGAAGGATTGGTTATGGAAATGGATTTTAATTCCATAATTAATCTTGTCGGCGATAAGTTCAGAGAAGCACTCGGATTTTTGGATCTTGGCATTAGAATTTATGATAAAGAAAAAAATATTCTGCACTTCCCATATGAATATGAACATGGTGAAAGATTATTTATCGAATCTATGGATCCTACTCCACTATCGAAGTATGTACTTGAAACAGGTAAAACTCTTTTACTTAAGAAAGCTACTGAAGAAGAATTTGCTAAACTTGGAATAACAGAAGACACTACTATACCAGGAACTGATTCAAGTAAATCACTTGTGTTTGTCCCGATCATTGTTGGGTCGGAAGCTAAAGGATTAATCTTAGTTGAAAACTATGAAAAAGAGGATGCCTTTAGTGAATCGGAAGTTAGATTGCTTACAACGGTTGCAAACAGTATGAGTGTCGCTCTTGAAAATGCAAGATTATTCGATGAAACAAATAGATTGCTAAAAGAAACAGAACAACGTACTGCTGAATTATCAGTGATAAATAGTGTACAAGAAGGTTTGGCAAAAGAACTTGATATGAAAGGAATATATGAACTTGTAGGCGAACGTTTATGCAGTTTATTCCCGGATTCCCAAACATTAGTGATTCGTTCATTCGATCATGATAAAGGTTTGGAAGAATGGCAGTATGCAATAGAAAAGGGAGTAAGATTAGAAGTAGCACCCCGTCCGTTTAATTGGGCAAATAAGTTAATGATAGAATCAAAGAAGCCCTTGGATATCAGAGAAAATTATATTGAAACGGCGCAGAAATACGGCGGCAAAGGTGTAACAAAAGGAAAGCCGCCTAAATCAGCTGTGTTTGTTCCAATCATAATAAACGATGTTGTTAAAGGTTCGATTAGTCTTCAGAATATCGATAAAGAAAATGCTTTTGATGATGCCGATGTTCGATTAGTTACAACTCTCGTTAACAGTATGAGCGTTGCACTTGAAAATGCCCGGTTATTCGATGAGACATTGCGACTTCTTGAAGAAAGCAAGAAACGAACGGCAGAGTTAAGTACAGTAAATAGTATCAGTCAAGCGATTGCCGGTCATTTGGAAATTGATAAACTGATTAATCTTGTTGGTGATAAAGTACGCGATCTTTTCAACGCTAACATAGTGTACTTAGCTATGCTCGAAAAAGAAACAGACATAATTAATTTTCCTTATGGTTACGGTGAAGAATTCCCGCCGCTTCCGTTAGGTGATGGATTAACATCGCATATTATTTTGAAAAAGGAACCCCTCCTTATTAATAGAGAAGCTGAAAAGAAGACAGAAGAATTGGGAGTGGAACGAATCGGCACTCCCTCAGCTTCTTATCTTGGTGTACCTATTCCGGTTGGAGGTGAAATAATCGGTGTGCTTAGTGTGCAAAGTACTGAACAAGAAAACGTCTTCAATGAAGATGATATGAGATTACTTGGAACTATTGCCGCACACGTTGGGATTGCTATAAATAATGCGAATGCATATGAAGAATTGAACATGACTTTGGAAAATCTTAAATCTACTCAAGATCAACTTGTTGCTCAAGAAAAACTCGCTTCTCTCGGTCAATTGACCGCGGGTATTGCTCATGAAATTAAAAATCCATTGAACTTCGTTAACAACTTCTCTGAACTTTCCGTTGGTTTGGTTGAAGAACTATTTGAAGAGATTGATAAGCTTAAAGAAAAAATCAGTCAAGATTCACTTGAAGAAGTAAATGAAATCTTAAGCACGTTAAAACAAAATTCGGAAAAGATTAAAGAACATGGTAAACGTGCCGACAGTATTGTACATAGCATGCTTCAGCATTCAAGAGGGAAGACCGGGGAAAAACAGCCGACAGATATTAACGCAATGCTTGATGAAGATCTCAACCTAGTTTATCACGGTATGCGTGCACAAGACAGTTCATTCAACATAAAAATAGAACGTGAATATGATAAAGATTTAAAACCAATTAATATCATTCCCCAAGATATGAGTAGGGTATTCCTTAATATTCTATCAAACGGATGTTATGAATCACATCGTAAAAAAATGGAATTAAATTCCGAAGAACCTGCAATTATTAAAGTATCCAGTCACAATAACGGTGATTTTGTTGAGGTGCGAATCAGAGATAATGGACATGGAATTCCTAAAAAGGTTCAGGATAATTTATTCACACCGTTCTTCACTACAAAACCTTCGGGTAAAGGAACGGGTTTAGGATTATCTATAAGTTATGATATTGTCGTAAGAGAACACAACGGTGAAATTTTATTTGAAACCGAAGAAGGTAAATACACAGAATTTATAATCAGACTTCCAAAAAAATAACAGAAGAATTATGAACAACACAATACCAAAAATATTAGTCGTAGATGATGAACCGGATCTCGAATCATTAATTAAGCAAAAATTCAGAAGAGAAATTAAAGAAGGTAAATACAATTTCTCTTTTGCAAATAACGGTGTTAAAGCTCTGGAAAAGTTAAACGAAGATAAAGATATCGAACTGGTTCTAACCGACATCAATATGCCGGAAATGGATGGACTTACACTTCTTTCAAAAATAAAAGAAATGAATAACCCGCTTCTTCATTCGGTTATAGTTTCTGCTTACGGTGATATTTTTAATATCCGTACAGCTATGAACGGAGGCGCATTTGATTTCGTCGTTAAACCAATCGACTTAAGTGATCTCGAAATTACAATTAAAAAAGCAATCGATAATCTCGGCACTTTTAAAGAAGCGGTAAAATCTAGAGACGAACTAATTATTGTTCGGAAAGAGTTGGAAGAAGCGAGAACGCTGCAATTATCTATGCTTCCAAAGTCAATTCCTCAAAACGGTAAACTTGATATCGCTGTCCATATGAAAACGGCAAGTGAAGTTGGCGGAGATTATTATGATTTCTCCAAGAAAAATGACGGTTCGTTAAATGTTGCAATAGGCGATGCAACCGGACATGGAATGAAAGCCGGTATAATGGTTTCAATAATGAAAACATTATTTATATCGGATTCGGATGAAATTGAGCTGGAAGATTTTTTTGATGTCTCAAACAGAACAATCAAATCTCTCAATCTCGGTAGAATGATGATGGCTTTTGCGATGTTAAATTATAAAGAAAACAAAATACGGTTTATCAATGCCGCAATGCCGACAATATTTGTCTATAAATCGGCTGACAAAAAAGTAATTGAATATGTAAATCAAAGTATGCCGCTCGGTGCTTTATCTGAATTCGATTTCAATGTAAATGAATTTGAAGTTGATTCTGGAGATGTAATTCTGCTATTAAGTGACGGATTACCGGAATTGTTTAACCATAATAAAGAAATGTTCGGTTATGAACGTGTAATTGATCTATTAGATAAGCACTCCGAAAAATCTCCGGACGAAATTATTGAGACGTTAAAATTAAATGCAACCGAATGGGCAGGTGAATTAGAATCCGATGACGACATAACTTTTGTTGTAATAAAAGTGAAATAGAAAAATAATTTGAGAAAATATTGAAGCAATTATTTCTTTTAAAATTTATCCTTGCAGTATTTTGCATTGTCAATGCACAACCTGTTAAAAACGGATTTATCCATTTTACAGAGCGGAACGGACTATCATCGAATGTAATTAACTGCATTATGCAGGATAAGCTCGGTTATATTTGGATCGGGACAGGTAACGGAGTAACAAAATACGATGGTTTTGAATTCGATAATTTTACAGTTGCCCCGGATGATTCTAACTATTTGCAACTTCCGTTAACTTCATCCTTATATGAAGATTCCAAGGGCAATATTTGGATCGGTTCTGTCGATGGAATAACAAAATATGACAGGAACGCAAAAACTTTTAAACTTTACAATTTATCTCACCTTTCACAAAAGTACGATCGCACTTTTGTAGTCGGAGATATTCAAGAAACTTCGGATAATAAATTTTTACTAGCAACTTATGATTTTCACTTTCAAGATATTAAGAACGGTCTCCTCTTACTTGATACAAAATCTAAAAGTATAACGGAAATAAATGTCGTCAATGATGATTCGACAAAACCCTTAATTCATATTATAAGCAGTGGGGGTGATAAATATTTAGTCTCGGGAGTTAAAGGTTTTGGAGAATATGACTATACTAAAAATAGTATTAACTGGTTCCCTTTTGATGAACCAACTGTAGTAATATCTGCGCTGAAAGATGATGATAATAATTATTGGCTCGGTACTTCACGTAAAGGACTTATTCGATATAATATTTCTGACAGTACATATACTACTTACCCCTCCTATATTGATCGTTCGAAATTCGGAAATATGCCGAACATTAATAGAATTATTTATGACAAACAAAAAAATTTGTTATTAGCTACAGACCAAGGGGTAATGCACTTTGATGTAAATACACATCAATACACTATTTCAGAAATTGATACAAAGAATCCTTCCGCACTTCATTCATCCAACATTCAGGATATTATTTTAGATATTTCAGGAACTATATGGGTTGCAAGTTTTGATGCCGGTATAAGTAAGTATGATTATGTGAAGAATAACTTTAGAGCTTATGCCGCAAAAATTGATGATAACAACAGTATTACTACCGGTTGGGTACGTACAATTTTCGAGTATAATAAAAACGAATTATGGTTAAGCAGCGGATGGAATGTATTAGTAAAATTTAATCTGGAAAAAGAAACTTTTGTAAGAAATCCACTCCCGGGAAATTTTGAACTATTCGACATCCTAAAAATTTCGAACGGTGATATTCTCATGGTAGGAGGAACTGGTTTTTATAAAGTTGATCCGGTGAAGTGGCAATTTGAAAAATTAGATTTGACAAAAAATCTTGAAACAGAACTTGTCTTTTCTGCAATAGAAGTTGACGAAAAGGCAATCTGGTATGCAACAGTTTACGGTATTTTTATTTACGATAGAATTTACCAAGTTACTACAAAAGTAGATTTCAGAGACCTTGGCATCGGCGGCAACGGGAGCAATTCCAATCAAGTTTTGGTTAAAGACAAACAAAAAAATATCTGGATTGGTAGTGACAATGGCCTATTTAAATATGATTATGAAAAGAAAATATATTCACGAATTGGTTATTCAAATGATTCACGAAAATCATTGTCGTCTCAGGATATAAATTCCTTATATGTTGATAACGATAATAATTTGTGGATTGGTACATGGCTCGGCAGATTAAATAAATATGATCAGAAATCCGGGACGATCAAATCATATACGCAAAAGGACGGATTAAAATCGCATTCTGTCCAGGGAATTCTTGGCTATGAAGAAAATGGTGCTTTATGGCTAAGTACATTCGAAGGTATTTCAAGATTCGATTTAACCAAAGAAACATTTAGTAATTTTGGTGTCGAAGACGGTATACACGCTAATCAATTTGCCGACGGCAGTCAGTTAAAAACATCTAAAGGGTTATTTGTATTCGGAGGATCAAACGGAATAACTGTTTTTAATCCGAAAGAAATTCAAAGTAATCTAATACCTCCCAAAGTAACGATCATAGATTTTAAACTCTCTAACACATCTGTTTCTCCGGGTGAAAATTCAGTATTAAAAAAGCCAATTTATGAAACAGAAGAAATAGTCTTAGATTACAACGAAAACGATATTCAAATTGATTTTTTTGCGGCTCATTATGTTGATCCGGCTAAGAACCAATATGCATATAAATTAGAAAATTATGATGACGAATGGCGCTATGTTGGAAATCAAAGAAGCGCAATCTATCCTAATCTTCCGCCGGGTGAGTATGTATTCAAATTGAAGGCATCAAACAATAATGCTGTGTGGAATGAAGTTCCGAGATCACTTTCAATAATAATCGGGTCACCACCATGGGCAAGTTGGTGGGCTTACTTGGGTTATGGCTTTATTATTTTGGGATTTCTCTATTCTGCACGAAAATTTGAGTTGGGTCGTCAACGTAAAAACGTTCTTATAAAAGAAAACCAACTGAGAGCCGAAGCAGCGGAACTTCAAGCAAGAGCGATACAAGCAGAAAATGACCGCAAAACAAAAGAACTTGAAGAAGCGAGACAACTGCAGCTTTCAATGCTTCCGAAAGAACTTCCCAAATTACCGAATCTCGATATTGCAGTTTACATGAAAACCGCAACTGAAGTCGGCGGTGATTATTATGATTTCCATCTCGCATTAGATGGAACTCTCACTATTGTTTTAGGTGATGCAACCGGGCATGGACTTAAAGCCGGAACAATGGTTACTTCCGTGAAAAGCTTATTTAATAGTTATGCTGAAAATAGTGACATCGCGGCAACGTTTAATGAAATGACGAAATGTATCAAGAAGATGCATTTCGAAAAACTATTTATGTCATTTACAATGTTAAAGATCAATGGCAGTAAATTAATGATGTCCGCCGGGGGAATGCCGCCGGTATATTTATATCGTTCAAATCACGATTCAGCCGAAGAACATGTATTTCAAGGAATGCCATTAGGCACACTCGAAAATTTCCCATACGAAGAGAAAGAAGTTAAGCTGAACAGAAATGATGTAATACTTCTTACATCAGACGGATTACCTGAGTTGGAGAATGAGAATAATGAACAATATGGATACAAAAGATTACGAAATAAATTCGAAGAATTCGCTAAACATGAACCTGATAAGATAATTGAATTCTTAAATCAAGATGGTAATGCCTGGTTAAACGGAAAAGAACCGGATGATGACATTACCTTCGTCGTAATAAAAGTAAAATAATTTTAAAACTAGAACGAACTCTAAATGAAAATAATCAGAAATATATGCGTGATATTAATCCTCTTTTTTTGCATTGGTAATCTTTATGCACAAAATAAATACAAAACATTCGGCAATTCCGATATTGTAGAGTACAGAAGTAAGGATGGACTACCGTCTAGTAATTTTACTAAAACCGTAAAAACAAACGATGGTTACATCTGGTTCTCCGGTCCGGAAGGTACTTTTCGATTTGACGGTTATGAATTTGCATTTGTGGGTGAGGAATATGGTATCCCCGAAATGCAGTCGATCTATTATGACCCAACAATAAATATCCTTTACTTCGCATCACCGGATAAGTTTGCGACTTTTAACGGCGAAAATTTCAATTCATACGATGCATCTTCCGGATATAAATTGAATGAAAACCAAGGACAGTTGATAAGTTTTGTTAAGGGCGACAGCAAAGGTAGAATCTGGGTCGGATCATATACACCATATACCGATAAAATTTTCAACGGATCACTTCTTTATTATGAAGCAGGGGAGTTCACATTATTTGATTCAGAAACTTTTCCATTAGATAACGCAAGAAATTTTATTGAAACACCTTTCGGTGATTTAATATTTACATCTCACGGAAAGAATACTCAAAACGGAGACGGAGCTTACATTGCTCTTTATAAAAATAATGTGTTTACAAGAATCGATAATTCTTTCGGATTCAATTACATTAATTCATTTACTGGAGATGAATATTCTTCATATATAGATTCTGAAGGGAACACGTGGATTCCGTTCAGCGGAAATTTTGACTATGCAAGTTCTAAAGGTGCTAAAGGAACCGGTGTATTAATGTACGATGGAGATAGTTTCCATAATTATCCCGGTTTAGAATCATATTTTGATAATGACTTAAGTGTTATCAGTGTGTTTTGCGATAACGTCGATAACAAAGTGTATGTAAATATTGATTATATAACATCCACAGCTAAAAAAGTTTCTCCGTTGACTAAACCAATTCTTGAGTTAAAAAATAATCGGTGGGAGCCGACAAGAATAATTGAACAAATATTAAGCACATCCGGCGCCGATAAATCGAGTTCGAATTTTCAATATAATTTTTCGAGATTCTTAAAAAGTAAAACTCCGCCATATCTCTCCTTAATTTTCGGAACAAGCGGATTGTCGCTTAGCTCAGTTGATCCAACTCAATTTTTTTCGAAAACCCCGAATGGCTGGCTAAAATATGATGCATATAACGGACTGCCAGTTCTTGATTTAGATAATAGTATTTTGATATCAACCGCAAAAGGAATGGGTTTTCTGACGCCAAGTAATTCAATTTTGCTTGAGAAAGAGAACGGTATTCTCGATCCTGATATTCAAATCCCCGATTTATATGCGGATCGGAATGGTTTGGTCTGGATAAATTATTCTTATTCTCAAATACCGGCTTATATTATTCTGAATAAGGTTGGAGTAAATGTTTGGGACGGTAGTAAAATTAAAACTCTCACTACTGATGACGGGCTTAAGAGCAACACAACTTTTTGTCCTTATCAAGACACCAATCTAAACGTTTGGGTTCCTACGGATAAAGGACTTACTCACGTTCGCGAAATTCAAAATAGTGATAAAGAGTGGATATTTAGATTAAAGTCTCTCCCTTCAAATAAACGCGTTGATTATAATGTTTCTGCCGTTTACGAAACAAATAAAAAAGAATTATATGTTTATCAGAATTATGTTAGACCAAAGTACGGCACAATAACTAAAACTGATTTCTTTTTAGGAAAAATAGATGGCGATACCGTCATAGAAATTGAATCCCCGTTTAGTGAAAAACTTCAATTGATGCCGTATCAATTATATACTTTCCGTGACGATTTACAAGGACGTATTTGGCTGCAAGGTGAGTTCGCCAAAAACTTTGAGGAATTATCATCAGCAAAATCAGAAATAAAAATATTTGACGGAAATGTGTGGCTTGATCCGCCCGCTGAATGGAATGTCCCGAATCAACAGCTTCATTTTGTGGGTGAATTAGAAAACGGTGCATATTATTTGACTGCCGGTCATTTCTATAATTTTAACGGCGAAAGGTTTGTGGATCTCTCCGATAGCTCCAATCAGAATGCAGATTTTAGGATACTTAAAGGAGCGAGTGTTGCCGGAACTCTTACTCAGATTCAGTCCGGTAATTATCTTTATATTAGATTGAGAAACAGCGGATTGGCAATTTTTGACGGCACTAATCTTAATTTTTACACTCCTAGAAATAGTATAATCCCCACGGATATACACAATCCCATCGTTGATTATAGAGGTAATTTATTTTTCGGAAGCCAGAGCGGTACGGTAAGATTAAGAGGTGAAAAAGTTGATCTTTATTATGATGATGAAAGAATCGCCGCCGGAGGCGCCGCATCTTCTGTTATGGATATGAACGGCAACCTATTAAAATTTTATTCCGGCGTTGGTATTCTGGTGGAAAAAAATATTGCTCAAAATGCCCCTTTAAAGATCACCAGTCTATCGGTGAATGACAAAGCATATCATTATAAATTTGCCGATGATTTTTCCGCTTCCGAAAATTCAATTTTATTCAACTATGCAGTGTTGAATTTCAGTAATCCAGATCAAACTAAATATACACATATGTTGGAAGGTTATGATACTGATTGGTCAAGAGAGTCGAATCTATCTTTTTCGGAATATCAAAATCTTCCCGCCGGTAAATATAATTTTCGGGTAAGAGCAACAATAGGCAGCGGCGAGCAGGCGAACGAAGCTTCTTTTGCCTTTACAATTAATCCTCCTTTATGGCAAACTTGGTGGGCGTACGGTTTTTATGTCCTGGTATTTTTTGGATTTCTCTATACATTAAGAGCATTTGAGCTTAAGCGTCAAAGAAAAAATTCAGAAATAAAAGAAAGTCAATTACGAGCCGAAGCTGCTGAAGCTCAGGCGAGAGTAATTGAAGCGGAAAACCAAAGAAAAACTCAAGAGCTTGAAGAGGCCAGAAAACTGCAGTTATCTATGCTCCCTAAAGAAATTCCCCAACTACCGAATCTGGATATAGCAGTTTATCTAAAGACAGCAACGGAAGTTGGCGGAGATTACTACGATTTCCATGTCCATCTCGATGGAACATTAACTGTAGTTCTCGGTGATGCAACCGGACACGGGATGATGTCCGGCATGATGGTTTCAATTATGAAATCACTCTTTATGTCGGATAGATCGAGCAAGGATTTGAAGCCGTTTTTCCAAAATTCAAATCACTCAATAAAGGATATGCATTTGGGAAGATTGATGATGGCGTTAACCTGCGTTCAATTTAATTCAAACAAAATAAGAATTGCAAATGCCGGGATGCCTCCGATTTTTATATATCGAAATAGTAAAAAGAGTGTTGATGAAATAGCAATAAATAATCTGCCTCTCGGTTCAATAAAAAATGTTGATTACGAGATTATAGAAGAAAATATATACGCCGGCGATACATTATTAATGATGAGTGACGGTTTCCCCGAGCTGGTTAATTCGGATAATGATATGATTGGATATACCAAAGCAAAAAATCTTTTTGAAGAAGTTTCTGAACAAGAACCCGAAAAGATAATTAATCATTTGAATGAATTTGGCGATCAATGGACGAACGGTAAAGAAAATGAGGACGATGTTACCTTCGTCGTAATAAAAATAAAATAGAAGTAAAGGGAATAAAATGTTTATACGTTTTAATATAATTAGTTACTTGTTAATTGTGCTGTTAACAACTTCATTGCTTGCACAAAAACCAAATTATAAATTCAAATCAATTGAACAATCTGATGGCTTAGTCAACAGTACAATCATGGATCTTTATGAAGATTCATTCGGTTTTATGTGGATTGCAACACAACAGGGAGTTCAGCGTTATGACGGAATTTCCTTTAAGACATTTCGTGCCTCGGATGATGAAGAAATCGGTCTTTGGGGAAATTTTAGTTACTCGTTAACTGAAGACGGCGATGGAAATATTTGGATTTGTAATGCCGGTGGTATCAACAAATATGTTCGCAAATATGACCGAATAATTAAACACAAGTTAGAAAAAGACGTGGTAGGTGAATCAAGTGACCTACTATTTCTGAGTGCAGCTCAAGATGGTGTTAATGAAGAGATAGTCTGGTTTGCTGGAACCGGAATACTCAAAATCAACTCAAAGACAAATGAAAGTAAATATTATTCAATCAAGCCGAGTGATTTTTCTTTAGCAGACAAATACGGTTATCGTTACACCGATGTGATACAGAACCCGGTTAAATCTGATGAACTATTATTGGGCGCTGAAAATCTGTTTTCCTTTGATAAGGAAACCGGTGAAATTAAGACTCTTCTGGAACTTGAACAAAATTCAAATCCACCGAACAACATAATACAGGAGTTTGCGGTCGATCCGGCAAATCATGATGTAATCTGGTTGGCAACCGGTGATATTTGGGGCAGAGGAACTTACGGCAGTATAATTAAATTTAACCTTAGAACCGGCAGGGAAGAAATTTACTCATCCGAAAATAGACCCGGTGAAATAACTGCTAAACATATTGTGTCTATTGAATTTTTAGACAAAGATAATTTGTGGATTGGTTCACGGGAAAGTGGCGCATTCTTTTATAATAAAAATGAGGACAAATTTTATAATTATAAAAACAATAAACTTGATCCCGAATCAATTGTTACCAGTCAAGCTGTATTAGCAATTGAAAAAGACAGGTCAGGTTCTATTTGGTTCGGTACCTGGGGCGATGGGATTTCAATATTAAGTTCTGCCTCACAAAAATTCACAAGCTACAAACACTTGCCTAATGAAGAAACCGGACTTTTAGATAATTATATAATGGCTTTTGCAGAAGATAAAAATGGAAATATTTGGATAGGAACCGAAAGCGGCAGCTTAACGAAGTATAATCCAAAATCAAAAACATTTGAAAACTACTATGGTGAATTTACGTCGGAAGATAACCCAATTATAATTACCTCTTTATATTATGACAGCAAAGATAATTTATGGATAGGTACTTTCAACGATGCTCTTCATAGATTCAACCCGTCAACAAAGTCCAAGATTCATTATAAATACGGTAAATCAAATGCTAACGTTTCACAAAGACGAATTACAGCAATTACAGAATTCAAACCGGGTGAAATTATAATTTCTACTTACGGCGGCGGCTTAAATATTTACAACTACTCAACGAATTCATTCAATCATTATTTGAACGATCCGAATGATTCGACCAGTATACCCGATAACCAAATGTGGCTTCCTTTCTTGGGCGATGACGGTAACTACTACTTCAGCGGAAATTCAACCGCCGGTCTTTTCAGGTTTAATCCGGAGACTGAAAAGTTTGAAACCGGTGGTAAGATAGGCAGAACCGCTACTTTTACAATGCCATACAAAAGTAGAAGCGGTAAAATTTATATCAACAGTGTCTCGGATGGATTACAGGAAATTGATCTGGAGAAAGAAGAAATCATTAAAACATTATATGACAGCGAAGGTAATTCCATTGATAATGTCGAGAGTATTCTTGAAGACTCAAACGGTAGGTTATGGCTCGGTACCGGAAACGGTTTGTTGGAATATGATCCTCAATTACGCAGAGTTAAAAGGTACGACATAGATGACGGTTTGCAAGGTTATACTTTTGAACGGCTCGCTGCGTTGAAAGCATCAAGCGGTGAAATGTACTTCGGCGGAACAAACGGATTTAGCCACTTTCATCCGGATGAAGTGACCTTAAGCAGTTTTCAACCCCGGATAGTCTTTATTGATTTTAAACTCTATCAAGAGAGTGTAGAAATCGGCGAGAAATCTATTTTGGAAGAAAGCATTCTACTCTCCGATAAAATTCAATTAAGCTATGATCAAAACGATTTTACAATCGAGTTTGCAGCTTTAGATTTTTCAAATCCGAAAGAGATTAAATATAAGTACATTCTTGAAAATCATGATGCAGATTGGATAGATGCCGGACAAAGAAATTATGCAAGTTATACAAATATGGATCCGGGTGAATACAAATTTAAAGTTATTGCTACTAACAGTGACGGCGTTTGGGTAAATGAACCGCAAGAATTATCAATAATAATTCACCCTCCTATATGGCAGACTACGGGTGCTTATATTCTTTATGCACTGTTGTTAATTGCCGGAATTATAACCGTTGACCGTGTACAAAGAAGAAGAGTGGTAACGAAGGAAAGGATTGCTTCACAGATAAGAGAAGCCGAACTGCGTGCTCAAATAGCAGAAAAAGAAAATGAAAGAAAAACTTATGAACTTGAGGAAGCTCGCAAACTGCAGCTTTCGATGCTGCCAAAAGAAATACCGCAATTACAAAATCTTGATATTGCAGTTTACATGAAAACCGCTACAGAGGTTGGAGGAGATTATTACGATTTCCATGTTCATCTTGACGGTACTTTAACTGTTTTACTCGGTGACGCAACCGGACACGGTATGCAGTCCGGTATGATGGTTTCAATCATGAAATCTCTTTTTATGTCGGATAGATCAAGTAAGGATTTGAAACCATTTTTCCAAAATTCAAATCACTCTATAAAGGATATGCATTTAGGAAGATTGATGATGGCTCTAACCTGTATCCAATTCAATTCCGACCGAATCAAAATTGCAAATGCCGGTATGCCTTCATTGTTCATTTACCGTAATAATAAAAAAAGTGTTGAAGAGATTGCGATAAATGATCTGCCGCTCGGTGCAATGAAAGATTTTGAATATGAAATTAAAGAAGAAAAGGTAGAAAGCGGTGATACACTTCTTTTAATGAGTGACGGATTTGCCGAATTAAAAAATGATACTGAAGAGATGATTGGTTACAGACAAACCCGAAATCTTTTCGAAGAAGTTTCTGAACAACAACCCGAAAAGATAATTAATTATTTGAATGCGTTCGGTAACAAATGGACAAATGGCAGCGAGAATGATGACGATATTACATTCGTCGTAATTAAAGTAAAATAAAATCAGGATGAATTTATTATGAAATATCATATAAAGAAAAATTGCTATTATTTGTTTGTTATTGTTGCTATGGTACTATTACCCTCGATGGTTTTTACTCAATCAATGCAAGTTAATTTTCGGCATCTTACTTCTAGTGATGGTCTGTCGCAAAATCGGGTATTTGATATTACACAGGATCAAGACGGTTTTATTTGGATTGGAACAGAAGATGGCTTGAATAGATATGATGGATATAATTTTGAAATCTTTAAAACAATTCCGGGTGATTCCAATTCTTTAGCGGATAATTTTTCTACCGTACTCCTTGTTACAAAGGATGGAACATTATGGAGTGGTGGTAATTTCGGTGGACTGAGCAGATTTAATGCGGAGAGCAACAATTTTAATAGTTATAGTCACGTACATTCCGATCCTTACTCTCTGGCTGACAATTTTATAAATTTCCTCAGTGAAAATGAAAATGGGAATCTATGGATCGGTACTAATTATAATGGCTTCGACTACATGATTGTGAAAGAAGAAAAGTTCATACATATGCAAAATATGCTGCCTAAAAATTATCCGTTGGAAAGGGATGAGATCAGTTTTGTTTATGAAGATGGACTAAGCCATTTGTGGGTAGGCGGGGGGAATAAAGTACATTACTTTAAGATATCTTATAATGATTTGGGAATACCTCAATTGCAGCCGATAGTAGTTCGTAATCAGATTTTTAAAAATTACGTAAATGCTATTGAAGAAAGTTACGATAATCAAATATGGATTGGTACTGAAGGCGAAGGTTTATGGAAGTTTGATAGAGAAAATTTATCTCTTAATAAAGTTAAATTTGAAAATGATTATACTGCCGCTAACTCAATTAATATTCAAGCCTTGGAATCAGACGGCAAAGGCAATATTTGGATTGGTGGTTTGGGATATTCAGAATCTAATGGAATAGATTTTAGCAAGACGTTGCTTTATAAATTTGATATCACAAATGGTCACTTACAAAAATTAGATCTCGATCCCAAAAATGAACCGGGACTTAGAACTAACGGTGTCCTTTCAATTCATGCCGATAGAACCGGAGTTATATGGATCGGAACCGGCTTGGGGGGTGTACGTATCTATGATGAGTCCTTGACCAAATTTAATGCTTATCTCGCAAATCCAAATGACAATTCGAAATTCAGTAATGCCATTAGGGGTTTTTATCTCGATCAAGAAAATGTATTGTGGATTACTGCTCAGGGAGATGGACTAATTTCTTATAATCGTGAAAGTGAAAAAGTTAATTTTTATAAAAATAATAGGAATGATCCGGCTTCAATAAGTTCCAACTTTGCCACATCAATTTATAATGACGGCGAATATTTTTGGATAGGAACTTTTAACGGACTGAATCGATTCGATAGAAAGGCTAATAAATTCAAAAGTTTTTTTGTTGGTGAGAATAGTGAAGGGTTCAGAGTAAATTATAATATTTTGGAGATAGAGAAATTCCCCGGATACCTTTGGTTTGGCACTAACGGAAACGGTCTGGTAAAGTTTAATAAAAATGACTTTACAGCAAAACAATACACTTATGATCCATTAGTAGATAACGGGCTTGATAACAGGGCTAATTTTGTAAGATATGTGTGGTATTCCGATAAACGCCCGAATGAAATTTGGATGGGAACAACAAACGGAATAAACATACTTAATCTCGATAACGAAACATTTCGGAGTTATACTCATGATCCGAATGATTCAACTAGTATAAGCCACCCGAATGTTATGCATTTTTATGAAGATGATGAAGGATTTGTTTGGGTGTCAACCTATGGCGGCGGTCTTAATCGTTTTGATCCGTCAACTGAAAAATTCTTACGATTCACGGAAGGTAACAGTAAACTCCCTAATAATGGAGTTTATGGTGCGTTACCGGATAAAAATGGATTTTTGTGGATCTCAACTAATAACGGCATCACGAAATTCGATCCGAAAACTTTCGAGTTCAGAAATTATACTGTTGATGATGGTTTACAAAGCGAAGAGTTTAACGGCGGGTCTTATCACTTAGCGCATAACGGAGAAATGTTTTTCGGTGGAATCAAGGGATTTAATTCTTTTATACCGGAAGAAGTTAGTGATAATGCATACATTCCGAATATTGTAATTACCGATTTCAAAATTTTTAATGAATCGATTCAAGTCGGTGAAAGTTCTCCGCTTAAACAAGAAATCACAAAAACTTCCGAGATAATTTTAGAATATTGGCAGAACGATATTCTATTTGAATATGTCGCACTTCATTATTCAAATCCTGTTAAAAATAAATATGCATTCAAACTGGAAAACTATGAGGATCAGTGGAGATATGTTGGCAATACAAGAATTGCGACATATACAAATCTTGATCCGGGTGAATACATTTTCAAAGTAAAAGGATCGAATAACGACGGCTTGTGGAATGAAGAAGGTAAGGCAATAAGATTAATCATTAACCCTCCTTGGTGGAAAACTAATCTTGCCTATGCATCTTATGCATTTCTCTTTTTATTTGGATTATTCTCTGTTGACCGGTATCAGAAAGTAAGAATAAAAAGATTGGAACAGCGGAAGGCACAACTAGCATTGTTACAAGCTGAGAATCAGAGAAAGACAGAAGAGTTAGAAGAAGCTCGTAATCTTCAACTTTCTATGTTGCCGAAATCCTTACCTCAGGTACCTAACTTGGATATTGCAGTTTACATGAAAACCGCGACTGAAGTCGGCGGTGATTATTATGATTTTCACGTTCATCTTGATGGGACATTAACCGTAGTTCTTGGTGATGCAACCGGACACGGTATGATGTCCGGTATGATGGTCTCGATTATGAAATCATTATTTATGGCAGATCGATCAAGTAAAGAATTAAAATCCTTTTTTAATAATTCCAGTCAAGCAATAAAGGATATGCAGCTTAACAGATTAATGATGGCGCTGACTTGCATACAGTTTAAAGGAAATACTATAAGAATTGCAAATGCGGGAATGCCGTCACTTTATATGTATAAAAATAGATCTGCTGAACTGTTAGAGATTGCGGTAAACGATCTTCCACTGGGCGCAATGAAAGAGTATGATTATGAAGTTAGGGAAGAAGTTGTGGAAACAGGGGACACCTTGTTGATGATGAGTGATGGATTTGCAGAGCTAATAAATTCTTCCAACGAGATGATTGGCTATACAAAAACAGCAAAACTTTTTGAGGAAGCGGCAGAAAAATCTCCTGAAGATATTATAGGTGTGTTGCGGAAAACCGGGGATGATTGGACAAATAATCGTGAGCCGGATGACGATATTACATTTGTCGTAATTAAAGTAAAATAAAAATTGTATTATTTTTTATAAAGATTCATTATTATTAAATCAACATTAAAGGAGGACTCATAATGAAATTCAGTACTAGCGAAGTATACAATGCGGCAGTATTTGCGTTCAAAGGAAAATTAATGGGCGGACCCGAAGCTCAAGAATTCCATGACGAACTTGCAAAAGTTTTAGGTTCAGGTAAGAAAAACGTTATCGTTGATATGAGCGATGTTAAATTTGTTAACAGCTCGGGTCTCGGTAATGTTGTGCGTGCATTCAGCACAGTTAAAGATGCCGGCGGTCACATGAAACTTGCGGGAGTTACAGATAAGATTGACGGACTGCTTTCAATTACAAAACTCAACAGCGTATTTGAGCAATACCCATCAGTTGATGAAGCTTCCAAAAGTTTTTAACTACAATTACGGGACAGCTCACACGCGTTTGTGAGTTGTCCTGCTTATCTATTCTGTTTAATTAACATCATTTATCATTTTGTAACGAAAGGGGAGTTTGTCAATTCTCAGTAGTCCGTCTTTTACTTTGGCGGATTAAAGAAGTCAAGTCTCTTATTCAGAAAACATTTCTTTCAGCACATTTAATACTTTTTTCTGTGTTGTCTTTGTTAACGTATCTATCTTTTTAATAAGTCTGGTTTTGTCGATTGTTCTGATCTGATCTAATACGATTTGACCTTGCTTTCCTTCCACTTTGCAAGGAACACGAGTTGGATAGTTTCGTAAAATTTTGGTTAGTGGGGCAATTATTATTGTTCGGATATTATGATTCATCTCATCCGGAGAAATAACTACACAAGGACGAGTCTTTTTAATTTCATGCCCGATTGTGGGATCCAAATTGACATAATAAATCTCAAAGCGTGAGACCATTTACCATTCCCATTCTTCTTCATCCCATTTTGTTTGTTTTAATAATGCTTCCGAATCCAGCAAAACATCATCTTCATCTTTTGCCATTTTTTGAAAAGCTGAATCCCACGATTCTCTATTTTTTGATATTGGTCTGATAACTATTTTACCATCTTCAATTTCAAGTTCTACTTCATTTTTAAGACCACTCTCATCTATAAAGGATTTAGGAATTCTAACTCCACGGGAATTTCCAATTTTTATAATTTTTGCTTTCATGTTTCCCTATTGAAATAACGTATCCACAATGTAATTACTTTTAGAAAGACAATCAATCCTTTTCTTGAAGGCTTTGTTAATTAATTGAATAACATCCCTTGAATATTTTGACTTGAGCAGAAATTGAAATAGAGATAAGAAATAAAACACAAAGCACATATTTATAACTCATATTAACTCCGGATGTTTAGAAATGTTAATTAAGTAAAACATGTAAAGTTTTATTTCATCTATCTCCTTTTTTCTGCTGCATAATGGTGTGACAACTAAAGCACTGTCCGGAATTACAATGTTACTTTTATTAAACAACTATTTTTACTACAAATTTATTTGACAGGAATATTTATGTCCGTTTGCCTGCACGCAGCTTTCTTATTGCGAAGGCGAGACTTTTTACTTATTAAAGATGTTATGTAACCCTAAATTAACATACTCTCTATCAGTTGATTTCAATCTATTATTTTCTTCTGTGCAATAAACAAGTTTCTTTTTTAATATGTTATTAGCAAACCGTAATTGAGCAGGTGAATTATGCACCCAATTTAATTCTACCCCAAAATAAACTTGTGCAAATAAACCAATTATAAATTGAGAGCTTTCAAAAATAATCACGTGAAATGGAATTGGTTTTATTTCTTTTTGTATCTCCTGATAAAATTTGAGAAGATTGATTTGATTACCATTTAATGCGTGTTTTCTTATTATATCTAAATTCTGAATTTTATCTTCAATATTAAAAAGATACGCAAACTCTACACAAGATTTTGCAATAAATCTATGTGGTGTTTCTGCATCCATTAGATTATTATATCTAACTTTTTCAATATTTTTTTCAGTCCAAAATTCAAATAAATTATCTTCATATACTTTTGAAGAACTATAATCATTTTGCCATTTCAAATATTTTGAAATAGCATTGTCAATTATTGAGACAGATAGATTCTTCTTTTTTCCTTTTGCCCGAATATAATCAGTAAGAAATTTAGTGTCATTATAATCTAAAATGAATTGATTTTTACCAATATTAGAGACTAATGTTTTATCTTCAGTACTAATTTTTGAAGCACTTATTTTTTGTCTCTCTTTGATATAATAATATGCATCGATGAATTCGAACTTAAAATTAAAATCATAGTTTGAATGAAGATTATGATAAGCATCATAAATATGTCTATTCTTTATTAACTTATTATCAACTTCACTACCGAAGATACTATTGCATTTTCTACAAACATTATTAATAATAATAGAACCACCAACACTTTCTGGTATGATGTGTTCTACACTTTGAGGTTTTTCTTTTTGGCAAAATATACATTTCATAATTTGTAAATATTTACTAGTTACATAACGGCGTGGCTTTTCACCCGTCCGCCCCGAACAGCGATGCCGAACTGAAAAGCGAATGCCAATAATTATTAAAAATTTATTTAAGAGAACAATGTTACAAGCAATACTTAACTTTTTCACCAAACCCGAAAAATTGAATAATGCCGCATTGAAAAAAGCGGTCGGGTGGAAAAGCTGGTTAGGCAATATTTCATTTATTTCTTTAAATAATCTTCTCTTAACTTGATAATATATTCAGCAGATGCAGAATAACCTATTCCCAATTGTGTAACATCGCCAATTAATTCTAAATTTTTATTATATGTCTCAACAGATAAAGTTATAGGATCAACTCCTCCAATACTCATTATAGGAGAATAATTTGGAGGAAGTTTTATCATAAGATTTTCGACATCAGTAGTCTTACGAGCATTTATCAGCCCTATGACTGAACCATTTTCACTTAAATATAAAGGTCCACCGCTATTTCCATGATTTATGAAAGCATTTAGAATTAAGATATGTCTATTTTCTAAATTCTTAAGTAGTGGCATATCAGCTTTAGCAGAAATGATACCTTTATTCACCATTGAAAATGGGGAAAGAAGTGGAAAACCAATAAAACCAATTTCTCTTCCAATTGGTAAATTAATTGGATCAAAAAGATTCACAAATGGTAGGTTGTTTACATCAATTTTAATAAGCGCAACATCAGCATGTTTCTCATAATTAACTAGAGTGCCAATATATTGTTTGAGCTGATTATTAATTATATGTTCAACAATAATTTCCTTTGTTATTGGCGCAACTACATGATAAGCCGTTGCAATTAAACCGTCGCTGCTAATAATAAAACCAGTGCCAACTGAATATACTTGATTCTTATCATTTACAACAGATTCTGCCAGATATTCTTTAACTTTATCTATTGTTGATTCACCAAGAACTCTTACGACACTTTGATACACTGTATTTGTTGAAATAGCGAAGTTATCTGAAACATTACCTTGAGAGTAAAGAGAATTTGAAAAGGTTGAAAAAAGGAATAAAAAGAAAATTACTTTTTTAATATTTCTCATATTACACCTCTAATTATTGCCTAACTATTACTTAACCACAAATTATTTATCTTAACCAAGATGTTAGAAATCCAAAATCCGCAACTCTAACAACCGTTGATTTCTTTTTAAAATTTTCACAAATCAGAACTATACTTGCTTTTACAGCTCCGGAGCGGACGGGAAAGATTCTATTATTTATGTAAAAAATGTAATATAAAAATCTATTAGTAAGAGATATAAAAGTAGAAAGCACTGCGAATAAAACGATAATAGGGTATGAGAGGGGAAAATAATCCATAACAACCTTAATTGTTATAACTGAAACTCAAAATAAGAAAAAATATTAAATGGTACAGTAAAAAATTCAAATTAACTGATATTCTTTTAGTGTTCTAAGTAGTATAAGTAAGGTTGTTTATTAAATAAGAAAATGCCTGGCGGGAAATAAAAAATGATTTTTTCTAAATATATAGAAAAGATTTTTTTGCTTGTGAATTGCGCTGTTGGAATCTAAGATCACTTAAAGAATAGAATGGGAAATAACTAACCAGCGGAAGGAGAGAGATTCTCACAAAGTGATCCCTACGGGAGAACTCTCGGACTCCTAAAAGATGTGAACGGTTTAGAAATTCAATAGCAGCGGAAGGAGAGAGATTCGAACTCTCGGATCCCTAAAAGAGATCAACGGTTTTCGAGACCGCCCCATTCAACCACTCTGGCATCCTTCCGATTTTGAATTACTAAATTAAAAAATATCCATCTACTTTGCTTTATAATTTCATAATAAAAAAGGTAATTAATATATTTGTATTCCATTTTGGAGAGGTGCAGGAGTGGTTGAACTGGCTCGCCTGGAAAGTGAGTGTGCCTCAAAAGGGTACCGTGGGTTCGAATCCCACCCTCTCCGCCAAGATTATCCAACTTTAAATTCTATCCTAATGTACTTTACATATATCTTAAAAAGCCTTAGTGACGGGACTTACTATAAAGGTTCCACTAATGATTTGCAAGAAAGAATCAAGCAACACAACGCCGGTAAAGTAAAATATACAAAGGGCCACATTCCTTATAAACTTCACTACTTTGAAGAATTTGAAACAAGAGCCGAAGCTCTACAGAGAGAAAAGTTTTTTAAGAGTATTGATGGTTACAATTGGCTCAAAGAAAATAAGATAATTTAAAAGGTACCGTGGGTTCTCACATAGTGATCCCTTCGGGAGAATCCCACTCTCTCCGCCAGTATTATCCAACTATAAATTCTATACTAATGTACTTTGCATATATCTTAAAAAGTCTTAGTGACGGAACTTACTATAAAGGTTCCACTAATAATTTGAAAGAAAGAATCAAGCAACACAACGCCGGTAAAGTAAAATATACAAAGGGCCACATTCCATATAAACTTCACTACTTTGAGGAATTTGAAACGAGAACTGAAGCTCTACAGAGAGAAAAGTTTTTTAAGAGTATTGATGGTTACAATTGGCTCAAAGAAAATAAGATAATTTAAAAGGTACCGTGGGTTCTCACATAGTGATCCCTTCGGGAGAATCCCACCCTCTCCGCCATGTCTAATAATTAACATCTGTCCCATCAGAAAATTTCAAACGAAATGAATTACTTTGTCGAGGAGATAAATCCTTGAGGGAATAATTTATATTCCCTCAAAGATTGTTAATAGAATTAAAAAATTATTCGGCACCAATACCTAAGTATGTTCTCAGTTTTTCATCTTCAAATTTATCCGAGGCATCTTTCTCTTCGGTAAACAGTGAAACAATTATTCCTACTATAAATGAAGCGGTCATAGAAATAATTGCGGGATTTTTTAAACCGAAAATTGCTTCGGGATTATTGAATATATCGACCCATACAGTAGGACTTAGAATAATAAGAATCACTGCCAAGCTGGAGCCTGTAATAATACTTGAAACCGCTCCTTTTGTAGTAAACTTTTTCCAGATAATGGAAAGCAGCAGGGATGGGAAATTAGCACTTGCCGCAATTGCAAAAGCTAAACCAACCATGAAAGCAACATTCTGCCCTTTGAATATTAATCCAAGTGTAATTGCCAGCGCCCCGATAATAAGTGTAGAAATCCTGGCAACTCTTACTTCACCGGCTTCATCTGTTTTACCTTTCTTAAATACACTTACATAAAGATCGTGCGATAAAGTTGAAGCCCCGGAAAGAGTTAAACCGGCAACTACGGCGAGTATTGTAGCAAACGCAACGGCAGCAATAAATCCTAAAAAGAATTGACCGCCGACAGATTCGGCAAGCAGTAACGCCGCCATATTTCCGCCTTTATCAAAATAGCTGACAACATCTTGTCCTACTAAAACCATTGCACCGAAACCGATTACAAAAGTTAGAATATAAAAGTAACCGATAAAACCGGTCGCGACGAAAACTGATTTTCTAGCCTGCTTGGCATCGGGTACGGTAAAAAATCTCATTAATATGTGCGGTAAACCTGCAGTTCCTAAAATAAGTGCTATACCGAGAGAAATTGCATCCCAAGGATTAGTGACAAACCCGCCGGGGGAAAGCACAGCATCACCATATTTTTTAGCAGCTTGCTCAAATAAAGTAACCGGGTTCATTCCGAATTGTGCTAATGTCATAATTACCAAAAATGTTGCACCGCTTAATAAAAGAACAGCTTTGATGATTTGTACCCATGTAGTTGCAAGCATACCGCCAAACAGCACATATGCGATCATTACAAACCCGACAATAATTATTGCAATTTCATATGGAAAACCGAAGAGAATATTAATCAATGCGCCTGCACCTACCATCTGTGCAATCAAATAAAATATTATTGTCATTAAAGAACCGACAGAGGAAGCAATTCTGACCGGTTTTTGTCTTAACCTGTATGCAACTACATCCGCAAATGTAAATTTACCTAAGTTTCTTAACGGCTCGGCAATTAAGAACATAACAAGAGGCCAGCCGACAAGAAAACCGATTGAATATATTAAACCGTCGTAACCTTTTAACGATACCATACCGGCAATACCTAAGAAAGAAGCGGCACTCATATAATCGCCTGACAAAGCTAACCCGTTCTGAAATCCTGAAATACTTCTATCGGCTGCGTAAAACTCTGAAGTAGTTTTTGTTTTCTTTGCAGCCCAGTATGTTATGCCTAAAGTTACCGCCACAAATGCAAAGAAAATTATTATCGATGCAATATTTACTTGTCCAAGAGTTGATTGAATGGTTTCCAATTAAATTCTCCTCATTCTGTTGTTTAGAAATGTAAATGGCTTTTAGTTTTCTAAGACTTCATTCCTTAATTCTCTAACTGCTCTATCATATTTACGGTTAGCCCAGCGTGTATAAATGCCGGTTAAAAGCCATGCAAAAATGATGATGCCTATTCCAATCGGTAAACCAAGAGTGAGATGATCACCAATCTTGATTGAAAGGAATTCTTTGTAGAAGGCAATTGAAAGGATGAATCCGAAGTAGACAAGCAATATTATCACTGTCAATGTTATCGAAACGGTAAGTCTTTTCTTTACGAGGTTTTTAAATTTTTCGGAATTGAGGATTTCTGTTACACGTTCTGCTTTAATGCCCATAAATATCTCCTTGATTAAATTGGTACAAAACAAGAACCGGGGTAGTATAATTGTGTTCGAAATTCTATGCGAAAATAGTCCATTTTTTTTGAATAACAAAGACCAACTTGTCCTTTAATGCCATGTTTTATTTAACACATGCACACTGAAATGAAAATAATATTCCATAACCAAAAAGACTTGGTTTATCTTACAAGTGTTCCTTTGAAATCCAGGTTGATTTTATTCTTAATATCCTTCAATAATTCGAAATACTTTTTTAATACAATGACTTCAATATCCGAGAGATTTTGGGGATTTATCAAATTATCAACGGTTTTATTTGATGAATGAGAGTCAACTTGATTGGCAAGTCTCTTTTGCATTAGAATACTATATGAGTAAAATATATTTTGGAACATAGAGTCTGAAAGAATTCCTTTTTCATGAATGTATTCCAATCTCTCGATAGTGTTGCTTGTTATTAAGTTGTGCTTCAATCCATAAAGGCGCGCAAAATCGACAGTTGGAAGCAGAACTAATTTCAGATCGATGGGAGATTTTAATTTTAGAATATTATCGGGGAGCTCGGAATTAATTAAATTCTCTGCAAGATAGACAAAAAATGTACTGTAACTATTTGTGAGCTTGTTAATATGTTTTCGTAATTCTTCGGAAAGTTTAGAATCCCCAAAGATATATCGGTAATCAAAAAATATTTTTAGATCAAGTAAATCTTGCGGTGAGGCGGTTGTAACCCAATTCGTAAAATATTTTTTCCAAACAGATAAGGGCTGACACCATTTAGTGTTGCTTGCCATAATTTCGCCTTTGCAATAAATGTATCCCGTGTCATTTAAGTTATCTGAAATTTTCTTACCAAGTAACAGAAAGTATTTTTGTATTTCCTCAAAATTCTGATTTCCATTTATATCATCAAAAACAATAGCATTATCTTGATCAGTCGATAAGGTTTGTTCTTCACGACCTTCGCTGCCCATAGCTAAAAACACAAAATTGCACGGAGGTTCACCTAGTTCATTTATTGCAATCTTAATAATCTTTTTTGTGATGGAATCCGTAATTAATGAAAACATTTTTGTAGTGCTTCTAAGATCAACGTTGTTATTTATCAATCCCTTAACAAGGTGAATCAAATGATTACGGTATTCGTTGAGCTTATTTACATCTTCTGCAGATTCAATTTTTTCAATGAAAAAAAGATAGTTGGAATATGATACTTCAAAAACATCGTCTATATCCAAAATACCGATCACCTTGTTGTCGGAATCTTTAACAATCAAATGCCGTATTTTCTTTTCACGGAAAATCACTAATGCATCATAGATTGTAGCTGTTGATTTTATGGATGAAATTGGTGCCGTCATTATTGTATAAACCGGTTCTGTTAAATTTTTATTACCGGAAACTATTCTCACACGAATATCGCTATCGGTAATAATCCCGATTTCTTCGTCATTATTTCCCTTAACCAATAATGAATTGATTTTATTGTCGGTCATTATGCGGGCTGCTTCAAAAATGGTTGTTGTGTAATTACAGTCGGGGAGAGTTTTGATGTATGGCTTGATAATTTGACTGAGTATTACAACCGAAGTCTGTAAATCCGAAATTAGTTTTTCTCTTTCTCTATCGGATCTCTGCTGCTCGGTAATATCTTCAATAATCCCGTCAATTGATTGAATTTCATCTCTAAGATTTTTTGCTAATACCGCGGATATTGATGCGGTAAAGTAAGTTCCGTTTTCTCTCCGCAGTCTTATAATTTTATTTTTTATTGTACCTTTCTCAAAAACTTCGTCTATAAATAAAGATTTATCTTCGTCGTCATAAAAATAATCCAGCAATGATTCGGATATTAAATTATCGTTTGATTCCGCACCCAAAAGATTTACTAGTGCGGGATTAACTTCTATAAAATCCGCTTTCTTATCGGCAGTTGCTCTGAATACACCGATCGAAATCTGGTTTGTTAACGCAAGATATTTACCTTTGGTATAATCCAACGCTTCTTCAATTTCTTTATTGAGACTGATATCTTTAATATTTATAACGATCCCGTTGTTATTCAGAAAAGATATTTGAGAAAGATCTAAAAGAACATCAATTGTGTCTCCGTTTGCCTTTTTAATTTTTGTTTCGATTTGCTCGTTTAAAATTTGTTGGCTTTCTTTCCTTCTGAAAGTTTTGAAATCAAACATTTCGGAGTCGGGGATAGAGATAAATATATCGGATAATTTTAAGTTACTTTCTGAATCAGGATAACCAAGCATTGCATAAAAAGTTTTATTATAAAAAACTTGTTTGTTGTCGAGTATCATAATTAATCCTTCGCCCGAAGCTTCAACAAGCATACGGTATCTTTCTCTTGATTCTTTAACTTCATTCTCAGCTTCTTTTCTTCTTTTTTCACTTTTTAAGTTTTGAAATGCTATATATGTTAAGAGGAGAGTACTAAGAAATGTAATAATTAATGATATTGAAATTATTTTTTGTTCGAGCCGGCTGATTTCTTCTTTTACGTCTTCTATATAAATACCGGTACCAACTACCCAATTCCACGGTTGAAACATTTTAACGTATGAAAGCTTTGGAACAATTTTCAGTGAGTCATCTTTCCATTGCCACATATAATCTACATAACCTTCCCCGGTCGGCTTTACTGACTCAACCATTTCGACAAAAAGTAATTTACCGTGTGAGTCTTGAAAACTTGTTAATTCTGTTCCGTCAAGTTCCGGTCTGTATGGGTGAACTACCATTTTCGGATACAGATCCGTCACCCAGAAATAATCTTTTTGTTCGTCTCCGTAACGTAGATGTCTAATTAAATTAATTGCCGATTCTTGAGCTTCTTCTTCAGTGAGTGTCCCATCAACTTGCAGTTGATGCCATTTATTTATCATACTTACTGTGGAATTTGTAAGCTCTTTTATCATCTCCCTTTTTCGATCTATTATAATGTCTTCAAACTGGGGGATAACCACGATAAAAATTGCAATTATAAATAAACCGATAGTCAATAATGTGGGAAGTAGAATCTTAGCATAGGAAATGTTATCAATAATTTTTTTGTAGATTTTCATTTTATTCCTTGCTTTTTAGTTTCAACTTTTCTCAATAATGAATCGAACTAAGTGGGATTGTTTTGAACTCCTTCGCTGAAGTATCTAATACGAATACACCATTACTTCTGGTTGTTCTTGCAACGCACGGAACAACAATCCAATTAATTCCTTCGTTGATATTATAGTCCCCGAATTTAAGTGAAGCAAATCGATCTTCGTTTACTAGAATCGAACCTTCGGGGTGACCATGTCCCGATATGCTTAATAATGATTTATTTTCTTTCATAAATGAAAAATGCTTTTCTAGATGGAATGTCTCTCGAGGGAAAAATATTGCTGAACCGGAAAAATCAGGATAACAAAAATGCGAGATCATTAGTTTGATATCATCGAATTGTAAAAATTCTACTTCATTTAGATTTGTAAGATACTCTTTGGAATTATCGCTTAATGTGCATTTGATTTCATTATCTTCATAAAGCCAAATTCTATTTCTAGATCTTTTTGCCCGGATATCATAATCTAAATCGTACCAGTTTTTGTTGTAATCAAAACCTGCTTTATACTCAGGTATTTTTTTTACCGCGTAAAGATCATGATTCCCGGTTACAGCAATTTGACAATTTTCCTGAACTAGTTTTACGCATTGATCAGCGTTTCTTGTTTCGATATATCGATAAAAAGGTAAGGTAAAGCCTACAATATCACCAAGACAGATTAAAGAGTCACAGTTTTCCCTCGATAATAAACCAAGAGCTTTTTCCAAGCTCTGTAGATCTTCATGAATATCACTTATGAAACCAATTTTCATTTTTTATTCAATTGTGATAAATTTTTGAGAAAATAACATAAACAATACTTATAAGTCTCAATTATAAACCTAATGTTCTTGTGAAATAAAAACAATAAAATTTGATTACGATAAAGCATTCTATAAGCAAAATCCGGCATAAGTAATCGTTTTACAACATGATAAAGGTTGTTAAAATATATTTGAATTTTTTAGTTAATATTACATATTAGATTCGATTGCTCAAAAATCTTTATTGAACTTTAAATAAATATTTCGCGTTAATATCTATGAAATGTAATTAAAAATAAGATTTGGAATTTAGTATGAAAAATTTATTAGCATTATTATTTCTTGCTTGTTTTGTCTTTGCTCAGCCTAAGTTGGATAGTTTGTTAATTTCAATGCAAGGAATTGATGATACAATAGTTGTAAGAGAACTAAATGATTTGACTTGGGAGTACAGAAGTTCTAATCCCAATGCGGCGAAAAATTTTGGGCTAACTGCACTGAAAATGGTTGAAGATATTGAAGACCAAAAATACAAATCGCAACTTTTAAATTATCTCGGTGTGATTTATGGAAATTTGGGAGACCTCGATTCTGCTTTCCACTATTATCAACTCGGTTATGAACTAGGCAAAGAAAATAATAATAAACGTGAAATTGCATATTCACTTAATAATCTGGGTGATTATTATTTTAAAAAAGCTCTCTATTCCTTCTCTCTTGAAAACATAATGGAATCATACAAAATCTTTGAAGAAATTAATGATCAGATGGGAATGGCTTACACGCTGAATGACATCGGCGAAATTTATATGAAACAGTCCGATCACGAAAAAGCTCTTGAATATTTTCAACTCTCCGGTAAGATAAGGCAGGAAATAAATGACCATCGCGGATATGCAAAGTCATTAATTAATATGGCTTCGGTTTACGAAAATCAAAATAGATATGAACTTGCTCTTTCTACATACTTCAAAGCCTACGATGTTAGTCTAAAAGCAGACTATATAAAAGGTGAAAGTTATATACTAGCAGGAATTTCCGATCTTTATTATAAACAAGGTAATCTGAATAAATCTCTCGAAAATAGATATAGAGCGTTGGAAATAGATTTAAAAATTGATAACAAATACGGAGAACTGATTAGTTATAATAATCTTGGTCTTGTTTATATGAAACTTGGTGATCTGAAAAGGGCAGAGGAGTTTTTGACTAAAGCAAGAATTGAATCTCGGAATACAGGGCATCTTGACCAATTAATGGTTTCATATGATTTTTTGACCGAGCTTGCAGTTGCGAAAAATGATTATAGAGTAGCATATAATTACTCAAAAGATTATCAATTGCTTAATGAAAAAATATACGGGCAGGAAAATCTAAATAAAATAGCTGATCTTCAGACTGCCTTTGTAACCGAAAGAAAAGAACGTGAAAACCAGCTGCTTAAGAAAGATATTGAATTTCAAAAAACTACAAGGAATTATTTAATATTAATTACACTGCTGATTTTAAGCGGAGTTTTTCTTTTTGTCACGAAGTACAAATCCGAAAAAAAAGCGAATCATTTGTTGAAGGAGTTGAATTCATCTAAAGATAAATTCTTTTCAATTTTTGCTCACGATCTGAAAAATCCATTTGGTGCGGTTCGTAATATTGCGGATTTTTTGAATGAAGATTACGATGATCTTTCCGATAATGAAAGAAAAGAAATGATTAATTCTTTGTCGGAAGCCTCGAAAGATATCAATAAACAATTGGATGATTTATTGACTTGGGCAAGATCGCAAAAAGGTGAATTCGGTATAAGTAAAGTGGAAATAAACCTCAAAGAACTATTAGATTCAATAAGTGTTTCTTATAAATTAGCCTCCAAGAATAAAAATATTTCTTTAAAAATTTCTACCGATGAAAGGATAAATTTTTCGGGTGATAAGTTTGTATTAGAAACAATTATCGGAAATTTTGTAGACAACGCAATCAAATTTTCTCCTTCTAATAGTGAAATATTAATTTCCGGTATTAAGAAAGACAGTATGATAGAAATATCCGTTGTCGATTCCGGTGTCGGTTTACCAAATGATTTAAAAGAAAAATTATTTAACGTAGGTGAAAAATTTTCAACACCCGGTACTAATAATGAAAAGGGTACAGGGTTGGGATTAAAGATTTGTAAAGAATTTTCCGAATTGCATTCCGGTATAATCGAAGTAGAAAGTAATCCTGGAGAAGGAAGCAAATTTAGTCTCAGTATACCGGAAAAGTAAATTTAGTTTGAGAAGGTATAGTGCAGCAATACTTCAAAATCAAAATTGGCTGCGCCTTGGGTCATAACCGGATTGAGAATTTATTTCTATTGAGACTAATCTTTCATGTATGCTGAAGATAATGATCATTCCCTCGCAGAGAATTCGCCATATCAAATTACCGACTAATAATGTCAGCAACCCTTGAACAAGCTCTCCATTAAATATTTGATAAAATCCGTAAATGGTAATACTTAATAAGCCGATTAAATGAAGCAGCTTGATCAAAAGGCTGCTTATCATTTTTTTGAATGAAAAATATTCGAACATTTTATTTCCCTCCACAACTTAATTGGAAATTATTTCACTGATTATTCTCTTGAAGAAATATATGGAATTAAGCAAAAATTATTCGATAAATCGCTAAATTTATTCACCCAATAAATAAGTTAGAGGAGTTTATGCAAAATTACTTCGCATTTGATAAGCACCAGACTAACTTCAAAACGGAAATAATTGCGGGTATTACATCATTTCTTGCAACTATGTACATCATTGTTGTAAACCCTGCAATTGTTAGCGCTGCGGGACTTCCGTTTTCAGGTGTACTTACAGCAACAATTCTTGTGAGTGCTTTTTCAAGTATTATGATGGGAGTGTATGCAAAGAACCCTATTGTAATTGCACCCGGTATGGGCATTAATGCATTCTTTGCCTACACAGTTGTTCTGGGAATGGGTGTTAAATGGGAAGTTGCACTCGGTGCAGTATTTTGGTCGGGAATTGTTTTTTTAATTCTATCAATTTTTAATGTCCGTACTGCAGTAGCTTTGGCAATACCTAAACAAATTAGATCAGCTGTTGCTGCCGGTATCGGTTTGTTTATAACTTTTATCGGATTGGAAAACGCAAAATTTGTTGTCGCTAACCCGGCTACTCTCGTTTCTTTCGGAGGTTTGAATTCAATTACTATTACTTTCTTAATTGGTCTAATTGTTACTTCCTTTTTAGTTATGAAAAATATTAAAGGTGCCTTAATAATAGGCATTGTCTTTACGACGGTTCTATCAATTCCGATAGGCAGGGTTTGGGGTGATGCAACAGAACTATTCGGTTCTGCAACAATTGTTTCATGGAACGGGATTTTTTCTTCACCTGATTTTAGTTTACTATTTCAGTTAGACTTAATCGGTTCTTTGGCATTATCAATTATCCCGGTAATTTTTGTTTTTCTTTTCACCGATTTGTTTGATAGTCTTTCAACATTTATCGGTGTTGCAGAAGCCGCCGACTTAAAAGATGAAGACGGTGAACCGCGCAACATAAAAGAATCGTTATTAACCGATGCTGTTTCAACTACAATTTCAGGTTTACTCGGAACAAGTGCCGGTACAAGTTATATTGAGTCTGCTGCGGGGATCAAAGAAGGAGGACGAACCGGTTTAACGGCTATTGTAGCCGGACTTTGTTTTTTACCGTTTATGTTTTTTTCTCCCATTTTATCAGTTGTCCCTTCCATTGCAACAGCGCCTGCATTAGTATTAGTCGGCGTATTTATGATGAACCCGGTCTCTAAAATAGAATGGCTGAAATATGACGAAGCAATTCCGGCTTTTCTTGCAATTATTTTAATACCGGTAACTTACTCAATTACTCAAGGGATAGTATGGGGATTGATAACCTGGACCTTATTGAAAATTCTAAGCGGGAAGAAAAAAGAAGTCTCTTTAACTCTTATTATTGTTGATATATTTGCAATCGCAGTACTGCTTGTATAATAAAATTAGATGAAAAAGATTTTTCTTTACCCATTCAATCCTGAATTGGGCATAAGAATTTATTATCTTTTGAACAATTATTTTCGAAATCAATCTATCAATTTAATCTATGAGGTTTTCATGAAAAAATTAACAATTATGATATTTCTTATTATTGCTGTAATGAGTTGTTCTCAAGAAAAAATTAACACCGGTAACGTAATCTTTATTCACCCAGATGGAACCGGTTTGGCAACTTGGAATGCAACACGTATTTATTTTGAAGGTCCCGACGGAATGCTTAACTGGGATAAATTTGAACACGTTGGCTTTTACAGGGGGCACATGAAAAACTCTGTAGGTATTAGTTCACATTCAGGTGCAACTGTTCATGCATATGGAGTTAAAGTTCAACAAGATTCTTATGGTATGGATGGAACAGAACCGGTAACTTCACTTTCCGGGAAAAATAAATCGATAATGCACGAAGCTATGGATGCAGGAATTCGTGTAGGTATAATAAATACTGGTACTATTGTAGAACCGGGCAGCGCTGTTTTTGTTGCAAGTTCCGAAAGTAGACGCAATAGCGAAGAAATAACTAAAAAAGTAATTGAATCTGGTGCGGATTTAATTTTCTCGGGCGGTGAAGAATGGATGCTCCCTGACGGTAAATCCGGAGTTCATACAGAAAATGGAAGACGAACTGATGGACTTAATTTAATCGAATTAGCAAAAGAACTTGGTTATGAAGTTATATATGATAAATATCAACTTGAGAACTTACCAAGGAATGTAGAAAAAGTACTTGGTGTTTTTGCAGAGCATAATACATTTAATGACAAACCGGAAGAAGAGTTGATTGAACTTGGTTTACCGCTTTATAAAGAATCAGCACCAAGTTTTAAGGAAATGGTTGAAACTGCGGTTGAAATTCTTTCCTCAAACGGCAATCAATTTTTTCTTGTAGCGGAAGAAGAAGCTACCGATAATTTTGCAAATAAAAATAATGCAATAGGCAATTTAACTGCTCATAAAAAAGCCGATGAAGCATTTGGGTTTGCTTTAGACTATATAAAGAAAAATCCGAATACACTTGTAATAACAGCCTCCGATAGTGAAGCAAGCGGTATGGGTTTACTCGGAAACCCGGAAGAAAGAATGAGTAGAGATGAAAATCTTCCTCCAACCGATAGAAACGGAGCTCCAATGGATGGAATTAATGGTGCAGAATCAAAACCTTTTATTTCTGCTCCTGATAAAAACGGAAATACATTCCCGTTTGCTATAGTTTGGAGTTCATATTCTGATCTTTACGGCGGAGTTATTGCTAAAGCTGCCGGGCAAAATGCTCATCTAATGAAATTGAATTTTGATAATACCGATGTTTACAGAATGATGTATGCTACATTGTTCGGTGTCTATCTTGACTAATAAAAAGACTATGGGACAGAAAAAAATATTAAAAGAAAAAGTTAGAGAAGCATTTAAGCAAAAGAGAAGATTAGCTGCACCTTTGGTAGGTTTTCCGGGTCTTCAGATAACCGGTTCTTCAATAAAATTAGCTCAGCAAAATTACATTGAGCACGTTAAAGTAATTAATGAAATTGTAAAAAGATTTCAGCCTGATGCCGTTTTCCCTTTAATGGATCTTGCAGTTGAAGCAAATGCAATCGGCTTAAATACACAATTCCCTATAGATGATTCGGCAACTGTTATTCCTGAAGAATTGAGTATTGAACAGTTGGAAAAATTAAGTGATTTAGATATCACCGCCGATGCTAGGGTAGTTTGTTATGTTGAGACCATTAAAAGAATGGCTGATAATCTTCCGCAAAGTATTTTAAAAGGTTCTTATGTTGCCGGTCCTTATACTTTGGCAGCACTTATTTTGGGTGCAGAAAATGCAGCGATGGCTACAATCACTAATCCGGATAAACTAAATGCGGTTTGTGAATTCTCCCGTAACATAATTTTACAATATGTAAAATCATTGATTAATGCCGGGGCACAATTAATTTGTGTACTTGAGCCAAGTGCGGCAATGTTAGGTCCGGATGAATTTAGTAAGTTTTCGGCAAATCATGTTTCTAATATTGTTGAATATTGTAATGCAAATGAAACTGATACAATCTATCATATATGCGGTAATACCACTCATCTTGTTGAAATTATGAAAAATACCGGAGTTGATGCACTAAGTCTTGATTCTAAAGAGGTCGGTGTTAATCTAAAAGAAATTGCCGAAATTACTAATGATGAAGTAGTTTTGATTGGTAATATAAATCCTACGGGTAAAATTTTATCCGGTACACCGGACGAAATAAGAATTGAAACTTCTGAACTACTTAAAGAAATGAACAATTATGAAAATTTTATTCTAAGTACAGGATGTGACCTTCCTCAGGAAGTACCGTTGGAAAATATTGATGCTTTTGTATCAACGGGAAGAAAATTTAGAATAGATTAATTAATGGAAAACCCCGGGATTTCCGAAATCCCGGGGCTTTGTATTACTTCTTCAAAATAGTAAACTCAACTCTTCGGTTCTTCTCACGACCCCAATCATATTCGTTAGGTGCAATTGGTTTGGTTTTACCGTAACCTTTAGCTCTTAATCTGCTTTCACTAATACCTTGCGCGACTATATAAGATTTAACGGAATTAGCTCTTTTATCGGAGAGTTCCATATTGTAAGCATCTGCACCAATATCATCAGTATGACCGGCTAATTCGATTTCAACTGTAGGGTTTTCATTTAGGAATTCAACAACTTTGTTTAATTCAGGATATGACTCGGGCAGTAAATCCCACTTGTTGAAGGCAAAGAAAACGTTTTTTAATTCAATAGTTTGACCGACTTGAATTTCTTCTTTCTTAATTTCCAATTTTTCTGCTTCTGCAAACCAATAGCCGCCGATACCGAAAATCTTAGTATCGCTCCATGTTTTTACCCTAATAACAAATCCATCACGGGAAACACTAATTGCCTTAACATCGTAACGAATGTTTTGATTTTTATCGATATCTAAAAACGAAATCATTACACTAACATCAGGTTTTGATTCAAAAGGTTTTGCAAATCTAATTTCTTTCTGCATAATTCTATCGCCATTGCCTGCATTCAATGAAAACCCACCGTCACTTTGAGTCAATCGCCATTGACCGCTTAACATCTCTTGTGCGGTTAGCAAAGTTGTAAATGATAATATAACCACCAGTCCAAAAAATATTTTTTTCATTTTGCACCTTCAATTAATTTCGAGATTTGTTTGCTTATCAAGAACAATTTAAGAATTTTTTTACAAAATAAATCCATAATCGGATTTAGTTAAAAAAAGTTTTTTGTAAATAAATCTTGTTTGATATAATTTTAATTCTTACTTTAAGTCCGTTTATATCATATAATCAACACATAATTTTGAGGTAATGATGGCAACCGTTAAACAAATATTAGACAACAAAGGGCATGAGATTTATTCAATTTCGGCTAAGCAAACCGTATTTGCTGCACTACAATTGATGGCTGACAAGGGTATTGGAGCTTTACCGGTTTTTGATGGTAACTCTTTAGTTGGAATTATTTCGGAAAGAGATTATGCCAGAAAGATTATTTTGAAGGATAAAATGTCTAGAGAAACTCTGGTAGAAGAAATTATGACAAAGGAGGTTATTTATGTTGAAGGCAATAGAACCGATGAAGAATGTTTAGCGTTAATGGTAAATAAAAGAGTTAGGCACTTACCTGTTTCCGAAGGTGATGACATAATCGGTTTTATTTCTATCGGGGATGTTGTTAAAGCTGTAATTGATACTAAAGAATTTGTTATAGAACAATTAATTAATTACATCCAAGACAAACCTATTATTCGCAAAGATAAGTAATGGTAAAGGGCGGCATTTCACAAATAAGAAACGATTATAAAAAACAAAAATTACGTAAAGAAGATTTAGACAAAAATCCGATTCGTCAATTTCAAATTTGGCTTGATGAAGCTATAAAATCGGAATTGACGGAACCCACAGCAATGACTTTAGCCACGGCTGATGCAAGCGGCAAACCTTCTGCAAGAATTGTATTACTTAAATTTTTTAATAAAAATGGTTTCGCATTCTTTACTAACTATGAAAGTAGAAAAGGAAAGAATTTAGAGCAAAACCCGTATGCTGCTTTGGTTTTTTATTGGCCGGAATTAGAAAGGCAGGTAAGAATAGAGGGTATAGTTTCTAAACTTAGCCGTATAGTTTCAAAGGAATACTTTAACTCACGTCCCGAAGCAAGCAGAATAAGTTCAATTATTTCTCCGCAAAGTCAACCTATACCAAACCGTCAATTACTTGAGAAAAGGGTTGAAGAGTTTTTAAAGTATAATAATGAAATTAAAATCCCAGAAAATTGGGGAGGATATATCCTCAAACCCAGCTATATCGAGTTTTGGCAGGGAAGAGAAAACCGTCTACATGACCGATTCCTTTACAAAAAGATTGGAAAACGTTGGAAAATCTCAAGATTAGCACCTTAAATTAGATTCCCTATCCGAAATTGAACTTTCTTTCATTAAAAAGCATTTCTATATGAAATTATGGGGAAAAATTAGAAATGCTGACTAATCCGAAAATTCAAATAGATGAAAAAACAAAAGAATTATATTCTAATTTCGAAAATGAAGTTGTTCCACACAAAACTGCACTATATAATTTTGCTTTAAAGTTGACCGGCAATATAGATGATGCGGAGGATCTGGTTCAGGAAACTTTTCTAAAGGCATTTCGATTTTTCGATAAATTCGAATTAGGTACTAATAGTAAAGCATGGTTATTCAGAATAATGAAAAATAGTTTTATCAATGATTACAGAAAAGAATCAAAAGAACCCAATAAAGTAGATTATGAGGATGTTCAAAACTTTTATGAAAATATAAAAGCTGAAGAAGTTCAAACCGAACATCTTGTTAGTGATTCATTCAGTACGGTTTTCGACGATGATATAACCGAAGCGATAGCGGAACTTCCATCGGATTTTCAGACGATTATTATTCTTGCTGATATTGAAGGATATTCCTACGAAGAAATTGTAGAATTTATGTCATGTCCTATCGGAACTGTTCGCTCTCGTTTACACAGAGCAAGAAAACTTCTCTATACAAAGCTTTTCGAATATGCAGAGAATAAAGGGTATGTATTAACCGATTAATTCTCTTCTATCTTCATTAGAATTATATCTAAAAATCTCTTATAGATTTTGTAATTCAAAAATCTTTTAAAAATAAATTATTCCTGTATTGACATGTAGGTTGTTGTATCGTATATTTACGATGAACGATGGAGGAAATAATAATGGCATTCTCAAAAAAAGACGAATTTACTAAAGAAGATATTTGGCTGGCAGATATAACTAAAGCGCTTTCTCACCCGGCTCGTATTCGAATTTTGAAAATTCTTACAAAATTAAATTCATGCATGGTCGGTAGTATTGTCGATCAACTTCCTCTTGCGCAAGCAACAGTTTCGCAGCACTTGAAAGAATTGAAACGCGTTGACCTAATTTCAGGTGAAATAGACGGTCCGAAAATTTGTTATTGTGTTAATCATAAAGTTTTGCAAAAAGCTAAGAATCAACTTGATAAATTATTCACAACAATCGGTTGTTGTTAACAAAAAGGAGTGAAAATGGAAACACCTAATGAAGTAAAAAAAATGGTAAAAGATAAATATGCCGAAATTGCAAAAGCTGCAAAGGGTTCCGGATGTTGCGGCCCGGTAGACTGCTGCGGCAGTACAAACGAATCAAATATAATTGATTATTCTGTTTTTCAAGATGATTATACAGGCGAAAAAGGATATAATCCCGATGCTGATTTGGGATTGGGATGCGGTATCCCGACTCAATATGCTCAGATAAAAGAAGGGGATACTGTAATTGATTTAGGAAGCGGTGCAGGTAATGATGTTTTTGTTGCAAGGTCTATTGTTGGTAACAGCGGAAAAGTAATCGGATTAGATATGACTGAAGAAATGATTCAGAAAGCAGAAAAAAATAATTCTAAACTTGGTTATGATAATGTTGAATTCAAATTTGGTGATATTGAAGAAATGCCGGTTGAATCGAACATTGCCGATGTTATTATTAGTAATTGCGTACTTAATCTTGTTCCCAACAAACAGAAAGCTTTTTCGGAAATTTACAGAGTACTTAAACCCGGTGCCCATTTTTGTATTTCGGATATTGTAATTGAAGGTGAACTTCCCGAAGGATTGAAAAAATCAGCCGAAATGTATGCAGGCTGTGTTTCGGGAGCTTTACAGAAAGATGAATATTTAAAAATTATCAAGCAGAATGGTTTTAAGAATGTAGAGATTAAAAAAACAAAAGTAATTGAACTACCAGAAAGTTTATTAAGTGAATTTATAAATGATGAAGAAATCATCCATTTCAAAAACAGCAAAACCGGTATATTCAGCATAACAGTTGTAGGTTATAAATAATTCAGCAGAGCGGCGATGATTCGTCGCTCTTGATAAATTTTTAATAGAATCATGTAGAAAAAATCAAAACTCTATTGCAGTTACAACTTCCAGCTTAATAGGTTTTCCAATTAGTTCTTCGATCTTAACTTTTACTTCTCTAACTCTCTGAGCACTAATTGATTCCGATGAAGTGATTTTAGCCGATACCAACAAAGGTGAACCGAAACGTACATTGACATCACGAATAACTATATTTTCAAATTTATGTCCTTCCAAGAGCTGTTTTATATTTGCTTCCTGCATTATGCTGTTAAAAGAAAATGTAAGTGGTATACAAACTAACAGGATTATAACAAGAGTATAAATCAAACCCCTCTTTGCTCTTTTAAATGGGGCAAAACCAAGAATAAGAAAAGTTAAACCGGCAAACATAATTATACCGGCTAAGTTTGTAAGGTATAATAAAAATGCACCCGAAAAAACATCCCAATCCATCCAGCCGATACCGATGCCCGCAACTGCTAGCGGGGGAACAAGTGCAACAGCAATTGCAACTCCGGCTAAACTTTTTGCAATGCTTTCTTTTGAATGTGCATAAGCGGCAGCAATCCCCGACGCAACTGCAATTCCTAGGTCAAGCAGTGAAGGGGATAAGCGTGAACTTATTTCCGGTGTTAATACTTTTAGAGGCGTTATTATGCTTACAAATGCGGCAAAGAATAACGATACTAACGTTCCAATTAGAATTGTAGTAAAACCGTTTTTAAGCATGTTAACATCATACCTAACAACACCCATAGAAAAAGATACGATTGGAGACATAAGCGGTGCTAAAATCATTGCGCCAATAATTACCGGGGATGAATCAGCGTACAAACCGAATGTTGCGATCAAAGTCGATAAAATCATCATTATTATATACGGAGTAGTTAGAAAAGCATTTTCACGGAGTATCTTAAACAAATCTTGAAATTCTTCGGAAGTTGCTCTTGGAAGTAACGTGAGTTTTCTACTTACTAACTCATCCCGTTTTTCACCTTTCGGTAATTTGCTTATCTTCAAATCTTTCTTTTCACTTGTACCCTTATTACTTTTTTCATAAAGACTTGCTTGTGTTAGTAATAATGCTTCGTGTTTTATTTCAAAATTGATTTCGTTTGAATTATGCTGTTCACCGTCAATAGTAAAATTTATTTCGGATTTACTTTTAATTTGCAGTGAAGAACTTTTTATATATCCTATAAAAGAAGGGAGTTTTCGTATAGCTTCTTTTTTGGGGAGTAAACTCCTTAATAAAAATCTTATTACTTCAAAAATGTTTTGCGGCGATAAAATCAATACATGCAGCAGACCATCGTTTATTGAGCTATCCGGTACTAATCTTTTAGAAATAACGGAACTATGACCATGTTCAACGGCAATAATACCTAAAGCAGAAGTATCAATAATTTTTTCATCATCAATACTTATGTTAAAAGCGCGATGACGTAAAGATCGAATCTGCCAAATTCTTTTTATGATATTAAATGTTTGTGAGTAAAAATTTTTGATTGAGTCACTACCAATCAATTCAAATACACTTCCTAAGTTAACCGACTGAAATACGGGAATGTTGTTGCAGAATAATAAATCAACTTTGTGGTTTTCTTTATGATCGCAAATTTCTTCAACAGCGGCATTCAATTCATCGGAAATTCCCAATCCTTTTGTTATATAATCCATTTCAGGATGAGGCAGTATTCCAATTACCCATTTATTCTCAGCTGCTTTGGGAATAAAATCTCTAAGTAAATAATCCGGTAGATATGTTACAATAATATCGTCTTCTTTACAGTTGAGATTATCTGTGTCATGGTAAGAGATTATTTCAGTTGGTTCTTGTTTAAATAAAGGAATGATTTTTTCTTCAAGAGTTTCGGTATCGTTATTGTGAACTATGTAGAACATTTATTTTCTTTATGTGAAATAAAAAAATATTTTCAACATGAGCTGCTCAAAATCCTGTGTTTAATTAAATCAAAAAATTATAGATTCACAAGTAAGATGAAGTTAATCTTGTTGAATTGATTTAATGCAGTTTTATTCTTTTGAGAAATCGGATTGAAAATAATTATTTTACCTTTAATAGGCATACAACTTTTTACTATCAATGCGAGTCAAATATAAGTCAACAATTAATTTAATAAGAGGGGGGAATGATGCATCGGTTTATTTTTGTTTTCATATTTCTTTTTTCAATAAGTGTTTGCCTTGCCCAACCAGTTAGTAATGAAATACCTATTCTTATTGCCAAATCTGAAATGGCGGATTACAATATTTCCGGTGATTATGTTCGAGGTGCATGGAGAATAGCGCCTGAGATTAAGTTTGATACTCTATTTGTGAACTGTTTTCATGATGTGGAAAAATTTACTTTTTATACCGATCAAGATAGTATAAAGTTTGACTTGAGTCCCGGTGTAAGTCATACTTTTTATGTTCAGCTTGATACTGCAAAAGCATTTACAATAATCACCGGAGTTAAGCCAAATTATGAAGAAATTGAATATTGTAATGTTTCCAAAAATGATGAATACAAATTTTTATACGAAGGAAACAAAGACAATGAATATCTAACAAAATTACGAACACAATATCAGCTCGATCAAATTGTTGAAGGCGCCGGGAATGATACGGAGCGTGTATTAAGAATGCTTAACTGGGTCCACAACCAATGGAAACATGACGGTAATAACGAAACCCAAAAGCGTGATGCAATATCTATTCTTGAAGAAGCAAAAGAAGGGAAAAATTTTCGTTGTGTCGAATACGGTATTGTTGCCTCGGCTTGTTTGAATGCAATCGGATTAAAAGCAAGAGTTTTATCATTAATGACAGAGGATGTAGAGACAAGAAAATCTGGTGCGGGTCATGTGGTTACAGAAGTTTTCTTAAATGATTTACAAAAGTGGGTCTTTATTGACGGTCAATGGAATGCAATGCCGGTTTTAAATGGTATTCCATTAAACGGAGTGGAATTTCAGAAAGCTATTTCTAATAATTATCATCAACTTGAAATTAGAAGTTTAGCTGAAGTATCAAAAAGGAACTATGTCACCTGGGTGTATCAATATCTTTTTTATTTCAATGTAGGATTCGATAATAGGGAAGGAATAGAAATTGAAAGATTAAAAATTTATGATAAGAGCAGAGTAATTTTAGTGCCGGTAGGAGGTTCCGAGCCAAAAGTATTTCAAATTAAATACCCGATAGAATATGCATTATATACAAATTCACTATTGGATATTTATGCTGCTCCAAACTAAATAAGCAATTCTATAATTTTTTATACCGCTAATTCATTAGAGAAAAATCATGTATTAGCGGTTTTTTTATAACCATTAATAATCTACTCACAAAAAATTATTGATAATTTGATTCTCTTTTAACAATATAATATATTTCGTTAGTTAACGAAATGAAATTATCATGAAAGAAAAAACAAAACTATTCAAAGCACTCTCCGATCCAAATAGATTGAGAATTCTAAAAATGCTGCAAACCAAACATCTTTGCGTTTGTGAAATCACCAGCATATTAAATCTTGCTACATCAACAGTTTCCAAACACTTAAGTATTCTTAGAGAAAGCGGCTTTGTTATTGAAAAAAAAGAAGGTAAATGGGTGAATTTTCAAATTAACCCAACGCCTTCAGATCAAAGAGTTTCAGCACTATTATCTTCGCTCGATTTCTGGATTGCAGATGACGAAATGATTATTTCCGACAAGGAAAAAGTAAAAAATGTAGACCGTTATCAAGTTTGCTCAACATAACAAAAATTTTTACAAAATAATTCGTCATTCGGCGAAATATAGATCTAAGACTTTTTTATGAACTGGAAAGAACAATACAAATCATTTTTATGGATTCTCAGCTTCTTCTTATTTGCATACTTTATGCCGATTGAAGATGAATCCTTTTCCGCTGCAATCATAGCAGCATTTGATCTTGCAAAGTGGTACGCGCAGGAACATGTATTACTCTGTTTAATACCTGCCTTTTTTATTGCAGGTGTTATTGCTGTTTTTGTAAGTCAAAATGCGGTGATAAAGTATCTTGGCGGTAAAGCAAAAAAGTGGGTCGCTTATTCTGTCGCATCTGTTTCAGGAACAATATTAGCTGTGTGTTCATGTACCGTACTTCCCCTATTCTCCGGAATTCATAAACGAGGAGCCGGATTAGGTCCGGCTCTTGCTTTTCTTTATTCAGGACCGGCTATAAATATTCTTGCAATCATTTTAACGGCTAGAATTCTTGGACTTGAGCTTGGTATTGCCAGAATAATAGGCGCGGTAATTTTTAGTGTTGTTATCGGACTAATAATGAATTTCATTTACCGTAAAGAAGAAAAAGATAGACAAAATGCTCAACTTGCATTACCGGAACCGGAAGAAAGTAGACCTCTTTGGCAAACAGCATTTCACTTTTTTGTGCTCGTTGCAATTCTTGTTTTTGCTAACTGGGGCAGCCCGGATACAACCGAAGGCTTCTGGTTTTTTATGTTTGATTATAAATGGCTCTTCGTTGGAATATTCGGAATTCTCTTCTCTCTTTCACTTGCATTCATTCTAAAGCTCAACAAATTATTTGTAACTATTGGTTCAGCAATTGTTTTAGTAACAGCAATTATTTGGAGCAGTCAGCCTTTAATTCCGTTCACTGTCGCTGTTGTGATCTTAACATTAATTCTTACGTTCAGCAAAGGAGAACCAAACGAATGGCTGGGTGAAACTTGGGGATTCACAAAACAAATTATGCCGTTACTCGGTGCCGGTGTTTTAGTCGCCGGTTTCTTGCTTGGTTCGGCAGATAACGGGAACGGAATTATTCCAAATGAATGGATTGCAAATCTTGTCGGTGGTAATTCATTATTCTCAAATTTCTTTGCATCGATTGTCGGTGCGTTTATGTACTTCGCAACTTTAACTGAGATTCCAATTTTACAAGGATTAATAAACAGCGGTATGGGTAAAGGTCCGGCACTTGCGTTATTACTTGCGGGACCGGCATTATCGTTGCCGAATATGTTAGTTATCCGCAGTGTTATCGGTACGCAAAAAACAGCGGTGTTTGTATCACTTGTTGTTGTGATGTCGACAATCGTCGGGATGATTTACGGAAGTTTATTTTAATACATTACACTGAGAACCACAGAGAAATTACCTGAAGTAGATTATGTAACAAGATTTTTAAGGAGAAATAAAATGTTAAACATCAAAGTTGTAGGAAGCGGTTGTCCGAATTGTCAAAAATTAGAAGCGCTTTGTAGTGAAGTAGTCTCAGAAAAAGGGTTCGAAGCTAACATCGAAAAAGTAACCGATGTAAATGACTTCGCTGAATTAGGTGTGTTTATAACACCCGGATTGATTGTAAACGATAACGTACTTAGCCAAGGTAAGATCCCTACTAAATCAACTCTTGAACATTGGTTAATGGATAACATAAAATAAATGGTGAGCTATGGATAATCCAAAAGAGATGCATTGGTTTACAGGAGGTATTTTAGTATCACTCCTTTCAGTTGCCACATATTTTATTTTTGAAGCTATTGAATACAAAACATATCCTTTCGGAGTAACTGCCGGGTTTGGATATATAGCTGCTATGTTTGGTAATCTATTTGGAGACATTGCTGAAAATTCAGTTCTATCAAAATTCAGTAAAAATTTTCTTGAATTCTTTCTGCTTATTGGGTTAATAGTAGGTGGATTTATTGCTTCAAAACAATCAAAAACATTTGTACCCGAGAACATACCTTCGACTTGGGAAAAGTATCACGGGAAAAGTTTAACTAAACGATATCTTGTTGTATTAGTAGGTGGAATTCTTCTCGGATTCGGAGCAGCCTTCGCTGGTGGTTGCACAACCGGAAATATTTTACAGGGTTGGGCGCATTTATCGCTCGGAAGCATTGTTGCCGGTATTTCATTTTTTGCCTCAGGAATAATAACTGCAAAAATTCTCTATCCGAATTTAGGAGGTGGAAATGATTCTAAGTAAAATCTTACTCGGATTGGTTATCGGACTAATTTTCGGATACATTCTTTCAAGAACCGGAATTACAAAATATCCGCGTGTAATGGGAATGCTTCGTCTTAAGGATTTTAAAATCTTAAAATTTATGATGACTGCAGTGATAAGTTCATTAATATTATTTCATCTATTTGGTGATCTCGGTTGGTTAAAACTATCACCAAAACCTCTTCACTGGGGTATGTTACTAGGCGGGTTAATTTTTGGGACAGGAATGGGTTTGCTAGGTTATTGTCCCGGCACGATGGCGGCAAGAATTGGAGAAGGTAAGAAAGAGCCGATAATCGCTTTGGTTGGAATGGCAATCGGTATATTCATATATGCGTTGCTTATCAAACCGATTAATGAAATCTTCTTATCGGAAAAAATCAGCGGTGATATTTTTCAACTAATTGGCGTTAATAAATGGATAATAATTATTCCCGCAGCAATTTTGTTTTCCGGAATAATTTATTTTGTTAACAAAAATTTCAGCGATAATAAAAAGCTATTCTGAATTATGAATTCAGTGAAAATTGAAATACAATATTTTACCGGCTGCCCGAACTCACAAAAAATGGTCGAGAGGGTGAAGAATGCTGTTGAGCAAATTTCATTCGATATTAATTATAAAGAAACTTTAGTCGAAACACCCGAAGAAGCTGATAGACTTAAATTCAGAGGTTCGCCGACTTTATTAATAGAAGGAAAAGATTTTGAAAATTTACCGGAACCGGAGAAAGGAAGTCTCTCGTGTAGATATTATCCGAACGGTTTACCGGAAACTGAACAAATTATAAATGAAATAAAAAGGAAAGAAAGCAAATGAGCAGCCTAACTAAAAGACTCTCGTTTTTAGATAGATATTTAACTTTGTGGATATTCCTCGCAATGTTAATCGGTGTATTTTCAGGACACTTATTCCCATCAGTCGCAACATTTTGGGATTCCTTTAGTGTAGGAACTACAAATATTCCTATTGCAATCGGGTTAATATTAATGATGTATCCTCCGCTTGCAAAAGTTAAGTACGAAGAATTACCTGATGTATTTAGGAATGTAAAAATTCTAGGTTTGTCACTTGTTCAAAACTGGCTTATCGGTCCGGTACTGATGTTTGTACTCGCCGTAATATTTCTGCAGGACTATCCCGAATATATGGCTGGATTAATTCTAATAGGATTAGCTCGCTGTATCGCAATGGTTATCGTTTGGAATCAGCTTGCAAAAGGAGATACGGAATATGCAGCCGGACTTGTTGCGTTCAACTCAATTTTTCAAGTACTCTTCTTTTCGGTTTATGCTTATGTGTTTTTAACAATTTTACCCGAGTGGCTCGGTCTTCAAACTTTTGCTGTTGATATTACCATAGGGCAAATTGCCGAAAGCGTTTTCATCTATCTTGGTATTCCTTTTATAGCCGGAATGCTGACAAGATTTTTTGCATTAAAATACAAATCCAAAGAGTGGTATGAAAAGAAATTCATTCCTCGTATAAGTCCCATAACATTAATTGCGCTACTCTTCACAATTCTTGTGATGTTCTCACTTAAAGGCGAATACATTGTTAAGATTCCGTTGGATGTTGTAAGAATTGCAATTCCGTTGTTACTCTATTTTGTGATTATGTTTCTTGTATCATTTTATATGGGCAAGAAGATTGGCGCGGATTATTCAAAAACAACAACACTTGCATTCACTGCAGCAAGCAACAATTTTGAGTTAGCTATAGCAGTAGCAATTGCAGTATTTGGAATAAACAGCGGAGAAGCTTTTGCGGCGGTAATTGGACCATTAGTTGAAGTCCCCGTTTTGATTGCTCTTGTAAATGTTGCACTATTCTTTCAAAGAAAATACTTCGGACATGAGGTTGAAAAGGGCGATGTTGAAGCACCGAAGGTATGTCCATAAATTAAACTAACAATTAGAGAGTGTAACTATATGTCACTTTTTAGCAAACTAGAGTATAAAGTAATTCAGTTAATGAATCTCTTCAAAAATATTCCACCGGAGAGAAAAGAATTATTAAATTCATTTGCCGAATATATTTCAAATAAATTAAAAGATGATAAAGAAATAAATCTTACATTTATATGTACTCATAATTCGCGGCGCAGCCATATCAGTCAAATATGGGCACAGACAGCAGCAGAGTATTATGGTATTCCGAATATTAAATGTTACTCCGGCGGAACAGAGGCAACAGCATTTAATCCACGTGCAGTTAAAGCGATGCAGAAAGCTGGATTCAAAATTGAAAAGCAAGATAATTCTGATAACCCTGTTTATCTAGTATACTATTCCGACGACAAAGAACCGATTGAATGTTTTTCAAAAGTTTATTCGGATGAATACAATCCGCAAAAAGATTTTGCAGCGATTATGACATGCTCGGATGCTGATGAAAATTGTCCCGTTGTATTTGGCGCAGAAGAAAGATTTCCAATTCGTTACGATGATCCAAAGGAATTTGATAACACGGAATTAGAAGAAGCAAAATATGATGAACGGGTTGAACAGATTGGGGGCGAGATGTTGTATCTGTTTAGTTTAGCAGCTCGGGAATTAGATCGAGTATAGTGTCTACCAAATAAAAGCAGCCTCCTAAAATGAAATGAGGCTGACTAATCAATAATCAATTCAAGAGTTTAGGAACGGGGTTTTTACCTGCATACCGGTATGTTCTAAACAATGCATAAAATGCTGCTATTGGGGGTTAATCTCCAAATTTAAGCTCACATACGTTTTATCCGAAATACCTTGCCTGGTATTATCTATTTTTTTATCTTTTTTAAAAGTGGAGCAAATAGTCCTAATAAGGTAAATTGTGTTTTATAAGAGGCTTGCATTTAATATAACGAAGTATCTAAAATAAAAAATCAATCATAAACTTAACGGGGTTCAAAGCTATGATATCAAAAAATACTTTAATGTGTTTATTAGTATTTGCTCTCATTATAACCAGCTGTAGTGAAGATGTGACATCTCCTAAAGATAACGGTACAAACGGGGATAAAGGTACTCTAGAATTTCGGACAACTGTTTGGAACGCTGAATTCCCCGATGGCTTGAAAAATATTTATTCACATACCCAAACAGACACCAATACAGTCGATATTATCAACATCAAACACTTGATACCGAAAATTGAAATCTCTACAGACGAAGTAAAGGGCGGCGTATCTCCGGGTGATATTAACTGGACCGTAATGTATGAATCCAGCGAGGAGATGTTGGCAACTGACCGTGAAATCACAATCGAATTACCTGTCGGGAAATACGTCAGTTTTAAACTAACTCAAAGAAACCTAATGTACTGGGTTTGCAATTTTGAAGATAGGATATTTGAATTCCCTTCATTTAATGATTCTGAATTAGACCCTAATGCTCAGTTGATTAACTATTTTGGTGAGACAGGGCTGCATGAGATCGAGGGTGGAGTTTTCGTTCTAAAATATGAAAGAGAGAGACTTGGCTCATTTGAAATTAAGCCAAACGCAAAAACTAAAGTTACTATGCGTATGAATTTAATAACTTTGGATTGGATTGATAATGATGGCTCCGGAGATTGGAGTGATGGTGATGAACTAACTAACTGGAGAACTCCCGAAGGTATTACTACAATGACTGATCTCATTGTTGAATACGAATAGAAATCAGTGAACTTACAACATCATTATTAAATTTTAGATGTTGAGCTGATATGCAAATTCATTTTCACTTACCGGCATTGGTTTAACTTATATTTTGGTAGTGATTAATCATTGCTGTTTTTACGGAATAATCCGGTTGTATTTGGTGCAGAAGCAAGATTCCTGACGGAATTAGAAAAAGAAAAATATGATGAACGGGTTGAGCAGATTGGAAGAGAGATGTTGTATGCTTTTTCGAAATTGTAAAGAATGGAAAGTAATAATAATTCTATTGGTATCTAAAGAACTTTTACCAGAATTATCAGGATTACTTTTTCTTTTTTTGCTCCAATAATTTTTTTACTTCTTTGTCAAAATCGGATGTATATAATCTATCCTGCACCACACGGTATTTTCCCCATTCACTTTCCGAGAAAGATTTTGCTACCTCGGCAGATACTTTCCCAGTATTATCCAATATCTCCCGTTCATTGAATTGTAAAAATGCATCTAATTTATCAATCCAGTCTTGCATAGTCATAGGAATCTTTCTTTGTGCCTGGTCTTCTGCATAGTCCAAGTACATATTTGTAATTCTATCTAAAGATTCTATCTCTACTTTATTAAGATAATTTTTAGCAACAGAAACATCGGATTTTAAGATTTTACCTCCTGGAGATCTTTTCCACGATGTCAATCCCATATGCGGTTATTTACTGTCTGCTCTTTCTTTTATTATCTCCGCAGCGGTGAGTCCGGTAATTGCGTAATGAAGTTTATTTTGGACAGTTGCAAAAAAGTTCTGTGTTATCTTACTTTCCGAATCATAATCTGGTGCGGTGGCGTAAATGTCGGTTATTTTTTGATAAAATTTTCTTTCGCTTGCCCGGATTTCCCGAATTATTTCAAGTAAGTCGTCGAAATAATTTTTACCGAGATAACCTTCATTTTTCAGTCTTTCTTTATCAATTACATAACCTTTGATAGCGAAATCTTTTAAGACTTTTGTCGCCCATTGTCTGAACTGAGTAGCTCTTTTGCTGTTGATTCTATATCCGATAGCTATAATTGCATCTAAATTATAATGTTTTGCCTTGTATGTTTTTCCGTCGCTTGCAGTTATCGAGTATTCCTCGATAACTGATTTCTCATCCAATTCTTCTTCTTTGAATATATTTTTTAAGTGAAGTGAAATATTATCTACTGAGCAGTCGAATAAAACAGCCATCATTTTTTGAGTTAGCCAAACTGTCTCATTTTCGAAACGAACTTCAATTCCGTCTTGGCGGCTATCTGCCGTGAACATTAAAAATTCCGCGGTAGAATTTCTGATTGTGAGTTTATTGTTTTGTCTTTTCTTAGCCATAGTAAACTAATCTTTATAAAACTCATCCGTTAATTTTTGGTCTTCTTTGCTTATGTAGTGATTTTTATCTGCCATCTCGGATTTGTATACATACATTTGATTTGTATCAATAATTTTTTCATCAATTTTATCGAGCAGATCGAAAAGGAGAGTTTGGTTTAGTTCGGTTTTTTCTTTGTTCCAGAGGCGATCGCCTTGTTGTAGAGTAACTGTAATGATTTTTTTGATTTGAATTTCTTTTTGCATACATGCCATCATTATTACTGTAATGTAATTGCAATATAAAACTTTTCAAATACTCTTACTAAATGTAAATTAATTCGAAAATTGTCATAAAATTATTTCAGCAACTACGAATTTTATAGAGAAAAAAAATCTTCAGAACTTCACAATTTTTAGTATATTTGCAAATGCTTTTAACAAACACATATCCAACCAGTCCGATTTAGCGGAATTATTATTTCCATCCTTGAAGTAGATCTATTATCATTCAAAACAAATTTATTAATTCATTTTAATTGAGATACAATGAGTAAGAATTTAGAAATAAACAAACGCAAAACATTTGCAATTATAAGTCACCCGGACGCCGGTAAAACAACTTTAACCGAGAAACTTCTTTTATACAGCGGTGCTATTCAAATTGCCGGAGCGGTAAAATCAAATAAGATTAAGAAAACGGCAACTTCCGATTTTCTTGAAATTGAAAAACAACGGGGCATTTCTGTCGCCACTTCCGTATTGTCGTTCAACTACAATAATCATAAAATAAATTTACTTGATACACCCGGTCATAAAGATTTTGCGGAAGACACTTACAGAACATTAACAGCCGTTGATAGTGTTATTCTTGTTGTTGATTGTGTAAAAGGTGTTGAAGAGCAAACGGAAAAATTAATGCAAGTCTGCCGGATGAGAAATACCCCGGTAATTATCTTCATCAATAAATTAGACCGCGAGGGTAAAGAACCTATTGAATTATTAGACGAACTCGAATCTAAATTGTCAATTAAAGTTCGTCCGCTTACTTACCCGATGGGAATAGGAATACAGTTTAAAGGTGTTTATAATATTTACAAAAACAAATTCTCTTTCTTCAAATCAAATAAAACTAAGGTTGAAGAAGAAAGTATAATTTTTGATGGAATAGACGATCCGAAATTAAATGAAACATTTGGGACTGATGCTGAAAAGTTACGGCATGATATTGAACTTATAGATGGTGTATATGAAAATTTTAATGTTGATGAATACTTAAACGGTAATCTTGCACCGGTTTTCTTTGGAAGTGCACTAAATAATTTTGGTGTACAAGAATTATTAAACACATTTGTTGAAATTGCTCCACCGCCGGTAGCGAGAGAAACGACTAACGGAATGATAGACCCGGAAGAAAAAGATTTTAGCGGCTTTGTTTTTAAAATTCACGCAAACCTTGATCCGAAGCATAGAGATAGAATTGCATTCCTAAGAGTTTGTTCAGGAAAGTTTGAAAGGAATAAATTCTATCATCACGTTAGATTAAACCGTCAGCTTAAATTTACAAATCCCGCATCTTTTATGGCGCAAAGTAAAGAGCTGATTGATGAAGCATATCCGGGTGATGTAATTGGCTTGTACGATTCCGGTATCTTTAATATCGGCGATACCTTAACGGAAGGGGAGTCATTTATGTTCAAAGGTATCCCCAGGTTTTCCCCTGAGGTTTTTAGAATTGTTCGTAATGCTGATCCTTTCAAATCAAAACAGATGGAAAAAGGAATTAAATTTTTAACCGATGAAGGGCTCGCTCAGCTATTCACGCAAAATCTCGGTAACAAAAAAGTTATAGGAGTTGTCGGCGAATTGCAGTTTGACGTAATGAAATACAGACTACTTAACGAATACGGCGCAAGCGTAGAATTTGTTTCAATGCCGGCATATAAAGCTTTCTGGTTAAAGAATAATATTAAAGAAGAAATTGATTATTTACAGAGCATGTATTCTAATAATCTTTATTACGATAAAAATAATAACTTAGTATTCATTGCCGAGACGGAGTACAGCTTTCAGAGAGTAAGAGAAAAATGTCCCAATACAATATTTTTATCTTCTATTGAACATAACGATCAGACACTTGAATTGGAAAATGTAGCATAAGGTTAAGCAAATGAATGACTCCGATAAGAATATTATTAAAGAATCAATTGTGAAACAGATTACGGAATTGGAAGAAGAACTTAAACTTCTAGAGGAAGTATCGAGACCGGTTGCACCCGATAGTGCTTACGGACGAATATCAAGAATGGATGCGATAAATAACAAAGCTATTGTTGATGCATCTCTTGAGGATAAAAGAACAACTCTTCACAGATTAAAGTACACTCTTTCCAGAATTGATTCGGAGGAATACGGTAAATGTGCTAAGTGCGGCGATGAAATTGCCGTCAAAAGATTGATGAGTTTACCTTATGCAAATTTGTGCATTTCTTGTGCAGCAAAGTATAGGTAATAATGGATTGTAAACTTTGTCTTAATAACGAACTTAATGAAATAAGCGGTGCTGATACTAGGAATTATTTTTTGTGTAATAATTGTAATCTTATTAGCGTTCATCCTAATAATTATATCTCCCGGTCGGAAGAAAAGCAAAGATATTTATCGCACATCAATGGAATTGACCAACCCGGTTACGTAGAATTTTTAAATAGGGCAATTGAACCGGCTTCCAATTACTTAAATAAAGACATGTTAGGTTTGGACTACGGTTGCGGTTATGCCCCGACTTTATCAAAAATTCTTAAACGGAAAGGGATTCATTGTGAAGACTTTGATCCATATTTCTTAAAAAATGATCTGAACAAAAAGTATGATTTTATTTTTTCGACAGAGGTTTTTGAACATTTCGGAGATCCAAGAATAGAATTAGAAAAAATTGATGAACTTCTAAAACCGGGCGGATTTTTAATTGTAATGACGGAAAGATGGGATGATTTAAATAGGTTTAGTAAATGGTACTATACACGCGATCCAAGTCATGTTGTTTTTTATCATAACAAAACATTTGATTATATTGAAAATAAATTTAGGTTTAAAAAACTTTTCGATGATAAAAAAAGAATAATAGTTTATAAAAAATGTCAATAGTTAAGAACACTATAAATCAAATAATAAAAAGAATTTTTGGTGTTGATGAGGTCAATTCTTTTGAAATTGGAAATCCTACTAGATTTTTAGTTGTGAGGCAACATAATCAGTTAGGTGATTTACTAATCTCGACACCTATGTTGAGAGCAATTAAAGAGAAATATCCTAAATCTGATATAACCGCTATAGTAAGTCCACAAAATTACAAAGCATATTATAATAATCCGTACTTATCAAAGCTTTTCATTTTTGATAAAAAAAAGTTATTTAAAAAAGATTATTATACTAAGCTTAGAGAAGTATTGAGGGAAAAATATGATGTTGCAGTAGTGCCGGCAGTAACTTCAATTTCCTTTAATAGTAATTTTATTGCAAGGTTGTCTAATTCTCAAATACGAATAGGAGTTAGGAAATTAAACGATAAAATTAATACTAGCAGTTATTTGTTTGATAGGCAAATTGATCTAGACTGGAATCATGGTAAAACCCTACATGTAGCAAAAAGAAATTTAGCAATTTTAGAACCATTTGGTATTACTACTAACAATTTAAAGATAGTTATTGAATCAAATAATAAAGATGTGGAAAAAGCTAAAGAGTTTATTGAAACTTTACCGGGGAAGTTTGATACACCAGTAATAGGTTTTCACGTTGGTGCCGGTAAAATTCAAAATAGATGGAGTGTTAATAAGTTTTCAGAGTTAATCGAAAAGCTTAGAAATTCACATAATCCAAGGATTTACTTTTCATGTGGCAGCATGGATGACGAAGCGTTGATTAATGAAATAGGTGATAAGATAAATTGTGAGTTCAAAGTGTTTAAAGAATCAGGAATGGGCATCTTAAAAGAAGTAATAGAACTATCTGACTTATTTATTACAAATGACACTGGTCCAATGCATGCGGCTGCATCAACAAGTACTGCTGTTATATCTCTATTTGGACCAACAGATGCCGAAATGTGGGCACCTATTGGAGAAAATAAAACTTACCTTTGGTCTGGTGATAATATAGATAGTATTTCGGTGGATAATGTTTATAGAACTGCAAAAGATTTTTTAGGCTAAGCAATTATGGATTTTATTAGACTTTTTTTAAAGAACAAAAGATTACTTTCATTTGGTTTTGTATTAACATTCTTTTCAAGTTTCGGGCAAACATTTCTGATTTCTCTTTACGTACCGAAAATAATAAATGAATTCCAGATCACTAATTCTTTTTTCGGCGGACTTTATGCACTTGCAACGGTCGGAAGTTCTTTTATTCTAGTATATGTCGGTAAACTAATAGATAATACCGATCTTAAAAAATATTCAATATATTCCTCTATTGTTTTGCTCATATCGTGTCTTTTAATTGCTTTTTCATTCGATATTATAATGATCTTTCTCGGTCTGCTGGGATTAAGATTTGCCGGGCAAGGATTGTTAAGCCACATTTCAAATACTACTATTTCAAAATATTTCGATAAAACACGCGGTAAAGCTTTGAGTATAACATCACTTGGTTATTCAAGTGGAGAAGGCTTTTTCCCGTTATTAATGAGTATTGTTATTTTCTATTTCGGGTGGAGAAATTCTTTAATAATTAATTCAGCAGCAATTGGCTTATTTTTAATTCCTTTTATTTGGTTTGTTCTTTCAAATAATATTAATAATGGAAAGAATAATGAAGTGCAATCTGCTTCCGAAAACTTTTCAAGAAAATTCTTATTGCGCGATAAAAGATTTTATATAATTGCAGCAAACGCAATAACATTACCATTCCTTGCAACGGGATTATTTTTTTATCAATCAGCGCTCGCAGATTATAAAGGTTGGTCAATGGAATGGTTGTCTTTTTCTTTTATGGGTTTTGCAATCGGTCGTACAATATTCTCTCTTGTAAGCGGTCAAATAATCGATAAGTATTCTGCAGTAAAACTGCTTCCATTCTATTTATTACCTTTTATAATCGGATTATTCTTATTGCTGGTTTCTTCAAATATATATGTTGCGTTTATTTATCTTTTCCTAACCGGAGTATCAATTGGATTTGGCAGTACCGTTAAGACAGCCGTTATTGCAGAGATTTACGGAATAAATAACATCGGTAGTATCAGAAGTTTGTTTGCTACAATTATGGTATTAAGCACTGCATTAAGTCCGTTTTTATTCGGTTTAATTTTAGATAACGGTTATAATTTTTCAGTTATTTTAATTTTTGGATTACTTATGGTATTTGGAATAATTACATTAAGTACTCAGCTTACATCACATAGTAAGTATGCTGTTCAAATCAATTGAACGGAGTTATTATATGAGAATGAAAATTAACGGTATTATTTTAGAGTTGACAAAAGGTGATATTACAAAACAAGAGGATTGTGATGCAATTGTAAATGCTGCTAATGCACAATTAATGCCTGGTGGCGGAGTTGCCGGTGCAATTCATAGAGCAGCCGGACCAGAGCTTGCTGAAGCATGTAGACCTTTAGCACCAATTAAACCGGGTGAGGCTGTTATAACCGAAGCTTTCAATCTTTCAAACAAATTTGTCATTCATTGTTTGGGACCTATTTATGGTATAGATAAACCCGAAGACAAACTTTTGCGTAATTGTTATTTGAATGCATTAACACTTGCCGATAAAAACAATATCAAATCAATTGCATTCCCTGCAATTTCTACCGGAGCTTTTGGTTATCCAATAGAAGTTGCTGCTGAGGTTGCAATAAAAACTATCATTGATACAACAAATATTATGAATAATACCGAAGTCGTTAGAATAGTACTTTTTGATAATGAATCATATTCAATTCATAAGAATATTTTAGAAAAATTTTAGCTGTTGATGTTTATAGATGTGTTAAGATTCAAATATAAGTTTGATTGTAGTTTGTTATATGTTAAAAGAAAAAATAATATACTGTGAATTAAATCCTTCATTGTCAGTAAAGAATCCTGCGTTAGAAATATGCCGGAACATATAACTGATTTCTACATCCAAACCATGATAACTAAATAAAGAAAATCCAATTGATAGCATATCGCTGAAAATAAAATTACCCCCGATTTTTCTTCTGCCGATAGAATGAGTGTTTATGTAGTTAATTCCAATTCCACCTATCACAAATAATTTTTTATCTGCAACGGAAAAATCATATCTAAATAAAGGTGCTAATCCAAATAGGAAAGTAAAATTGTTGCCCTCTTCGATAAACTCCAAATTAATATTTGATTGATAACTAAAATTTTCGATGTGCCATTCTAAGTTTGGAATCTTATAAAAGATCAGATATTGTTCCGTCTTGATATAGGAATAAGCTGAGTTGCCGTATCCAAAATCAATCATAACTGGAGTAGCTTGAGAAGTATTTTGTGCAAGAACCGGAAGGGTAATTAATAATAGAATTAAATAGGATTTGTTAATATTAGCTGTCAAATCATTACCTAATATTCGGAAAATCTTATTCAAAAATAACCACAAATAGAATAAGAATCTCTCAAAATTAGTCCTTGCCAAAATATTTTGTCTGTTTTTGATCTGTCTCACACCGGCTCACTCATTTTTTGAATTACCTATAAATGCACAACATACATTGCTATTTAAGAAGTGCACGCAAAGTCTTGCTGTTAATCAGCAAAAAGGCAATTCTTTGATCATAAAACTAAATAGACGCAAACTTATAATTTGTCAACATATTGACAGTGAGTCTAGGTTTCTAATCATAAGTTTACAGGTGAATCAAAAATTATTCTTAACAAACAAGGGTAACACTATGAAAAAAGAATTTTCACTTCAATCGGCTTTAATAGCCGGAATAATTGCAACAGCAGCAATGACAATTTTTACCTACATGGCTCCTTTAATGGGGTTTGAAATGAATATCCCGAAAATGCTGGCAAATACAATGGGAGTACCAATAATAGTGGGATGGATAGTACACATAATGATCGGTGAAATACTTGCCATCAACTTTGCTGCAGTTTTTCTTAATGCTACTGGCAAGGTTTCTGATATTAAGAGCGGCGCCGCTTTCGGATTACTTCCTTGGTTTATCGCCCAAGTAATGGTAATGCCAATGATGAGCATTATGAATGGTGATAGTTATATAGATGGTTTCTTTTCCGGATCAATAATGATTGCAATGGCTAGTTTAGTTGGTCATTTGATTTACGGTGGAGTACTTGGTGGTGTGTATAAATTTAAGTTAGAAAAAACAACTGTTACTACTTAAGGCAATTAACATGAAAATTAATCGAAAACAAAAACAAACATTACTTATTGGTCTAATCCTAATTGTAATTGCTTTACTTGTTTGGATAGGTTTTGGGGGTGAAATATTTACCAAAACAGAAATTCTAATTGAAAAAAGTGACGAATTCTTAGGTACAAGTTATAAAGAATGGAAAGATAAATTCATACTTGGACTTGATTATGTAATAGGTTTTATCGGAGTGGTTGTAATTCTTGTTTCTATTTTATTATGGAAACAAAGGTCAAAATCAAATTGATGGAGAAATAAACATTTGTCGTAATTCCGACATTTCAGAATCAGAAGCAAACGTAATTTTACATAAACAATAATAAAACAAAGGAGTTAAGATGAGCGGTTTAAAAGCATTAACAAAACAAGAAGCTTCAGAAAAAAGCAAAATCATTTTTGAAGGAATAGAAAAAACAGTTGGAATGCTGCCAAATATTTATGCTGTTATCGGAAATTCGCCAAACGCATTAGCCACATATTTGGAGTTTTCCGAAAATCAAAAAAACGGATCATTCAATGCCAAAGAAAGAGAAGCAGTCTTTTTAGCAGTTTCGGAAGAGAACGGATGCAGTTACTGCTTGGCTGCGCACACTGCAATTGCAAAAATGAATGGTTTTAGTGACGAAGAAACTATTTCACTTCGGGCAGGAACATATAACGATAAAAAACTCAGCATACTTACAAATTTAGCAAAGTCGATTGTTGTTAACCGGGGACGCGCTGATAAATCTTTGGTAAATGCTTTTTATGAAGCCGGGTATAATCAGCAAGCATTGGTTGATCTTGTAGCACTTATAATTGATAAAACATTTACAAATTACATCGGACGTTTGGCAAAACCGGAAATAGACTTCCCGAAAGTTGAACCGTTACACAAAGAAGTATTAGCATAACAATTAATATTAAAATGAGGAAATAATGAAAACAATAAAAAATATTTTGGTATTAACATTTTTCTTAATAGGTATACATCTATACGCACAAACATTTTCAGTTGATTCAAAAGATGCGCGGAACCAAGCGCAATTCACTTCTGATGCACCATTTGAAAAAATAGTCGGTCTTTCCAGCGGGATTGATGCAACCGTAATGATTAACAAAAATGATGTTACAAACATGCCGAAAGGTATGGTAAAAGTATCCATTGCAAATATAAAAACCGGTATAGAGCTTAGAGACGAACATTTAAGAAGTAAAGATTGGCTTAATGCTGAGAAATATCCTTACGCCGAATTTCACTTGAAGGGGATTAAAAATCCTTCCTCCAAACAATTAGTTGACGGACAGAAAGTAAAAGCAACTCTTTCGGGAACATTTAGCGTTCATGGTGTAAGTAGAGATATTGAAGTTCCTGCTGAGTTAACTTATTTCAAAGAATCAGCGCAAACTAAAGTAAAAACAGAAGGTAATCTTCTTGTAGCAAATACAGAATTTGTAATTAAACTTTCGGACTACGGTATAAAAATTCCATCAATGGTTATTGGTAAAGTGAATGAGGAAGTTAAAATTACGGTAAGCTTTGTAGCAAGCGATGCGAATGCCGGGATGAATCCATGTGCGGCTTGTAATCCCTGCGGTATGAAAACAGAAGGGAAATGCAACCCCTGTTCAATGAAGCATGAAAATCCTTGTAATCCATGTGCAATGAAAAAAGATGGTAAATCATAAAAATATATTTTTAGAAAATTTGAGCGGAAGAATGAACTCTTCCGCAAGAATTATAAAAATTGGATAAAATTATGAAAAGAAGACAATTTGTTAAATCCGGTTTTGTTTTAATTTCGGCTTTAGTGGTAAATTCAAAGATAGCTATATTAAACGCCGCAGAACGAACCGTAAATATAGCCGAAGATTATAAGACAAAAATTTTGGATATAATCAGAAATTTGAAAAAAGAAGGGTCCGATCTTGTTACAAAAATCATGAATGGTAAAAAATATCAATTTGACGCCTTCATACACTATCCTTATGATGGTGGTATTAAGGATGAGCAAACCGGGTATCAATTATTTTTTCATGCACATAGAGAAAATGAATACGGACACTTTCATACTTTTGCTAAGGACAATGATGGTAATCTAATTCATTTGGTACTTATTTCAATGAATGATAAAGGTGAGTTAATTGGCTTAGCAACTGTAAACAGATGGGTTACCGGTGATAAATATGTAAAAGCGGATAGATTAAAAGAGTTATCCAAAACATTTCAAATTAATCCCAAACTTTATAAAGATGAACGTGTGATAAAGTTTGTAAACTATGTTTTTAAGGCTTACAAATCGGAAATAGAAGAATTATTTGATAAACGTGATCAATGGATTAAAAATTATGCACAAACTTATTACCGTGAACCGTTTGAAGACAGAGAGTTCGAAATTCTTTCATCCAAAACGATAAGTTTATAAAAAATTTTTAGGAGGGAAAATGCTAAGAGGAAATTTAATTAAAGTCGTCCATATTTTATTGATATTATTTACGGGGAGTACAATGATTGCCGAAGAAAATAAAATTGCTAAATCAGCAGAGGATATTTGTCCGGTTAAAATAGGAATGGAAGTTCCCAGTGCAATAATAGAATCAATTACCGGTAGTGATATCGATATTAAAGAGATTGTCAAAGATCAAAAATCTATAATAATATTTTACCGCGGCGGCTGGTGTCCTTATTGTAATATGCACTTAAGTGAATTGCAAAAAATTGAAGAAGATATTCAAAAGCTTGGTTACAAAATTATTGCAATCAGCATGGATAACCCGGAAAATCTTTCATCCACAATTACCGAACATAAAATGGAATATGAATTGTATTCGGACAGTAAAGCTAATGCTTGTAAAGAATTTGGTATTGCTTTCAAACTGCCCGAAAGTGAAGTCGATAAATTGAAAAGTTATCATATGGATATTGAAAAAAGTTCCGGTGAAAAGCATCATATACTTCCTGTACCGAGCTTGTTTTTAGTTGATGCTGAAGGGATTATACAATATTCTTATGTTAATGTAGATTACAAAGTGAGGATGGATGCTGCGTCTATTCTTCAAATTGCCGGTAGATTTTAAGAGTGCATTAAGAAAATTAAAACGTATTTACTAATAAAAGTAGAAAGCAATGAAACTATGGATTAAGCTATCAATCATTTTGGTTATTATCATAAATTTTGTAATTGAAATTGGATTGTTGTATATAACTCCAAAGGTCGAAGATTTTTCAGTTGACCTTGTTGGAGAAAAATTAAAAAGTATAGCAGCTTCAATTTCCGCAAGTATTGACGGAGATCAGTTCAAAGAGATAAACATATTCGATTCCTCCTCTGTGAATTCTAATTCATATCAGAATACTCTAAAGACAATTCATCAAGCTAAAGAAAATTTGGAATTATCCGATGAGTTATTCACAATAACAATTCTAGATCTAAATAGTATTTCCTTTGGCGTTGTACTAAATAGAATAGCCTCTTCAAAAGATACATTGCAGGAAATAAGTCCAGCAGCAAGAAAAGCGATTGAAGAAGTTTATCAGAAAAAACATTGCGAATATACACCGATGTACGAAGACAAATACGGCAGTTGGCTTTCGGGTTTTGCTCCTATTTACGATAACGAAAAAAATGTCGTCGGAGTTGTTCAAGTTGACCAAAAATTTGAAGATGTTTTAAATAGAATTAGTGAAATAAACATTCCTATACAAATTGGTCGTTTATATTCAATTCCAATAACATTGTTGATTAGTATCTTATTTGCCGCAGTTTTTGTAAGACCAATTAGAAAGGTTAAAGAAAAAATAACAAGGATAGCAAACGGAGATTATGCGATTAGTGAGGAAATCAAATCCGGTGGAGAAGTAAAGGAACTTGTTATCGCAGCAGAAAATTTGCGTACTACAATTCTTGAGCAGCAGGAAAAAATATTTCAAAACATCAAAGAGTTGGAAAAGGCAAAAAACAAAGCCGAAAGCTCGGATAAATTAAAAAGCGAATTCCTTGCAGTAATTTCTCATGAAATTCGAACTCCATTAAATGTAATACTGGGTAACATAGAAGTGCTCAAATTAGAACTTGATGAAGATAAAATAGCAGAATTAGAAGACATTCTTAACCCAATTCGAATAGGAAGTGAAAGATTAATTCGTACTGTTGAAATGATGGTTCTTTACAGCGAATTGAGTTCAAATAGTTATGTATTAAGAGAACAATACATAGATATCAATAAATTGTTTTTTTCGGTTGTTGAAAAACAAAAAAATATTGCCGTTGAGAAGGGAATTAAAATCAATTTTGATTGTACTGCTGCAACCGGAATTGTAAAAACTGATGAGCGACTATTGGAAGAAGCAATTAATCAAATTTCTGATAATGCGGTAAAATATACGAAAGAAGGAGAAATTTCATTTTGTATTCAAAATACGGATGATAGCGGAATAAAATTATTAGTTAAAGATACGGGAATAGGTATTTCCAGTGATTTTATGAAGGAATTATTCAAACCTTTTCGGCAGGAAGATATGAGCTACGAACGAAGATTTGAAGGAAATGGTATTGGTTAGCTCTTGCAAAAAAATGCTGTAATCAAATTGGATTTGACCTCGAAATTGTAAGTACAAAAGATGGGGGGACAACAGTAACAATTAATATTGGCAAAGGGAAATTATTTAACAATTGATATTAATTTATGAACAAACTAATACTTGTAACCTTTCACTTCCTCCTCAGAAAACTCAACCCCTAAGCCGAGAGCAATTCGGTTGACAAAGTTGAAATAGCTCGCTATCAAGTTAGTCAACAAAATATCTTCATCACTCCAGCCAAATGTTTTTATTTCGTCAATAAATGATTGATCAATATTAGCCGAGTCTATAGTCAGCATTTCGGCGTATCTTAAAAGAATGTTTAACTTGTCTCCAATTGGTATCGTACGGAAATCATTAATAAATTGCTGAAGTTTTTTATCATCTTTCCAATAAAAGTTCAACGCCTCCGCATGATGATTTACACAATAATCACAATTGTTCGCTTTAGAAACTACAACTGCAATCATTTCTTTGAGTTCGCGGGAGAGATTTGATTTTCCAAACATAATAGACTTATACAAATCCATATGCTTAATCATTGTATCGGGAAGCAGACTATGAATAGCCATAATATTCGAGAGTTTTCCGCGTGAAGAAATAATCTCGTTATAAACTTCTTTTAGTTTTCCTTCAGCGTTATTTTCGTCAATTACTTTAATATAAGGCACAGTAACCTCAATTTATTTTTGATAGAAGTTGTTTCTCATTAATATCACCGTATGAGAAAAGTTCTCCGTTAATTATCAACGCCGGTGTAATAAATATACGTTTGTCATTATAAGAATTTATGTCCAAGATGTTAATATTAATCTCTCGATAGAGTTTTTGGATCTTATATAACTTGTTTACAACTCGCTGGCAGGCATCACAATTATCCGATATGAGTATAGTTATGTCCATATATTTTTATTGCGAAATATAGGTCTTACCATTCTAAAAATTTGTCAAAATTATGACAAAAATTAAGAAATCATTTTTTTCAGTTCTCCCATTTGATTTATAACAAGTTTATTGCGATCAAAGTCAATTATCTTTTTTTCTCTTAAGTCAGTTAAAAGATAATTAACAGTTTGTCTTGAGCAAGCTGTAAGCTGACCGATATTTTGATGTTTGAGAAATGGTTTTACAAAAATTTGCTCCCCTATTATTTTGCCGTTTTTCTCGGCATATCTAATTAAAAAGGAAATGATTCTTTGATTGGCATCTTTAAATATCAAATCCTCAATCCGCTCAGAAAAGTTTTTTAGCTTCAAACCGAATAGTTTTGTCAGTCGTAGATTTAGTACGGGATTTTTTTGAACAAACTCTGCAAATTCGTTTTTATTGATTGCACAAATTAAAGACGGCTCGAGAGTAACGGCATAATCCGTACGTTCTTCTTCATCAAAGAAAGCCATTTCGCCAAAAATTTCACCCGGATTAATAATTGCAATAATTTTTTCACTGCCATCGGAAAGGTACTTTGAGATTTTAACTCTGCCGGTCTTTAAGAAGTAAATGGTTTTTGAAGGTTCACTTGCAAAATAGATTGGTACATCTTTGGAGGTATCAGTGTCTTTAACCAAACTATTCAGTTGCATCATCTCTTCCTTAGAAAGATTACTGAAGAGGTTGAAATTTTCTAAATACCAAAGCTTAGATTTTTCTGCCATGTTTTCACTTTTATAAAATTAGTTATGAATCCAATATACTAATTTATGATAAACCACTACAAATTAAGAAGTAAAGGTTTATTCTGTAAAAGAGAAGTTTTTAATCGAATCTTTCTCGATGGTGATTTGGTGAGATATTGAGTTGCCGGCCTGATTTAATAGTTTTATTTTATAACAACCAGCAGGTAATTTAATTATTGCGGGTGCATCAAAATTATAGCCTACACTAAGAACTTGTCTGCCGTTTAAATCATATACATCAAAAGGGAGAAATTGAATTCTCTCTATGCCATCATCATAAATAACTTGTTTAAAAGAATTAATTACTGCGTAACCATTATTCTCTTCATCTAACTGTAAATACTGAGCATATTGAAAGGAAACAGTAACGAAGAAAAAAATTAAATATGTAAAATAACTTTTCAACTTATTCTCATTTTTTAACAAAAATAAAAGATTGATATTAGCAGAATGTTACCGTAATGTTAATAAATTATTAAGAATCCAAATAAGGATTACTTTTTATTTAATGTGAACTGCAGATGTGAGCTGAAAAAGAATATCTTTAATGGAAGAAAGTATTTGGATGAGAAAAAATGTTGAATTAATTTGGTGCGAAAAAAAATCTTTTTTCGGATTTATTTGTAACAACCATTGTTAAGTAATTAATTACCAAGTTTAATTGTGAAAACAAATTTCCTAATCATTACTATATTATTTGTTCTTTCCAACTCGGTAATCCTTTCACAAGAAGTAATAAATAAAGGAAGAATTTCCGGTTATATGTTCGGTGATTATTTCTATAATCTTTTAAGGGATAATGAAATAGATTCATTTGAAAATACTGCTAACGGCGGTGAAAAAGATGTGAATGGTATACAGTTCAGAAGAATTTATTTTACTTATGATTACAATATTTCTTCAAAATTTTCTTCAAGATTTCGATTTGAAGCCGATCAAAAATCCACAACTAGTAATAATAAAGTTGGTGTTTATGTTAAGGACGCATACTTAAAATGGCGTAATATATTCAACGGCAGTGATTTTATTTTTGGAATTCAACCAACTCCCGCATTTGAAATTTCGGAAGAAATTTGGGGACATCGATTCCTTGAAAAAACTATTATGGATTTGAGAGGTATTGTTTCATCAAGAGATATTGCTGTATCGCTTAAAGGTAAATTGAATTCTGACGGTACGATTAAATATTGGTTAATGTTCGGTAATGGTGCCGGCAATAAACCAGAACTCGATAAATACAACCGGTATTATGCTCACTTACAGTTTACCCCTTTTGAAAATTTTACAACTACTATTTATGGCGATATAAAAGTTCGTCCGGGTGTTAACGATCCCAAAAATGTGGATAAAAAACTTCCAAGTAATGATATAACATATGCACTATTTATAGGTTACAAACAAAGGGAAAATTTTTCTATTGGAATTGAAGGATTTTTACATCAACGTCAAAATGGAATGATAGATATCAATGAACTAATGAATAGAAACGGTCTTGGATTCTCTGCTTTTGGTTCATATAATATCAATAAAGAGTTTTCAATTGCAAGTAGATATGATTTCTTTGATCCTAATATTGACAAAAATACAACCGGTGATTTAAGAAACTGGATGCTCTTCAGCTTTAATTATAAACCCGATGAAAAAGTAACAATCAGTCCGAATATTATTTATGAAACTTATCAAAAATCTACTGACGGAAGGACTTTTGAACCATCGTTGACTTTAAGAATCACATTTTTTTATACTTTCTTATAGTATAAATGCACTTTATAAATTTCTTAGAATCATTTTGTCATTTGCATAAGTGAAAACAAACGTTATTAAAAAAGATTGTTTGGTATTATTTAATTGATTAATTAATTTAGAGTAATTAAAAAGAAGTAATTATGATAGACAAGTACAGCCGTTACATACTCGATTCTTTAGCTGAAGGTGTTTATGTTGTTGATAATGAATTTAAGCTGCTCTTTATAAATAAAGCTGCAGAACGCCTACTTGGTAAAAATCGCAATAAATACATAGGAACTGTTTGTACTTCTTTTTGCCAATCAGAAATTTGTGAAACTGGTTGTCCTATCTCAAAAGTTCTCATAACGGAAAAATCGGTTACAGATTTAGAAACAGTTTATAAGAATGATAAAGGCGAACTTATACCGGTAAAAATTAATTCCTCGCTTTTAACTGACGAAAACCAAACACCGATTGGTGGAATTATTTCTTTCCGCGATAATAGAGTAAATAAAAACTTAGAAGAGTTGTTGAAATCAGATTCCCACTTTCACGGCATTATCGGTAAATCCCAACCAATGATCGATATATTCAGAACTATTGAAGAAATTTCAAATACGGATGCAACTGTTTTAATCACGGGTGAAACAGGAGTTGGAAAGGAACTAATTGCCAATGCAATACAAGAAACTAGTAAAAGATCACATCAGCCCTTTGTTAAAGTTAATTGTGCCGTACTGCCCGAAGCTTTGCTTGCAAGTGAACTTTTCGGTCATGTTAAAGGGGCTTTCACAGATGCAGTAAAGGATAGAAAAGGAAGATTCGAACTTGCTGATAAAGGAACTATTTTCCTTGATGAAATTGGTGAAATGCCGATGAATATGCAGGCACAATTGTTAAGAATTTTACAGGAAGGAACTTTCGAAAGGATCGGTGAATCAATTACAAAAAAAATCGACGTAAGAATTATTGCAGCTACTAATAAAAATTTAGAAGAGCAGATCCAAGAGAAAAAATTCAGAGAAGATTTATTTTATAGATTGAACGTGATACCAATGAAGATACCTCCTTTGATGGAAAGAGGTTCGGATATATTACTACTTACCGAATTTTTTATTGAAAAATATGCGAGAAAATATAATAAGGAAGTCAAAGAAATTGATCCGGATGCATTAGAGGTTATAATGAGCTATAGTTGGCCCGGCAATGTTCGTGAACTTGAAAACGCTGTTGAGTATTCGTTTATTAGAGAAAAGAAATCAGATTCTTTATGTCTATGTTGTCTCCCTCCTCAAATTAGACCGCAAAAAAAATGCAGCGAACACTTAAGTCTGCATCAACTTGAAATTGATGATAAAGCGCAAGAATTATTATCCCTCCTCAGACAAAATAATTGGAATAAAACAAAAGTTGCTAAATTACTCGGTGTTGACAGAAGTACGGTTCACCGAAGATTAAAATCAATCCAGTCTGATTAGTGTTGCAATTTGTTGCACAGTTGCAATACGTTTTATAAAGCTAATTGCTTGTAATTTAATGAGTTAATCAAAGCTGTAGCAAACCGTTGCAAGTGAAAAAAATAAATAACCGATAAACATTCAAAATAGCTCTCCTTACTTAGGCATTATACTTGACACCTAACTGCACATGAGCGAAATGTTAGGTAATCAATATTTTTTAACCAGACGGTATTCGGATGCTTGCATTGAATTGGAAGCTGAGATTCATAAGAATCCGTTAAATAAATCCGTCCTTAAAAAATTAATTATTTGCTACCTTCAAACATCGCAGCTTGAGAAAGCAATATCTCTCTTTGAATCGCTTATTAACGATGATATTTATACCATCATCAATACTGATCATATTAAAGACGATTGTCCCTGTCCTGAAATTATTTACCAAATGAATAATGTACTTCCTGTTTTTAAAACAGATGAGGAGAATATCAAACTCGGTATTCTTTGGCTTTATTGCGATATAGATGAATCTTTTAAATACTTCCAAATGGTTTTAGGTAGTTCAAAATATTCCACTTTAGTTAGAAGAATAATTAAGAAGCTTGAACAAGTAAATAAAAATCTCAACTAACAAGGAGTAGCCAATGAACAAAAAACAAACCAGAAAAGAATTTTTAACTAACTCTTCAAAGTATGCCGTAGGTGCTGCAGTTGGTGTAGCCGGTTTGAATGCGTTGTCTAGCGGTAAATTATTTGCAGGCTCTACACAAGCAACGTGGCCCCTGCCTTATGTAACTATTGATCCGGATGAAGCTCGTGAGAAAGGACATTATTTATATTGGAACGGTAAAGATTGCTGCGCAGGTGCCTTTGGTGCATTTACGGAATTGCTTTCGGAGAAGATCGGTGATCCTTGGACTAATATCCCGATGGAAATCATGTTATTTGGGCGCGGCGGAGGTGTTGGTTGGGGTACATTGTGCGGAACGCCAAACGGTGCTGCTGCAGTTATAAGTGCGGTTGTCGGAAAGGCTGATTCAGCTCCTCTTATTACTGAATTATGGGGATGGTATTGTTCAGCAGAATTACCGACTGACGAATCAAATGTATTTGATTTCTCTACAAAAAATTATGTTGGCGAGTTACCGCAGAATATTGCAGGAAGCCCGCTTTGTCATATTTCAGTTACTGAATGGTGTATTCATGCCAACAAAAAAGTTAGTGATGTTGAACGTAAAGAAAGATGTGCACGAGTTACGGGTGATACCTGCGCAAAAGTTGCTGAATTATTAAATGCATATTTTGCTCAAACATTTGTACCTACTTATACTGATCCTGACGAAATGGCAAGTTGCGTAATGTGTCATGGTGCAACTTTGTTACATAATGTTATGACAAAAATGAATTGTATTAGCTGTCACGGTGATCCGCATGGAGCAACTTCTGTTGAAGAAAAAGGTGGTATGGCATTTTCCTATAAGTTAGAACAGAATTATCCGAATCCGTTTAATCCCACAACAAATATTAGATTTTCATTACCGCAGCAAGCAAAAGTAAGAATGGAGATTTATGATATCAGAGGAGCATTAGTCCAAACACTAATTGATTCCGAAGTTTATAACGGCGGCAATTATGAAGTGAGATGGAATGGAACCGATGCATTAGGTTCACAAGTAGCAAGCGGAATTTACTTTGCAAGATTAACTGCCGGTAATTATATGAAATCAATTAAAATGAATCTCATCAAGTAATCATTACTCTTATAGTTATTAAAAAGGCGTTCTTCGGGACGCCTTTTTTGTTCTCATTCAAGTAAATTCTTATGTATGAATTACCCTCGATAATGTAAATAATAATCTACACAATTATGAAATGACTGCTTTGGAATTTTCATCCATTTCCTTCCGAATTAATTGTAACTCTATACTTAAACAGGTATTTTAAGCGGAATTTATTTCTATTTTTTTTGCAAAAATCAAAGAGGAGAGAATGGAAGAAAACAAAAACAAAACTGGCGTATTCCAGAAAATATTAGACAAAGTTGAAAGAGTTGGTAATAAATTACCTCAGCCGGTTACTCTTTTTGTAATGCTAATGGGAATTGTCCTTGTTGCTTCGTTCATCGCATCTTTATTTGGAGTGAAGGCAGTTCATCCCGGAACCGGTAATACTATTGAAGCGGTAAACTTGCTTGATGCTGCAGGTATTCAAAGAATTTTTACGGAAATGGTAACGGTCTTTACTGACTTCCCACCTTTAGGTTTAGTGCTTGTTGTAATGCTCGGAATTGGTGTTGCCGAAAAGTCCGGCTTAATTGCAGTATCATTGCGTGCATTTGTTAAATCTGTTCCTTCTAAACTTATTACATTTTCTATTGTTACAGCCGGTATGCTTTCAAGTATTGCAGCTGATGCAGGTTATGTTGTTTTAATTCCCCTTGGTGCTGCTATTTTTTATGGAATGGGAAGACATCCTATTGCAGGCTTAGCTGCCGCTTTTGCAGGAGTTTCAGGTGGATTTGGTGCAAACTTATTCTTAACCGGACTCGATCCGTTACTTGCCGCATTTACTCAACCGGCTGCAAGAATAATTGATCCTAACTATATGGTTGACGCAACTGCTAACTGGTATCTAATGGCTGCATCTGTTCCGGTTGTTGGAATTGCCGGTACATGGGTTACTGAAAAAATTCTCGAACCTCGTCTCGGTAAATATGAAGCTCATGATGAATTAGAAAAATCAAATGATGAAATCACACCTCTCGAACGTAAAGGTTTACGTTGGGCTGGTATTACACTGCTTATCTGCCTTGTAATTATGTGTTTCATGTTCATTCCCGAAGGTTCAATTCTAAGAGATGAAAACGGAGGTTTACAACCTTTCTTTGTTAGTATTGTTCCGTTTATGTTTGTGATATTTTTTATTGTTGGATTGGTTTATGGTATTGTAACAAAAAGCGTTAAAAGTGATAGAGAAGTTGCAAGCTGGACAGCTGAATCGATGGCAAGCATGGGAGGTTATATTGTATTAGCTTTCGCTGCTGCACAATTTGTTGCTTACTTTAATTGGTCAAATTTAGGTTTGATTGTTGCCGTTGGCGGTGCCGATACTCTTAAATCTATTGGATTTACGGGGATTCCTCTTATTGTTGCATTCATTTTGGTTTCTTCATTTATTAATATATTAATCGGAAGTGCTTCGGCAAAGTGGGCAATTATGGCTCCGATTTTTGTCCCGATGTTAATGCTAATGGGTTACTCTCCTGAATTGACACAAGCGGCTTATAGAATAGGTGATTCATACACAAACATTTTAACACCGCTTCTTCCATATTTCCCGATTGTAATTGTATTTGCACAAAAGTATGTAAAGAATATAGGTCTCGGTACAATTATTTCTGCTATGCTTCCATTTGCAATAGTGTTTGCTTTGGTAAGAATTCCAATGATGATTATTTGGATGCTGTTGGAATTGCCGTTAGGTCCCGATGCACCTCTTTACTTTACACCATAATTTAGAAACCTTTAAGGTAAGAGAGGCTCGCAAGAGTTCTATATCCTTCAAGGTTGCTTAATTTTATAATACCCAGTAACCTCGAAGGGAAAAACAAGTTACCTTCGAGGTTTTTTTATACTCTCAAACCTTGAAGGTACGATCGGTTCGTAAGGTTTCTATATCCTTCAAGGTTGCTAGAAATTAATTTTAGTGGCTTATCAAATCCGATTTATTGGAATTAAACTTCTCATTATGAATTTCTTCAATCTTAGCAAGCGCTTCATCGATTAAAGAAATCTTTTTCTTTGCAGTTTCATCAGCCGGTTTAAATTCCAAAACTTTCTCAAACGCTTTTTTTGCTTCAGAATATTTTTTATCAGTTAAAAGTTTTTCTGCTTTTTGCAGTGCCGTACGATATTCTTCTTCAACTTCAACAGAAAGTTTTTTCATTTTGAATCGATCACCGCTTTCATCCACGATTAGTTTTTTAAATTCATCCGGATAACCGATATTTTTAGGTCTGTAAAATTCAGTCTTTGCAATACCGTCTATATAGTTAAGAATTAAATCCTCACCTAATTTTTTCCATCTCTTTATTGTTATTTCAGCCATTTCATTTGTGTAATTTGTTAAATAATCTATGGCTTTACCGGGTGAGTCTTTATATAAAGCTAATGCAGCATCTTCGATAGATTTTTGCCTCGAAATAAATTTTCCTTCCAAATCATTTTGTACTTTTTGTACATCGTCGATAACCATAGAAAATTTCGGATACGAAAAATTAGACACAAAATTAAATACCCAAAAAGCAGAATCCCAACTGAACTTTGAAAGGGAAGCAACTCCTTCGGCAAAATTATATGGTGCTTTTGTAATTGATGCATACATCGGAACATAAACAGTGAAATATGTATCATCAACACCATACCAGAGTACAGCACCAATTTCACGCGGTAAATCTGCTCTAGATTGACTGACAAATGACCAAGCAGTTTGCGGTGTTGAGATCGGTCGTTCGTGAAAGTACCGCTCACCCTCATGTTCCCATACAAGCGGTCGCCAGCGGTAAGGCATATCGTATGGACCGGCAGCAATTCCATTCGTCATATCCAGCTCGGTTCCTTGATAGTGATCTCTCATAAGATGCATAACATCATGAACTGATAATTTGTTTTCGGGTTTTACGTAAAGCGGCATTCTTTCGAGACTTTCGCCGTTGATGTATGAAATATATTTATCCATATCACCGTTAACTCTTCTAAACAAAGACCAAACACGCGCATCACAAAATCTGATTGCTCCAAAATCAAGCGGTGCATATGCATCAGAAAAGTTGAAATCAGAATCATCACCATCAAAATAACCTTTCTCGCGCGCGAATGTAATTACATCCGGTGAATAAAGATAATTTTCTGAATCATTTAATTTTATTTTCGTAATTCTTGCTTGGTTTGCATGACCGGAAACATAACCATCCGGAATTCTAACCGCAGCCCATACTGCTCCTTTGTTCCCTTCTCCTTTACCGATCATTTCCAAAATCCAGGCTTCATTTGCATCACCTATTGAAAATGATTCACCCGAACTATAGTAACCATATTCATCCACTAAATCAGTCATAATTTGAATAGCTTCGCGGGCTGTTTTAGCTCTTTGCAAAGTGATATACATTAAACTTCCGTAATCTATAATTCCTTGAGGGTCTCTTAATTCGCTTCTTCCGCCGAATGTGGTTTCACCAATAGCAACCTGGTATTCATTCATATTTCCAATAACATTGTAAGTTTCTCTTGCTTGTTTAATTTTACCGAGAAATTTTCCCGTATCCCATTCATGGATATCAAGCATAGCACCTTCAGGATATTTTGCAGCGGGATAATGATACAGTTCTCCATAGAACCCAAATGAATCGGCAGTATAACAGATATGCACCGACCCATCTGTCGATGCGCCCTTGGTAACAATGAAATTTGTACAAGGGAATATATTAATTGTTAAAGCAAAGATTAGTCCGAATAAAAAAAGAATTTGTTTGCGCACGGTTCACCTACTTTTTATTAATGTTTACAAATTGACTGGTAAGATAATAATTCACATGTAATATTTTAAAAAAATCGGTAATGGTTCGAATGAAAAAATTTTGTTACCTATTTTTTACATTATGCGTCTAATACGCTATACAAATACATTTTTTATGTATTTAAACTATATTTGATAGAATAAATTCTAATCTATTTCTGCAAAAAGGGTTAACTAAAACAAGAGGGGATTAACAAATGAAAAACTTAAAACTATTTCTATTATTTATTATGGTCTATTCAATGCAATTATTTGCACAGCTTCCGCCGCTTATTGATCGTGAAATATTTTTTGGCGATCCGGAAATTTCCGGAGCACAAGTTTCACCCGATGGAAAATTTATTACCTTTGTCAAACCTTATAATAACATTAGAAATATCTGGGTTAAAGAGTTTGATGAACCTTTTGATAATGCTCGTCCATTAACCGCAGATTCATCAAGACCCATTAGAGCTTATTTCTGGTCTGTTGATAGTAAATATGTACTTTATGTACAAGACAAAGGGGGCGATGAAAATTTTCGAGTTTATGCAGTAAATCCCGCTGAAAGCGGTGACCCGGTTCCAAATGCAAGAGACCTGACACCTTACGATGATGTTAGAGCAACTATCTATTCAGTCCCAAAGAAAACCCCGGATCAAATTATAATTGGCTTAAATGATAGAGACCCGCAGGTACATGATGTTTACAGACTTAATTTAACCGACGGTACAAGAGAATTATTATGGCAGAATGATCAGAATGTTGTCAGTTGGTCAATTGATCTTGACGGTAACTTACGGTTAGGAATTAGAATGCTTCCAGATGGAGGAAGTGAAATTTTAAAAATTGAGGACAATGATTTAGTCTCTATTTATTCGGTAAATAATGAAGAAACAGCTTCTCCAATACGCTTTACACCTGATGGTAATAGTTTTTATATGATCACAAATAAAGGTGATGAACTAGATAAAACTCAATTAGCACTTTACAATCTTGTAGACAATTCTATTGAGTTTATCGAGAAAGATCCGCTTGATGAAGTAGATTTTGGCGGTGCTTACTTTTCCGATATCACAAACGAATTGATATTCACTGCATATGTTGGTGATAAACGAAGGCTGTATTTTAAAAACAATGTATTTGAAAAAGATTATGAAAAATTAAAAACACTTCTTCCCAACGGTGAAATTTCACTCCGTTCGATGACCGATGATGAAAATATTTGGTTAGTTTCGGTTTCGAGAGATGTTGATCCTGGTTCGGTATATGTTTTCAATAGAAAAGAAGGGAAAGCTGAATTTTTATATCAGTCCAATCCTAAACTTCCTGTTGAACATCTGGCTCCAATGAAACCAATAAGATATGAGGCAAGAGATGGATTGGTGATTCCTGCTTATCTGACATTACCGAAAGGAATTCCATCAGAAAATTTACCGACAATACTTCTAATTCATGGAGGTCCTTGGGCTCGAGATTACTGGGGGTATGATCCTATTGCTCAATTCTTAGCGAATAGAGGATATGCAGTATTGCAGCCAAATTTCAGAGGATCAACCGGTTATGGAAAAGCATTCTTAAATGCCGGAAATAAAGAGTGGGGAAGAGGTGCAATGCAGCATGATATTACCGATGCAGTTAAATGGTTGATCGAAGAAGGTATTGCCGATCCCGAAAGAGTAGGTATTGCCGGAGGTTCTTACGGCGGTTATGCTACTTTAGCCGGATTAGCATTTACGCCGGAATTATATGCAGCCGGTTTCGATATAGTTGGTCCGTCAAATATCATTACACTCTTAAATTCAATTCCGCCATACTGGGCACCGATCAAAAAGATATTTGATGTTAGAGTCGGTGATATGAATGATCCTGAAGAACTGAAAATGCTTGAAGAACAATCACCTTTAAATTATGCTGAAAATATTATCAAACCATTGTTTGTTGTTCAGGGCGCCAATGACCCAAGAGTAAAAAAAGCCGAATCTGATCAAATTGTGGTTGCTTTACGTGATCTCGGTAGAGAAATTGAATATATGGTGGCGGAAGATGAAGGACATGGTTTTGCGGGATTGGAAAATAGACTTGCTATGACGGTAGCAATGGAAGAATTTTTTGCTAAACATCTTAAAGGCAGGTATCAAGAAGATGTTCGCGATGAAATAAAAGAAAGATTAGATCAGATTATGGTAGATATAAATACAGTAGTATTACCTGTTAAAGAAGAAGTATCAGCAGAAAAAGTGTTTGAATTTGACGGAAGCAAAATTCAAGAACAAGAATCAAAATATTTGATGACTATCGAAGCTCGCGGTCAAACTATGAACATGGATGTATTCAGAAAAATAGCCAAAACAACTTATAATGACCAAGAAGTATTTATAGTTATTGACGAAGTAACCGGTATGATGGGAGGACTCGATACGCTTTACCTTAATAGTAAAACTCTTCAGCCGATTAAAAGATTGGCAAAGCAAGGAATGGCAAAAGTAAATGTTCAATTCGGTAACAAGAAAATTGAAGGATTAATTTCAGCCGGTCCGCAGCAAATGCCTATTGATGTCTCAATCGATTCGCCGGTACTTTCCGAGGGAACTAATACCGAGCTTGCAATTTGTACTCTTCCTTTAGACGAAAATTATGCGGCTGTTTTAGATTTATTTGATATGATGGGTGGAAAAGTAAAATCATTATCAGTCAAAGTAGTAGGAACCGAATCGGTCGAAATAAATGGTAATACATATAATTCTTATAAAGTCGAACTTGATCCTGTTGATGATGATAACGGCAGTTCAATTCTTTGGATAAGTAAAGAGTTAAATAAAGTAGTCAAATCAGAATCAAAATTACCACAAATGATGGGCGGCGGGACTGTTATATCTGAATTAGTTGAGTGATAAATTAATGTGGAGCTGCCTGATAATGGCAGCTCCACAAATAAATTATCTAAACCCATCCTCTTAATTTACAAGCTTCTGCTACACGGGCAACACCTACAACCATTGCGGCTAATCTAGGATGAACTTTCTTTTCTCTAAGGGCTTCTTGAACTGTATGATATGCTTTGGAAATTTTTTTATCTAATCTTTGCTGAACCTGTTCTTCATCCCAAAAATACGAGTATTTATCTTGAACCATTTCAAAATAAGATACGGTTACTCCACCGGCACTTGCAAGTATATCAGGAATTACATGAACCCCTTTCTTATTTAATATAATATCAGCTTCGGGAGTAGTAGGACCATTAGCAAGCTCACTAATTATTTTCGCTTTAATGTTATCCGCATTTTGTGAAGTAATTGCATTCTCAAGAGCTGCCGGGTATAATATTTCTACATCAAGGGTTAGTAATTCATTATGTTGAATTTCCTTGGCACCCGGAAAATTTTTAACTGTTCCTGTTTTTAATTTATGCATAACAAGTTCTTTTGGATCAAAACCATCCGGGTTAAATATAGCTGCCCTTGAATCACTAACGGCTATTAACTTTCCTCCGCCGAGTAATTCCTGATGAAGTAATGCAGCTCTTTGACCTGCATTTCCAAATCCTTGAATTGCATAAGTTTTTGTAGGGTCAAATCCATAAACTTTGCAGGCTTCTCTAACATTAATAACACCTCCCCGAGCGGTTGCGTCTCTTCTTCCTTCGGTACCTCCAACTTGCTGAGGTTTATCAGTTAAAATACCCGGCTGATGCTTATTAACAATTGTTTCGTATTCATCCATCATCCATGTCATAGTTTGCGGATTAGTATAAACATCCGGAGCCGGTATATCTCTTTCGATACCAATAATTGGGGCTATTGCCCTGATATAACCGCGAGAAACTGCTTCAAGTTCACGTTCCGACATTGTTTTGGGGTCGCAGCAAACGCCTCCTTTACCACCTCCCAGCGGAAGGTCTACAACTGCTGTTTTCCATGTCATCCAGCATGCTAAAGCCCGGATAGTATCTACTGTTTCATCCGGATGAAATCTAATACCGCCTTTTGCCGGTCCACGTGCATAATTATACTGAATTCGCCAAGCATGGAAAATTTTTACTTTGTCATCATCCATCCTTACGGGGAAAGTAAACTTAAATTCCCTTTGAGGATATATGAGAAGTTCAATAGTCGCTTGATCTAAATTCAATAATTTTGCTGATTCCATTACTTGTTGTTGTGCGACTTTAAATGAATTATAAGATTCCATCCTTTTATTCCTGTTTTTTATCATTTGCAGAAGAATTTTTTGAGGTAGCTTTTTTTACAACATCATCAAGAATAATTCTATACCAGCAATTTTTACACATTAAAGCTCTATCTACACTAAGAAGAACTTGCTGCCACGGACTAAGTTTTTGCCCGCAGTGAGGGCAGCGATCCAGTTCAACTTTTTTAAATTCTTTTTTTTCTTCGGTCAATTTAAACCTCCGGTTTAAGAATTATTCCTTTGTTTTCGTGACCGTTCATTTTCACTTTTATGGGTTTATCAAATCGAATATGTTTAGTAAAATTTTTACTTTCTATTGGTTTTTGAGATAATATCCAATCCCAATCAATAATATCTGATTTGTTTGTATCAACAGTAAAATAACCTATCATAAAGGAGGTTATGTTTTGGAAGAAATGAGTCCCTTGTGAAGGGGTTACGGAGAAATCTTTAAATCCCGTTTCAATTATTGCTCTTGCTCCAGCTATTTGTTCCCAGGTGACCGGTATACCGAGCCACGGGTCTAAGGAACCCCATCTTCCAACCCCAATTAGTAAATATGGTTTTTGTTCGCTTAACATTTTCGAATTAAAATAGCTTACTTCTTTTGCAACTTCTATGCTTTTTGCTCTATCGAAAGTATTGTAATCAACATAAACAATATCTTTCATATCATCAATCAAACCATTTCCCAAAACTTGTTCGCTGTAACAAATAATATTTTCTTTTTGAGTTTCATCAATATCCAGTTCTTCAACTTCATGGTGAACAACGAGTGGTCTCATTTGAAGAATACCGAATTCTTTTGGTTTATTATGCATGTTTACTGCAAACTCAATTTCAACCGGTGTACCCATACCCCAGGTTCCCATGTCGAGAAGTAATTCTAAAATTAGCGGGAGCGGAAAAAGCTTATTCCTTAAAATCGGTCCAAAGGTAACAAGTCTCATACCGTCTCTGCTTAGACCATCGTAAATTCTATCATTTTCAGGTGAATAAGTTGAGGCAACAAATTGTAGAGAATTGTCTTCCTCTGCTGCTTTTAGATCATGTTTTCTTAGAAGCATGTCGTAAGTTTCATATCCGAATTCTGAACTGCCGTCTAAGGCTAAAGCATAAAAATCACGCTGAGAAGTATTTAACGATTCTTTAACTGAAGAAAATTGAATCAGATCGGTGGGATACTTAGGACAGAATCTTACAGTATTGCCGCCATCCACAACCATTTTCCCAAGACCAAGCGCAACTGAGATAATACCATCATTTGATTTCTGCGGTGATATAGGATAAAAATTATACGATTTGGCAACACCGGATATATCCGGATAAAATCTGTTACCATGAGTAGTTCCGACAGTTCTTTGAATAATAACCGCCATTTTTTCTTCTTCAAGCCTGTAGGAAGTTATTCTAATATAATTCTTTGCACTTTGATAATAAGTTGAAGCATATACTCGTTTTATACTGTTAAGCAAATCGTTTAATCTTATTAATGAATTGGAATGTATGTTAGGGATCATGTAAGTCTGATAAACCCCTGCAAAGGGATGATATTGTGAATCTTCGAGAAGACTGGATGATCTAACCGCTAGGGGTGTTCTTACAATATCAAGAAAAGCAGCAAGTTCACCAAGAATATCTTCGGGAAATTTTTCGGCTTCAAGAAATCTTTTTGTTATTTCTTTATCGTCATCACAATTAAGTGCAAACTTTTTGAGATTGTTTTCTTCAAGGAATTGATCAAATACATCGGTACCTAAAACAACAGCCGAGGGGACGGAAATCTGCACGTTTTCAAAACTCTCACGAACATTATAATTATTAATTAAAGTATTGACAAAACTTAATCCGCGTGCTTTCCCACCGAGTGATCCGCCGCCAATTCTTGCAAAACTGCTGCCCGGGTCAAAGGTTTCTTTTGAGAAATCAGTAATTATACCGCGTTGACGAAAACTAATATAATTAAGTACGGACTTAATTAAATACGACCTAAGTTCTTCGATAGAATTGTAATCCGTAACTTTCCTTGGTCTAAGCTGATGAGCTAAGTAGAATTCGGTACGCGCTTTCAACCAGTTAGAAAAATGATTGCGTTCAGCGTGGTATTTAATACTTTCTACAGGTACAACTTTCATTTGTTCAACTAAGCTCTTTAAGTCATAAGCCCGTCCAACTTCAATTCCGTTTGGCATTCGAAAAATAAAATCACCAAAGCTGAAATAATTTATCATGAATTGACGAAGTTCGTTCAACAATGTAGGAGAATCTTTCAGAATAAAAGAGGTATTATATTCTTCTGCGACTTTTTCATTTTCAGAATTGTGGGATAAAAGAAGTATCGGGATATCAATTTGCTGAGACTTAACCGTTGAAGCAAATTTAATACCTGCTTGCGAATCCTGAACCCCGTTCATCGGGAAATCGATATCCGAAATTACACCTAAAGTAAAATCCTTGTAGCGCGAATAGTAATCCCATGCTTCTTCATAGGTTGAACAGAGTAAAATTTTCGGACGTGCTCGCATTCTTAAAAATTTATGACTCAGATTTATTCCTTCAGAAATAAGTCTTTGGGATTGCTTCATTGTCTCTGTATAAATAATCGGTAAGAAAGAGGAATAATATCTAACGCTGTCTTCAATAACAATAATGTTTTGAACACCTACAATTTTCGTATCATGTGCTACATTAGCTCTGTCTTCAAAATATTTTATTATAGCAATAATAATTCTGAAGTCTCCTTGCCAAACAAAGATTTTATCAAAAACATTTGTGTTTTTATTAAGCAATAGATGCATTAGTTCTTTGTTATCATGAGCCAATAATACAATCGGAATGTCGAGTTCGGATTCTTTGACAAGTTTAGCAAGTTGAGTAGCATGCATATCTTCAATATGCAATGTTGTAATTATTAGGTCGAAACGTTTTTCTTCTTTTGCAATTGCGATAGCATCATGACCGCTTGAAACGCGAGTAAGTTCGGGGGAATGACTTAGCTGCAATCCTTGATATTCATTTCGAATTAATTCATACAATCGTCCGTCTTCTTCATATAGGTAAAGATCGTAAAGACTTGATACTAAGAGAATATCCCGAATTCGGAATCGCATAAGATTTTGAAAACCTTGGAAACGATTACCGTATCCATGTTCAATCCATATCGAATCTAAAACTTCAAAGGATGCATCTTTCATTTTATTCTATTGTATGTTATTGCCAATAAATATATGAAAAAAGACATAGGCGATAAAGAATATTAATTAATAATTAACGGCAGATTTGTATATGCAAACATATAAATAACTACATACAAATCTGCCGTACATTAATATACATCAAAATATTTTTGTTATACGACACCTTGATCAATCATAGCATCGGCAACTTTGAGAAAACCTCCGATATTTGCACCGTTAACATAATTACCCGGAGTACCGAATCGTTCTGCATTATCAATGCATGTTTTATGAATATTTTTCATTATCATCATTAAACGGTTATCAACTTCGTCTCGAGTCCAAGGAAGCCGCATACTGTTTTGTGACATTTCAAGACCTGATACTGCAACACCACCTGCATTGGCGGCTTTACCGGGACCGTATAGAATTTTGTTATCTAAGAAAATATTAACCCCTTCAATTGTAGTCGGCATATTAGCACCTTCACTTATAACAAAAACTCCGTTGTTTACAAGGTTTTGTGCATCTTTATCGTTAATTTCATTTTGAGTAGCACTTGGAAAAGCGCATTCCGCTTTGTGATTCCAAAGAGGATTGTATTCCATTTGTGGGTCTAAATCGGTATATACGGCATTTTTATACTTATCAACATACTCTTTAATTCTTCCTCTTCTAACGTTTTTTAAATCAATCACAAATTTCAATTTTTCGTCGTTTATTCCTTCTTCATCATATATATATCCGTTTGAATCCGAAAGAGTAACAACTTTACCGCCAAGTAAATTGATTTTCTCAACGCTATATTGAGCCACATTTCCGCTGCCTGAGACCAAACAAGTTTTTCCTTCAAGAGTTTGATTTTTTGTTTGAAGCATTTCAGCGGCAAAGTAAACGGCACCGTATCCGGTAGCTTCCGGTCTAATTAATGAACCGCCCCAATTAAGTCCTTTCCCTGTTAATACACCGGTAAATTCATTTCTTAATTTTTTATACTGTCCGAATAAATATCCGATCTCTCTTCCACCAACACCAATGTCACCGGCTGGAATGTCAGTATCAGGACCAATATGCCGAAAAAGCTCGCTCATAAATGCTTGACAAAATCTCATTATTTTTAAGTCGCTTTTTCCTTTGGGATCAAAATCCGATCCACCTTTACCGCCGCCCATAGGTAATGATGTTAGACTATTTTTAAATACCTGTTCAAAAGCCAAAAATTTTAGAATACCCAGATTTACAGAGGGGTGGAATCTAAGTCCGCCTTTATACGGACCGATTGCACTGTTCATTTCAATTCTGTAACCACGGTTAATGTGAACTTCTCCTTGCTCATCTACCCAGGGGACTCTAAAAGTAATTACTCGTTCAGGTTCGATAATGCGTTCTAATACTTTAGCTGCGCGGTATTCGGGATGCCTGTCTAACACAATTGAAATTGATTCGGTTACTTCTTGAACAGCTTGATGAAATTCGGGTTCAGCCGGATTCTTTGCCTTAACTTCTGCCATTAGTTCTTTAACGTATTCTGACATTGAGACCTCCTCAAGACTATTTAGTTCGTTTGAAATTTATTTGAATTCAAAAATAAATTAGAGATTGTTTTATTTAGGAGGTAGAACAATAGTTATGAAAAGGCTGTAGCAAATTTTGTTACAGTCAAACGGTTTTTGAGTGGAGGAATTAATGTAATTATTAATAATTGAAAAGATATTTTAGATAATCAATTTATTACGAAGTACATATTGAGTTAATTCAACATTCGATTTAATATGCATTTTTTCGAATATTCTGTTGCGGTAACTATAGAACGTATTTATACTAATATTCAATTCCGAAGAAATTACTTCTGCAGTTTTGCCGGAAGCAATTTTTAACATAACGCTGTATTCTCTATCGGATAATATTTCATGTGGAGAATCAATTTTTGCGATGTCAAAATAATCCGCAAGTTTATCAGCAAGCGAATCGCTGATATATTTTCTTCCATCAACAATTTTTCTGATTGCTGAAATTAATTCGGTAGGGGCACTAACTTTTTGAAGATAACCTGATGCACCCGATTTAATTGCACGAATTCCATATTGCTCTTCGCTGTACATACTTAAAATTAATACCGGCAAATTCGGGAAGTGTAATTTAATTTCTTTCGTAATCTCAATGCCAGATTTATCCGGCATATTTATGTCAAGAACTACTATGTTACATTCTTTCTCATTTATTAAATCAAACAGCTGTTTTGAGTTTTCGGCTTCACCGGTTACACAAATATCGGATACCTCTGCCACAATTTGTTTTAAACCTTCTCTTACTATCGCATGATCATCTGCTATTATAATCTTAATCATATAATTCTTTGTTTAGTGGTAAAATTAAACTAACAAGAGTTCCGCTGCCCATCGTACTTTTTATATTAAACTTCCCACCTAAAATTTCAGTGCGCTCTCTCATTCCCAAAATCCCTAATGATTTAGGATTCTGGATCTGATTCTTAGTTATTCCTTTGCCGTTATCTTTGATATCTAAATGTAGGAAATTATCATCGCAAATAAGCTTTATCGAAACTTTACTTGCATTTGCATGTCTTGCAATATTTGTTAAAGCTTCTTGAAATATTCTAAATACTGCAGTTTTTTTATCAGCATCAAGATCAATTTCTTCACCCGGGAAATCTGTATCGCAATCAATTCCGGTTCTTTTTGTAAATTCATTTGTCTGCCATTCAATAGCTGCAATAATTCCTAAATCATCTAAAATTCCCGGTCTTAATTTTTCACAAATTTTTTGTACTGATTCTACTGATTTGTCGATCATTTCAATAATCGAATCAAATTTTTGCTTTAACTCAGCTTGAGACGGTGTAAGTTTATTTGCCAGTAAAGATACTTGAATTTTCAACACGGTTAATACTTGTCCTAATTCATCATGGATTTCGCGAGAAATAATCGTTCTTTCTTTTTCTCTAATAGATTGAATATGAAGAGCAAGATTTCTGAGTTTATCTCCATGTTTCATCAATGTTGACTCGTATCGATATCTTTCAGTTAAGTCACGCGCAATGAAAATCACAGCGGGTCTATTTTGAAATTCAAATAAGTGAGAGTTTATTTCAACTGGGAATTCTAATTTATCATTTGACTTCATTGATGAAGTAAAAACATAACTCCCGTTTTCAAGTAATCTTTCGAGCACATCAACTAAGAATTCTTCTTCATTTCTAAAAAGAACTTCAAGTGGATGTCGCATTATAATTTCTTTGCGGCTGAAATTAAGTTTATTAAACGTCTCATCGTTAGCATCAAGGAAATTACTTAATGTTTTCCCGTAGTTAACATTACAGATTAATACCATATCATTTATACTGTTGAATAAAGTTTGAAAGTGATATCCTTTATTCTGCAAATCAAGGAACAATTTTTTTTGAGGAGTTATATCTTCGATGAAAAGAAATAAATTTGTTTGACCATTTAAAAGAGCCGCATTTTGATTGCATTTAATCCAAATCGTTTTCTTGCTTGATGTAACGATTTCTTTTTCATAAGATTCAAAGTTTCCCTGCGAAGAAAAAGATTTTTGAAGATATGCTCGAATGTCGTTTTGTGAGTTGAAAGAAAAAAGCGAATAGAAATTTATATTTATTATTTGATCAGCTAACTTATCAAATAGCGAAGCAAAATATTCATTTGCAAATTGTATTATACCTTCACGGTTAATAACGACAAAACCATGAGGTAAATTATCCAATAATACATCGGTAATACCGTGATGTGTTTTGTTACCGGTGAACATTTTTATATTATTTTTTTCAATTTATTTACCGGGTTTTAAAATAATTCCTTGGTTTTGATGACCATTAATTTTAACGGAAATAGGTTCTTCAAATTGCAGGTGCCTGGTATACTGAAATTCTTCCATTGCAGGTTGACTGCAAAGCCAATCCCAATCAATAAAACCTATCTTATCATGTGAATTAACAGTAAAATAACCGACTCTAAAACTTGTAATATTTTGGAAAAAGTGTGAGCCCTGCGATGGAGTAACTTCAAAATCCTTAAACCCGGATTCAATAATAGCTCCGGCTCCGGAGATTTGATCCCATGTTACCGGTATACCGAGCCAATGATCAAACGAACCCCATCTGCCAACCCCGATTAATACATAAGGTTTCTGTTGTTCAATTAACTTCTTGTTTAATTGACTGATTTCATATGCAACTTCTTTACTTTTTCCTCTATCAAATTTATTTATATCAACTACTATAATATCATGAATACCATAAAGTGAACCATTTCCAAGAACCTGAGTACTTCTGCAAATAAGATTTTCTTTCGGGAAGTCGTCCAAATTCAAACTCTCGACTTCTCTGCTAATAACAAGCGGACGCATCTGCAGAAAAGAAAATTCTTTGGGTGTTTTATTCATGTTTACGGCGAATTCAATTTCTACAAACGTTCCCATTCCCCAGGTTCCTAATTCAAGCAATAGATCAAGAACTTCTGCTAAAGGGAAAACCTTATGTTTTAATATCGGTGCAAATGTTACTACTCTTGTTCCGTTTCTTGATATCCCATCGTAGACTGCATCATTTTCCGGTGAGTATGTTGAACCGACATAAGATAGGGTTTGATCTTTTTCAGCGGCAGTGAGTTCGTAGTTTTTAACAAAAATTTCAGGATCTTGTTCAGAACTTGTGATCTTAGTTGATACATCTAATGCATAAAAATTTTGTTGAGCATTCCGCAGTGTTTCTTTTGTTGAGAAAAATTGCAATAGATGTTTCGGAAATTTTGGACAGAAACGAACGGTTTCACCTCCTTCAACAACTGTTTGTCCTAAACCCAGTGCAACATATGCAATTCCATCGGGTGATTTTTGAGGCGGCACAGGATAAAAATTATAAGATTTAGCCACACCGGCAAAATCAGGGTAGAATCTATTTCCATGTTTTGTCCCGATCAATCTTTGCACGATAACCGCCATCTTTTCTTCTTCCAGCCTGTAGGAAGTTGCCTTCATATAATCTTTTGCTGCTGTTAAAAATTGAGAAGCATAAACACTTTTAATTGCGGTTAATAGTTCGTGAAGTCTAACTTCAATGTCCTCATCATTATTAGGTATCATGTAAGTTTTGTACACACCGGCAAAGGGTTGAAACTGCGAATCTTCTAAAAGACTTGATGAACGTACTGCAAGGGGTTCTCTTATTATATCAAGAAAATCCTTTAGTTTCAGAACTATATCTTCGGGGAAGAAAGAAGCTTCCCGGAAAGTCTTTGCAATCAGTTGATCATCGGTTTCATTTAGGGCAAAATTGAACAACTTGTTTTCATCGATAAATTGATCGAATACATCTGTTGCAATTACTACTGCAGAAGGAACAGAAATTTCAATCCCTTTGAATTTATCGTGAAGTTCATAATTATTAATTAATGTATTAATAAAACCAAGACCTCTTGCTTTACCGCCCAGTGAACCACCGCCGATCCTAGCAAAACTATTTTGCGGGTCAAATGAATCTTTATTAAAATCGGTAACAATTCCGCGTGTCCGTAATTGCTGATATAACACCAAAGAATCAATGAGGTCTTTTCTAAGATCTGCCGGTGTATCAAAATCACTTAACTTGCGAGGTCTTAATCTATCGGCTAACCAAAATTCGGTTCTTGCTTTTAACCAGCGTGAAAAGTCATTTCTTGCCGCATGAAAAATTATCGATTCATCGGGGACAATTCTTAATTTTTCTTCAAGTTGTTTTAGGTTTGATGCACGATCAACTTCGCTGCCGTCGGGCAATCTAAAAATGAAATCGCCGAAACCAAAATTCTCAAGCATAAAATTTCTTAAATCATGTAGAAGTCTTGGAGAACCTTTTAAAAGAAAACCGACTCCAATTTCAGTTGCTTTGGCTTGGTATTCCGGATTACTTGATTGCAGTACAATAGGAATATCATGATGAAGTTTTCGTACTTCAACGGCAAATTTAATACCGGCTTCCGGATCACGGACACCATTATGCTTAAAATTAATGTCAGTAATTACTCCCAAAATGTATTCATGAAATTGTTCAAAATAACTCCATGCTTCTTCATAAGTTGTACAAAGAAGAATTTTCGGGCGGGCACGCATTCTTAGGTATTTATGTGTAAGATTTACTCCCTCTGAAAGCAATTGTTGTGACTGTTTAAGTATAACTTTATAAATTAAGGGGAGATAGGTAGAATAAAATTTTACATTGTCTTCAACAAGAATGATGGATTGAACACCAGCATTTAGAGTATCATTCTCTACATTTAACTTATCTTCTATATATTTAATAATTCCAATTAATAATCGATAATCTCCTTGCCAAATAAATATTTTATCGAATATGGAAGTATCGTAATGAGTTTGAATTTCTTTTCTTTCTCTATTATCATAAGCCAATAATACTACAGGCGTTAAAATGTTTTTTTCTTTTATCGTTCGTGTAAATTCGATAACATGCATATCCTCGATGTGAAGAGTCGTAATTATAAGATCATAAGTGTTTTGTCCGTTATCCAAAATTTCAAGAGCTTCGGCAGCAGTTGTTACAGCAGTTAATTCGGGGGCATGACTTAGGTTTAGATTCTGATACTCTTCCCGAATAAGTTCATAGAGGCGCCCGTCTTCTTCAAAAAGATAGTTATCATATAAGCTCGAAACTAAAAGAATATCTCGAATTTTATGCCGCATTAACTTCTGGAATCTTTTTATTCTTTGTCCGAACATATTCTTCATATTAAGCTGTTCGATCTTATTCATTTTCATAAGAGTATTCATTTTGATTAATAATTGGTTAGCTAAAATATAATAAAAAAGGCAATCGATTCATCATGTGAAAATGACAACCGATTGCCCAACATAAATAAATGTAGATATTATTATACAATACCTTGATCTAACATAGCATCGGCAACTTTTAAGAAACCTGCAATGTTTGCACCAACAACATAGTTACCCGGTTTGCCAAATCTCTCTGCGGTACTAACACAAGTATTATGAATATTAATCATAATCTGATGTAGTCTGCTGTCAACTTCTTCTCTAACCCAAGGAAGTCTCATACTGTTTTGTGTCATTTCCAAACCGGAAGTAGCAACACCGCCGGCGTTTGCGGCTTTCCCCGGTGCATAAAGAATTTTGGATTCAAGAAATACTTTAATTCCTTCGTTAGTTGTCGGCATGTTTGCCCCTTCGCATACACACATACAACCGTTCTTAACTAATTCAATAGCTTCACTTTCATTCAATTCATTTTGTGTTGCACAGGGCATAGCAACATCAACTTTTATACCCCATGGTCTTTTACCGGGGAAGAATTCAGTTTTAAATTCTTTAGCATAAGGTTCTACAGCATCAAGCGCACTAGCCCGCAGTTTAAGCATGTAGTCAACTTTTTCGCCGGTTATTCCGTCTTTATCGTAAATAAAACCATCGGGACCCGATAGTGTTACTACTTTTCCGCCAAGTTCATTAATTTTTGTTACGGCTCCCCAAGCAACATTTCCGAAACCGGATACAGCAACAGTTTTCCCTTCAAAGTGTGTATTTTTTGTTTTCAACATTTCTTGCGCAAAATAGACTGCACCAAAACCTGTGGCTTCGGGACGAATAAGTGAACCGCCCCAATTCAATCCTTTACCGGTCAGTACTCCGGTAAATTCGTTTCGTAATCTTTTATATTGTCCAAATAAGTAACCGACTTCTCTTGCACCAACGCCGATGTCGCCTGCCGGTACATCAGTATCAGAACCAATATGACGGTAAAGTTCCGTCATAAAACTTTGGCAGAAACGCATTACTTCATGATCACTTTTTCCTTTGGGGTCAAAATCAGAACCGCCTTTCCCGCCGCCCATAGGGAGTGTAGTTAAACTGTTTTTAAATACTTGCTCAAATGCTAAGAATTTTAGAATACCAAGTGTTACAGAAGGGTGAAAACGAAGTCCACCTTTATATGGTCCTATAGCACTGTTCATTTGAATTCTGTAACCTCTGTTAACGTGAACATCACCTTGATCATCGACCCAGGGTACTCGAAATATTATCACTCTTTCGGGTTCAACCATTCTTTCTAGGATACTTGCGGAACGATATTCAGGGTGTCTTTCAAGAACTACGTCAAGTGATTCAAGCACTTCTTCAACTGCCTGAATAAATTCGGGTTCGCTTTGATTTTTTGCTTTTACTTCTGAAATTATTTTTTGTGTGTAATCCGACATAACTACTCCAGTCAATTTTGTGGGGTAAAAATATTACTTATATAAAGACAAATTTAACTTAATTTGCCTATGAAACTTAGTGATTATTTACAACAAGAAAAATGAAAACCGTAACAAACGATGCTTTTTGCGTGAAGAAATAACCTTTTTTGATGATATTTGGTAAGGTGAATGACTAATAAGAGGAGTTATTGTCCTTTTATTTCATTGTAATAATTGAAACGTTTTATAAATTTCTATATTAACACTTCTAAAAAGAACGGTACGGACAAAAAATATGGTTGCCATAATAGAATACTGTATAAATAACGCTTCGGCTATTTCTAATGCTCTTTCTGAGCTGGAGATAGATCATGTGATCACCAAAAGCGAGGTGGAAATTATCAAAGCGGACAAAATTATATTAACCGGTTCGGAGAATTTCCATTTATCAGTTAAGATGCTTCACCTGTTAAACTTATTCACACAACTTCGTGTAATCAAAAAACCGATACTCGGAATTTCGCATGGTATGCAAATTTTATGCAACCATTCCGATGAAGGGGATACTTCTTGTCTTGGTATCATAGATACCGAATCAAAAAAGTTTGATGAAACGGAAATTAAAACTCCACATATAGGATTGAGTAAAATTAAATATACCAGGGGAAGTAAATTGTTTGAAGGAATTGAAAATGACTCTAGTTTCTTCTATCATCACTCGTATTACATTCCTCAAAATAAATTTACGGTTGCTACATCAAATTATGGGGTAGAATTTTCGGCTGCATTTGAGAAAGATAGATTGTACGGAGTGCAATTTCATCCTGAGAAATCGGGAGAAGTCGGATTAAGACTCATAAAGAATTTTGTAGAACTTTGCTAGTTCAATAGATAGTTATCCGTTAAGCGTAAACATAAATCCCATACTAGTTCTCCAGCATCTTCACGGTCTGCATAAATGGGATAGTGTTCTATTCCAATTACATCTTTATTTTTCGGATTTTCCGGAATTGGCTCCTGTCATAATTATCATCTTGTCTTGCATAATGTGTATTTACTCCGTAGACTTTTAGCAACAAGATTATTTGAATTCCCTAATTTCGAATTCGATCTCGTCATTTTGTAAATCTTTTACCTGAATGAAGTTGAGTCGGTTAAGAAGTTTGATTGCTTTAAAATTATGTTTGCTTGTAATTGCCCAAATGCGTTTTAGTCTCATGCTGTTAAATCCAAAATCAATTGCTAACTGCATAGCTTCCAACATAAAACCTTGACCTCGGAAATGTGGCAACAAAATACATCCAAGTTCACCTTCTCCATTATCAAATCCACGATAATATCCGCAAGTTCCAACAAGTTTATTTGTAGAAATATCAGCAATGCACCAATGAATTGAGTTTCCTTCAGAATAATCTTTGTCTATTTTATCAAGCATCATGGTTGCATCTTCGAGGGACTTTGCTTGTTTCCCATTATAGAATGAAATTTTAATCAGATCATTTAGGTCTGATCGCAAAACTTGTCTTAACAAGATTTTGTTTCCTAAAATGTTTGGCAAATCCGCATATGGTGGTAGATTCATTTTGTCTGCATTTTCGCTATAAACTTTTCAATTTGTCTTCTATGTCTGAGAATATGAACAATAGCATGTTCAAGCAGTTGTTCAAAATCATATTCTTGTCCCCAGTTAGTCTTAATTAAACTTTGTGCCATCTCTTCAAAAGTAAATTCCATTTTGTTCATTAGAGTGTCGGAAGTAAAATCCATCATACTATCAAGTTCATCACAAGCTGAAGAAGGGATGCTTACTTCATAATTATCTTTTCGTTCCGTCAAAGATTCTCCGAACTTCTTTCTGATATAGTTGGCATATCCATATCCTGATCTTATTACATGATTCATTATTGTCTGAATTGATTTGCAGTCTGGATCAGTTGTTTCATTATCGACAATTTCTATGTAATCTTGTTGGCTAATTTCTTTTACTAAATATTTTAGTTCTTTAGCAGCTCGTTCATATTCATCCATGAGAGCGCCGACGGGTCCTTCTCGAAATGTTTTTGTCATATCATTTTCTCAAGTTATTTAATAGTTTCAAAAATTAAACTGGAGTACAAACGGTAAAAAACATTTAAACGACTCAGAAGCTAAATTTTAGTTGTTCTTACCGATTATTTTATTTATATCCTTCAATTTATATACTTCGATATTTTCAAGAAAAAGATGATTCATCTTTATTTTCCTTATAATATCATAAAGATTGCCTTCCGTTATAAAGAAATCCACATAGGGAAGTAAAGCCGAAATTATAATGTCAAAAACATCCGAATTAATTGGTTTTCTCTTGTCGGGATAAAACTTATAAAAAACGAAGTAACTTGTGCTTTTTAAAGATGGAAACTTATTCAAATCAATAGTAACTCCAGATTGAACTATTCTGCTGGCAAATTCTCGATTTCTAATTGATATTTGGAATGTAGAAACAATCATGTTAAAATTTTCAATATCCTCGATTGAATACTTATCTCTTTTGGGAGGGAAATTCTTTTTTAAAGCTACAATACTAGACAATACCTCAGACTGCCCCTTTTTCCAGTAATCAGAATTGTACAAAAAACTAGATTTTTCAATTGTCAATTTAAGTTTTTCCTTAGGATTTAATTTTACATCTTGAATTGATGAAGGTACTATCACAATCGGATTAATTTTCTCACAACTATCGTAGTGTTCTAACTCTTTATTAAAAATACTTTCATGGCCATCAAGAATTGCGGGAGGAAATACTGAAAAGAAATCGAGATATTTATCGAATAACTCTTGTCTGTAATATAACTCCGATAATGTAAAGGCAGAATAGCAGATTACAGTTTTATCAAATGAAAATTCTTTTTCGAAAAAATTAATCCATGTTTTTGGTTTTTGTAAGAAGGAACTTAGTGCATTTGTATCTAGCAAGCATAGCTTATAATCTTTCCCATTAATTCCTAACATTCACTTATTTCTCGTGACCTATTATTTGTTTATTATTAAGCTCAATCAAGTCGTATGAATCAAATAATTTGTTTATCGCTTCAAAATTTTTATTGAACAAATCGATTAGATCTTTGTTGATTATGTTCCCAGTTGCAACGAATAATAATTTAGTTGGAATACGCTGCAGAAGATGTGAATCGAGGAAATCTGAATCTTTAGAAATAATTGTATAATTCTGGTCAATAGCAATTTTTCTGATCTCTTTATCTGTTGTTCTTTCCTTATTGGGTAAGTCGTCAGTATGGATAACGTCATAACCTTTGTTTTTAAGAGTTTGAGCGAGTTTGAATGGTAAATTTGCATCAATCAAAAATCTCATGCTACAACACTCTGCACGGTTTTAAACTTCGACAACTGAGAAGCAAATGCAAGACATGCCTTTATATCTTTAATTTCTAATGCTGGATAATCTTCAATTATTTCTTTCTCCGTCATTCCTGATGATAATAAATCAAGAATTAAATCTACTGTGTAACGTGTATTGCGAATTGTCGGTTTACCGTAACAAATTTCCGGATTAATTGTGATTCTTTTTAATAACTCCTTGTCCATATCTTTACTCCAAAATAATAACGAAAAGTACAATTATAATAATAAGGTCTTGGCATAGATGATTAATAGAATCTTTCATAAATCTTAGATTTTATAGGTGCAAATATTGATAATACCTACCCTGCAATAAGAAAATTAATCTATAATAAATGAAAAAACAAGAACTCTCCATTCTAATAAGTTGACTGTGTTTATAAATGCATGAAAGATTATTGTTCTTTATTTGGTTCAATACATGCCTTAGATAACTTATTGATAAAATCAAAAGTATAAGAATAATCTGTGTTATCATTAGCTAAATTTTTCACAATCGCACTCCCTAGGATAAAACCATCCGTGTAATTCTTGTATTCTCGAATATTTGCCGGAGATGAAATTCCGAATCCCAGCATCATTTTATTTTTAGAAATGATATTATATGTCCTTTCAAGATTTTGTTTTACCTCATCTCCGAATTTATTTCGCACACCTGTCGTTCCTGTAACACTTACGCAGTAAACAAATCCCGAACTTAATTCATCAATTTTCTGAATTCTTTCTTGCGAGGATGTTGGAGTTGTAAGCAGAGCTATTTCAAAATCTTTGAACTTATCAGTAAAGAAATCTTCATATTCTTCAAGAGGAATATCGGGGATTATTAATCCATCTACTTTTGCTTCTTTTGCATCACCGATAAATTTCTCAATTCCGTAATGCATTATTGGGTTAGCGTAACCCATAAGTATTATCGGTTTATCAACACGTTCTTTTATTTTCGCTGTCATCTCAAGAGTTGAAATAAGCGAGACACCATTAGCCAGTGCAGCTTCGGATGCTTTTTGAATTACGGGCCCATCTGCAAGTGGATCGCTGAAGGGAATTCCGAGTTCGATTAAATCCGCTCCGGCATCGTAAACTTTGCACACTAAGTCAACAAATGAATCAACTTTAGGGTAACCGGCTGTTAAATAAATAGAGAGAGCTTTTTGATTTTTTGCGTTAATTTTTTCGATAGTTTTGCGTATCATACTTTATCACCAAGATTTTGAATAATTGTGTTGATATCTTTATCACCCCGACCGCTTATGTTGACAACAACAATATCATCATTATTTGTCTTTGGCATCAATTCATTTAAGTAAGCAACAGCATGAGCGGTTTCGAGAGCCGGGAGAATGCCTTCGGTTTGTGTCAACAGTTTAATTCCTTCGAGAGCTTCTTCATCCGTAACGGAATAATACTCTGCACGTTTAATATCTTTTAGTAATGCGTGTTCTGGACCTACTCCCGGATAATCTAAACCGGCTGATATTGAATGAACTTCGGAAATCTGTCCGTTACTATCCTGCAAAAGATAAGTATGCATTCCTTGAAAAATTCCTTGCGAACCAACAGTTAAAGTGGCACAATGTTTACCTGAATCAATCCCATAACCTTCTGCTTCAACGCCAATCAATTTAACCGATTCATTATTTACAAACGGATAAAATATTCCAATTGCATTCGAACCACCGCCAACGCAAGCGAGAATGTGAGTCGGTAATTTATTTTCTTTTTCTTTTAATTGTTCTTTTGTTTCTTCGCCGATGACTGATTGAAAATCTCTAACAATCATTGGATAGGGATGAGGACCGACAACAGAGCCGATTATGTAATGAGTATCGTTTACATTAGTCACCCAATCACGAATCGCTTCATTGGTCGCATCTTTCAAAGTCCTGCTGCCCGATTTTACCGTTCGAACTTCAGCGCCCAGCAATTTCATTCTAAACACATTTAAACTTTGGCGTTCAACATCTACTTCGCCCATATAAACAATGCATCTCAATCCGAACTTTGCACAGACGGTAGCAGTGGCAACACCGTGCTGACCGGCACCGGTTTCCGCAATGATTCTTTTTTTGCCTAACTTCTTTGCCAAAAGAATTTGTCCGATTGCATTATTTAATTTATGAGCTCCGGTATGACAAAGGTCTTCACGCTTCAAATAAATTTTGCCTCTCCCGAAATGTTCGGTTAACCTTTTTGCGTAAGTGAGGGGAGTGGGTCGACCGTTATAATCTCTCTGAATTTCGCTTAACTCTTTTAAAAAGTTTTCATCTGTTCGCAACTCATTATAAGTGTTTTCCAATTCGTAAAGAGCGGTCATTAAAGTTTCCGGAACGAATTTACCACCGTAAATTCCGTACTTTCCTTTTTCGTTCGGAAAAGTATATTTAGTTTTTTGTTCATTCATTATGCTAACTCCTTTCCGACTATCGGAGCGAGTTCTTTTATTTTTTCGAATAATGTTTTGAATCTTTTCGGGTCGAGCGATTGATAACCATCCGATAAAGCTTCATCGGGACGTTGATGCACTTCTATCATTAGACCATCAGCACCGGCAGCAATTGAAGCTAAAGCCATCGGCGAAATTTTATCCCACATTCCAACTCCGTGCGAAGGATCTACAAAAACGGGAAGATGACTTTCTTTTTTAAGCACGGGAACTGCATTTAAATCAAGTGTGTTTCGTGTTGCTGTTTCAAAAGTTCTGATTCCTCGTTCACATAATATGATATTATAATTATCTTGTGAGATGATGTACTCCGCACTCAACAGCAAATCTTCAACCGTGGCAGACATACCGCGTTTGAGTAGGATCGGTTTTTGTGTCTTACCGGCTTCTTCGAGCAATGTAAAGTTCTGCATATTACGTGCGCCAAGTTGAATTATATCGGCAACTTCGGCAACAGCATCAACCGTATGTTGATTTAAGAGTTCCGTAACAATCTTTAAATCAAATTCTTTTTTGACTTCTTCAAGATATTTTAGTCCTTCTTCCTTTAATCCTTGAAATGAATACGGACTTGAACGAGGTTTGTAAGCACCGGCACGCAAAAAGTTGATTCCCATATTTTTCAAGATTTCTGCGATTTCAAAAATCTGATCGCGTGATTCGACTGAACAAGGCCCGGCAATGATTTGCAGTTTGTTCCCACCGATTGATTTATTTCCGAAGTCAATAATTGTATCTTCGCTTTTCATCATACGAGAGACGAGTTTGTATTTTTTTGTTACTCTAACAACATCTTCAACTGAGGGCATCAAACTGAAATCCTCTTGTTTTAATTTATGAGTTGGGCCTGTAATTCCGATTGCAAGTTTCGAAGCACCGGGAATTTCGTGCGATGTGCAATCCAATTGTGTAATTTTCTGTTTTACTTTTTCGATGTCTTCACGCGGTGCATTCAAATCCATTACGATTAACATTGGTAATTCCTTAGTTTGTTAAACTTTACAAAAAATGATTTTACTTTTCCGTGATCTTTAATTCCAGTTTCTTTTTCAAGCGAAGAAGAAAGATCAACCGCCTGCGGTTTAATTTTATAAAAAATATCGTCGATATTATCTTCGGAAACGCCGCCAGCTAAAATAATTTTGTTTCGATTTATTTCCGGAATGAGTTCCCAATCAAATCGTTTTCCAGTTCCGCCGTATTCTCTTTCATCTTTTGTGTCAAGTAGAATTGTATAGTTTGAATATCTTTCGAGATTCTCATTCAATTTCTCATCAACTCGTATTGCTTTAATAACCGGGTGATTTATTTTTTCACAGTAGTCCAAATCTTCATCACCGTGAAGTTGTACAGCATTCAATTTTAATATCTCAGCAATTTGATTTACTTTCTTACTCTCTTCATTAACAAAAACTCCGACTTTAAATACAAAGAAGGGAAGACTATCGATTATCTTTTTTGCTTTATCTGGTTCAATATATCTTTTACTATTTTTATAAAAGATAAAGCCAAGTGCGTCTGCACCGCAGTCAATGCAAAGTTTTGCATCGTCCATTTTTGTAATTCCGCATACTTTAACTTTCACGATTGCACCATTCTTTGAATTTTCTTAGTTCATCTGAAATATTTTCTGCACGCATAAAATGTTCACCGATTAACAAAGCATCAATTCTCTCATTCTTTACTTTATCGACAGATGTTTTATCGCTAAACCCACTTTCTCCGACAACACAAATATTTTCCGGAATTAGTTTTGATATTTCAATTGAATTGTTGATGTCAACTTCAAATGTTTTAAGATCGCGGTTATTTATCCCGACAATTTTATGTATTTCGAAATCGACTTTGCTAAACTGTTCTTCCGAGTGAAGTTCAAGCAGCACTTCTAAATCCAATTCATTCGCAGCGTGTGTTAATTCTCTTACTTGTGCTTCGGATAGAATTTCGCAAATCAGAAGGATGACATCAGCACCGTTTGCTTTTGCTTCGTAAACTTGGTATTCATCAATTATAAAATCTTTACGGAGAAGGGGAGCGGATTTGATTTTTGCAATGTTGTTCAAGTAGTCAATTGAACCTTTGAAAAAGTTTTTATCGGTTAAAACGGAAATTCCGGCAACCTCGTTTTCAAAATAGATTGTTGCAATGTCCAAGTGATTGAAATTCTCTCTAATAATTCCTTTTGAAGGAGATGCTTTTTTGATTTCTGCTACGATTGAAAGATTATCATCGGATGAAATATTTTTATACAAACTCAATGTTTCGCTTTCAAAAAAATCATAATCGGAAAAACGCGAGAATGAAAAATCATTTCGAAGTTTTATTACTTCTTCTTTTTTCACTTCAACTATTTCATCAAGAATTGTCATTTGTGTTTCTCGCCGAATTCTTTTAACTCATTCAACTTTTTTAATGTTGCACCGGATTTAATCGATTCCTCTGCAATCTGTTTGCATTCAAGCAAGTCATCTGATATGCCGGAAGTTTTTAATGCCATTGCCGCGTTTGCAACTACAACTTCGTAAGCCGCTCCATTTGTTTCACCCGAAAAAACTCTGGAAATTATTTCTGCATTTTCTTTTGCGGAGCCGCCTTGTAGTTTCTCCAATGTTGCTTTGGGAAAACCGAAGTTTTCGTTTGTCAATGTATAAAAGTACATTGAGTTGTCGTGATTGACTTCGTACACTTTTGTTATATCGGTAAGTGTGATTTCGTCATATCTATTACTTGTGCAGAGGAATGCAACTTTCTCCATTTCGAGTAATTTAATTGCGTCTGTCATTAATCGAGCTACATCATCGTTGAAAGTTCCAATTAACTGATGTTTAACTCCGGCCGGATTTGTAAGCGGACCAAGTATGTTAAAGATCGAACGAAACTCGAGTTCTTTTCGAATCGGTGCAACGTGTTTCATCGCTGGATGATAAAGAGGTGCAAAAAGAAACGCGATACCGATTTCGTTCAAAGCTTTCTCGGATAGCTCTGGATTCAATTGAACATCAACACCAAGTTCATGAAGTACATCCGAACTTCCGCTTCTGCTTGAGATTGAACGGTTACCGTGTTTCGCAACGCTTACACCGGCACCGGCAACAACAAATGAAACAGCCGTTGATATATTAAACGTCCCCGAGCCATCGCCGCCGGTTCCGCAAACGTCAATTACTCTATCGTTCTCACATTTTATCTTAATCACTTTTTCTCGCATTGCTTTCACAAATCCGGCTACTTCTTCGGAAGTTTCACCTTTTATTTTGAGCGCGGTTAAAAGGGAAGCAATTTTCGAATTGTTCTCGTTGCCGCTCATTATTGAGTACATAACTTCGTAAGCTTCATCGAATGTTAAGTTATGTCCTTCAATTACTTTTTCTAATTGTGATTTCATAGTTCCAACCAATTTTTAATTAGATTATAACCTTGTGGAGTTAAAACCGATTCGGGATGAAATTGTATTCCCTCTATCGGATATTCTTTATGTCGAATTCCCATTATTACGTTATCGTCTGTGTGTGAAGTAACAACAAGGTCATCTGAGAACGAATTGTTCTTAAGCGCAAGTGAGTGATAACGTCCAGCTTCAAAATTTTGCGAAATGTTCTTATAAATACTTTGATTGTCGTGGATAATTGTTGACGTTTTGCCGTGCATTAAAGTCGGTGCGTTAGTTACAATTCCTCCGAAAGTAATTCCTATTGCTTGATGACCGAGACATACGCCGAGTATGGGAATTTCTTTTCCCAGTTCTTTTAATACATCAAGCGATACTTTTGAATCTTCCGGCTTCCCGGGACCCGGGGAGATTACAATTTTGTCAACATCCATTTTGCGAATCTCACTGACCGTTGTTTTATCATTTCGTTTTACGATAATATCGTTCGTAAAACTTCCGATAAGCTGAACGAGATTAAATGTAAACGAATCGTAATTATCTATTACTAATATCTTCATCCAAGTCCTCTGCAAACTTTAACGCTTTCTTTAATGCGGCGGATTTATTTTGAATCTCATAGAATTCATTTTCGGGAATGCTGTCTGCGACAATCCCAGCACCGGCTTGCCAGTAAATTTTTGAACCTTTCGAAAAGAGAGTTCTAATTGCAATGCACATATCGAGATTGCCGCTGAAATCAATGTAACCGACCGCACCGGCATAAACATTGCGAATTAAATTCTCGTATTCGTTAATTAATTGCATTGCTCTAATTTTCGGTGCACCTGTAACGGTTCCAGCCGGGAAACTTGCATTTAGTGCATCAATGCAGTCTTTATCTTTTTGTAATTCACCGACAACTCTCGAAACGATATGCATAACGTGAGAGAATCGGTTTACATTCATTTTCTCGGTTATTTTAATTGAACCGTAAGCGCAGACTCTGCCGAGATCGTTTCTGGCTAAATCGACTAACATAGTATGTTCTGCAATTTCCTTCGGATCGGAAAGTAAATCTTTTTCCAATGCAAGATCTTCTTCGGCAGTTTTACCGCGTTTGCGAGTACCGGCTATTGGCAAAATTTCAGCGGTTCTATTTTTTACTTTCAATAAATCTTCCGGTGAAGTTCCTATGACTACTTTTGAATCGGGGAATTCCATATAATACATATATGGCGAAGGATTGATAATCCTAAGAGCGCGGTAAACATTCAGCAAATCACCTTCGAACTCTGCACTAAATCTCTTTGACAATACTATTTGAAACACGTCACCGTTGTAAATGTTTTCTTTTGCTTTGGTGACTAATTTTTCGAAATCTGATTTACCTTTTTCTGGACTATATTCATTTTTTATTTTGAATGATTCGGAATAATTAACTGTCTTTAATAATTGTTTATGAAGAAGCTCAATTTCTTGGTTAGCTTTTTTATATAATTTTTCAATGTTTGACTCATCATCAATAAATACATTACTGATTAGAATTATTTGATGTTTATAATGATCGAAGGCAACTATGTTTTTATAAATTCCGAATATTGAATCGGGGGAATCGTAATCTTTTTCTCCGGTGAAATTCAGCACCTCTTCAATCAATGCGATATTTTCATATCCAAAATATCCAACGATACCGCCGCTGAAATCAGGTAGATCATCAATCTTGGCGCAATTATATTTTTTGATCAGAGATTGTAAGTAATCGAGAATGTTTTCTTTACGTGATTCAATTTTGTCTTCAGTTGTAATAGTTAATTCATTCCCTTTGTTCGAAATAATTTGATGGGGATTCTTTCCGATGAATGAATAACGGGCAAGTCTGCCGATGCCTTCAACCGATTCAAGAAGGAATGATGATTTGCTATATGAACGAAGTTTTATATAAGCTAATACCGGTGTAAGTAAATCTGCTGTTATCCTTTTATACACCGGAATCACATTATATTTTTGTGCAAGTATTTTGAATTCTTCAAATGTCATTTTATATCCATATAACAAAAAACCCTTCCCAGTGCTTGACTGAGAAGGGTTTTAAAAATTTTTATTTGCTCAGTTTTACACAGGAGTCCCATAGTTTTTATTAAACCAAAACCAAGCCCAAGTAAAACTGAAATATTTGTTTTTATTCGTCTTCATATTGACTGCAAAGATAGAGAATTATAGGATTGTTTGTCAAGCACTAATTTATTAGATCCCGGGATTTCCAAAATCCCGGGGTCTTGCTCTTACATCTCAAACCACTTTTCAATTACTTTGTGTTGATCATTACCGGTAACGTGATAATATTCATTCGTCTTAGGAGAATATGTATAATCCTTTTCCCACTTATCAATATTATCAATTATTTCTCCTATTGCATTTAATATGAAGTACAATTCATCATTCATCATTGTTGGATGCAGTGATAAACGAACCCATCCCGGTTTTTCGGAAAGATCGCCTTTGTTAATTTTATCAGTTATTCTTTTTGAACGGGTTGGATCGACGTGAAGTAAATAGTGACCATAAGTACCGGCACAGGAACATCCGCCTCTTACTTGAACGCCGAATCTATCATTGAGAAGTTTCACCATTAAGTTGTAATGAATATCTTCGATATAAAAAGAAATTACTCCAAGTCTGTCTTCAAACTCGGGTGCAAGAATATGAACACTCGGCATTTTGTGGAATTCTTCGAATGCAATTTCTAATAACTCATGTTCTCGCTCAAGAATTCTTTTGGTTCCCATTTCTTCTTTTAATTTAATTGTCAAAGCAGTTTTGATTGTTTGAAGAAAGCCGGGAGTGCCACCGTCTTCTCGCAATTCAATATCATTTACATACTTATGTTCACCCCAAGGATTTGTCCAATCTACTGTTCCACCACCAGGATGATCGGGAATTTTTCTTTTATAGAGAGAAGCATTAAAAACTAAAACTCCTGTAGTTCCCGGTCCTCCGAGAAATTTATGAGGGGAAAAAAATATTGCATCCAGTTTTTCTTCGGGGTCATCGGGATGCATATTTATATCAACATAAGGTGCTGCGGCTGCAAAGTCTATAAAACATAATCCACCGTGTTGATGCATTATCTTTGCCATCTTGTGGTAATCTGTTTGGACACCGGTAACATTAGAAGCAGCAGTGAAAGAACCGATTTTGAGTTTTCTATCTTTGTAAACTTCGAGTTGCTCTTCGAGATGATTCAAGTCAATGTAACTTCTCTCATCCGGTTCAATAATTACAACATCACAAATAGTTTCTAACCAAGAAGTATGGTTTGAGTGATGTTCCATGTGAGTGATGAAAACAACCGGTTTATCTTCTTTGGGGAAGTTGAGATAAGCTTCAAGTTGTTCACAAACACGCAATCCTAAAATTCTTTGAAGTTTGTTCACCATACCAGTCATGCCGGTGCCTTGGGTAATTATAACTTCATCATCTGAGGCGTTAACATGCTTTTTAATAATTTCCTTTGCATGATGATAAGCCAGCGTCATGGATGTTCCGGTAAAACTCGATTCGGAATGTGTGTTACCGACATTGGGATAAAAATCGTTAATTAACTTTTCTTCAATCGGTTTATACAATCTTCCGCTTGCAATCCAATCGGCGTAAATTAGCTTTTGTTTACCATAGGGTGAGGTAAATTCTTGATCAATTCCGATTATATTTGATTTGAACGATTTGAAATAATTTTCTAAATTCATTTTAATTACTTCATAATGATTTATATTGTACAGAAATATAGCCAATTAAAAGATATTTTGAACATTAATCTTATTTATCAGACTTATAACTTTTTTTGACAATTTATAAAAAAAATTCGTATCTATAAACAATTTACTTCAATTAGATAGATTTGCAATAACTAGAGGGATTGAATGAAACGAGATGCCGAAATCAATTTCAGAGTAAATTTAGATGATGACAAAATGCCTTCACAAATTCAATGGGATGCAACAGATGCCGAGAATCCCGGAACAAAATATTGTGAAGCGATGTTAATTTCTCTTTGGGATAGTAAAGTTAAAAATACGTTGGGTATCGATTTATGGACAAAAAATATGCTTATCGATGATATGAATATTTTTATTTACCAAACACTAAAAAAACTAGCTGACACATATTCAAATGCAACTAATGATCCGGAAGCGGCTGATATAATATATAAATGTGCTTCGGATCTAGCGAATAAACTGAAACTTTTGAACAAATAAAGGAGGATTTATGAACAATCATGAAAACGACAAATTCGGATATTTTGCTAGCGGTATTTTATTGGGTGCGGTAATTGGCTCTGTAGTGGCATTACTTTTTGCACCTGATAGCGGAAAAAGAACCCGCAAGAGAATTCATCGTAAATCCGATGAATTACTTGATGATGTGGTTGATTATGCTAAACAAAGCCGTGGAAAAGCAGAAGAAATTGTGGAAGAAGGAAAAAAGCGAGTGGAAGAATTAATTGAAGAAGCAAAAACCACTTTAAAAAAGAAATAAAAAAAATCCCGCCTAGGCGGGATTTTTTTACTAACCTAAATAAGCTTTAAGAGCTTTACTTCGAGATGCATGACGCAATCGTTGTAAAGCTTTTTCTTTAATCTGACGAACTCTTTCGCGAGTTAAATTTAATCTCTCTCCAATTTCTTCTAAAGTTGCTGGGTGTTCAGAGTTCAAACCAAAATATAATTTAACAACTTCAGCTTCTCTATCGGTTAAAGTAGAAAGCGCACGTTCAATATCGTTTTTTAATGATTCATCATTAAGTGCATGATCCGGTTTGGGTTGTTCTTTATTTTCAAGAACATCCAATAAACTATTTTTACCATCATCACTTTGAGAGAAGGGAGCATCCATTGAAATATGACGTCCAGCCATCTGCATTGCAGCCGCGACTTCTTCAACATCCATATCAAGTTCTTTTGCAATTTCTTCCGGACTTGCGTTTCTTTCGTAATCTTGCTCAAGTTTACTAGCGGTTTTACCCACTTTTGTAAGTGCACCGACTCTATTCAAAGGAAGGCGAACAATTCTTGATTGTTCGGCAATTGCCTGCATAATTGATTGACGTATCCACCAAACTGCATAAGAGATAAATTTAAAACCGCGTGTTTCGTCAAATCTTTTACCGGCTTTAATTAAACCGAGATTCCCTTCGTTAATTAAATCAACCAATGGTAATCCTTGATTTTGATATTGTTTTGCAACGCTGACCACAAATCGTAAATTTGCTTTTACTAATTTTTCGAGGGCTAGTTCATCCCCCTTTTTAATTTTTATTGCGAGTTCAATTTCTTCGTCCGGAGTAAGAAGATCGACTTTTCCTATTTCTTGTAGGTATTGATCTAAAGACTTGCTTTCTCGGTTGGTGAATTGCTTAGTAATTTTCAAGCTTCATCTCTCCAGTTTTATGAGTTTTTGAGTTATTTATTCTTTGTAATTTGATTGAAACAATTCGATTTACACCTTTGTTCCGAATTTTATTTTGAAGGAGTTTAAGCGGAACTTCAAAAATTGCAAACACCAAATATATGTAATTTATGACGTAAAATGAAACAGAAAATTTAAGAATCTTCTTCAATTTTCAATAAATCAGCATACATTCATTGAATTTACGCTGTATTTGTCATTTTGAAGAGTTTAGAAGAAAATATATTTGATTCAAATCTATACTATATTATATTACACAAAATAAACCCGCCTTTCGGCGGGTCTTTCCCCAAACAAGAAGAAATTTTAGTTAACTGTTTCTTCTTTTAATAAAACATTTTCGATTGCATCTTTGAGCGCATCTTTTGGTAACGCACCTTGTGCCATTTGAGGTTGATCTTCTTTTGGAATAAAAAGTAATGATGGGATACTTCTAATACCGAAAGCTGCGGCTAATTCCTGCTCAACTTCCGTATCTATTTTATAGATATGAATTTTACCGGCATATTCTTCCGATAATTCCTCAAGTATTGGGGCAACCATTTTGCAAGGTCCGCACCAATCTGCATAAAAATCTATTAAAGCAGGCAATTCGCCTTGATATTTCCATTCTTTGTTGTTTTCGTAATCAAAAACTTTTTCGAGGAAAGTTTGTTTTGTTAAATGCTCAGTCATTACTACTCCATTTTTTTATATGATTTTTGTTAGTTGGATGTAGGAAATCTAAAAAGGATTCAGAATAAAAGGTGTAAATTATTTGACAATATCTTCAGGTGATAATTTTTCGAATACGAAGTTATCGCAAAGTTCTCTAGCTTTAAAAAGTTGTGCTTTTGTCTTTACCGTCCATGCTAAAATAGGCAAGCCGTGATTTCTATATAATTCAACAGGTAAGTAGGGGAGGTCATCAATATTGTAATTTATAAAATGAGGTTTTGCCGTGAAGTTTAATGTTAAATTCCGCAGAATATATTTGAAGTGTAAAGGGACCGGCATTTCTCTAAATCTTGCGGAAATCTGTCCGCGCATAATTTCCGGTGCATTATTTTTCAACCATCTAACAGCAAGCGGATTGAAAGATTGAACAGCAAATTCTCCTTTGTATGATTTTAATATATCTACAAGATTTTCTTCTAATGCATTTGGTCTGGAAAAGTTTTTTGTTTCAATAAGTAAAGGAACTTTCCCGTTGACTAAATCTAATACATCGGATAATAATGGAATTGCATGAGAAGTGTTGTTTATACGATATTGCTTAATCGAATCCCAGTTTGTGAGATTAACAAATTTATCAATTCCGGTAAGTCGTAAAAAATTATCGTCATGAAAAACTATTATTTTCTTATCATTTGTCAATTGAACATCTAATTCGATGGGAAGATTAAATGCTAATGCATTTTCAAATGCAGCAATAGAATTTTCCGGAATTTCATTTCCATGTAAACCTCTATGGGCAATCGGCTTTGATTTTATCCAATTCAATTTACGGTGATTTATTATTTGTAAATGATTAACTTAATTTAACGAAATAAGAATTAATTTTATGAATAAGATCAATAATTATCTAATAATTTTGTTTTGTATCCTATATTTCAATTCTACGGATTTATTAGCTCAATCATTTGATTCTGATTCTCTCAACACAGAAAAGCATAATGAAAACAGTCTATTTATACTTAACATTAACCCCTTGCTTAATTCTAAAAAAATCTTTTTAGGACAGGAAGATTTCAATATACTTGATAATGACTTTTCTTATGTAGAGATATTTTATGATAGTCCGTTAAAAGAGAAAAGTTTATCTGAATTGAAGTTGGAATTGACAAAGTATTTACAGAACAGACAATCGCAATTACCAAACTATGATCTCGGAGATTTTGGTAAATATCTTGGTTATGCACAAACATTGACTGTTGTTTTGATGGCTATTGCCCATATTTCAAAATATGGTTTTAAGTGAGAATCTTTTTCTATTCGTTCTCATCATATGTTTCTAATAAACGGAGGTTGTATGAAAGAAAATGTCGGTGGTTTTGATAAGTATTTAAGAATTGCAATAGGAGTTGTAATTCTTATTGTTGGATATATTTACGAATCATGGTGGGGATTGATTGGAATAATTCCATTGTTGACCGGGTTAGTTAATCGCTGCGGCTTGTACTATCTTATCGGAGTTTCTACCTGCAAAACCGTTGAGAGCAAAAAATAATTAATTGGGAGCTATAATTGCTCCCGATATTTTAATGATCTATTCGAAAGTGGATTTCTTACTTCCTTAAAATCTTTCTTGATTAGACAAATCTTCTCTGAGTTTTTCAAGCTCAGACCATCTTTCATAAAGATTTTTAACTTTTTCTTGAGAGTCTACTAATTGTTCCTTTAACTCATTTATACGGTTATAATACTTTTCGAAAAAATCGGGTGAAGAAAATATTTTTTCAATCTCTTCAACTTCATTTTCTGCTAATATTATTTTTTCTTCAATTTGTTCAAGCTCAAGAGCATCTTTGTAACTTAATTTTTTACGCTTTGGTTTTTCACGAATTTCTTTTTTAGCTGTAGGTAATTTTTGTGATTCGTTTAAAATTTTTCTCTTATCACGCTTTTCAATGTAATAGTTATAATCACCCTCACTGTAATAAATTTCTCCGTTTCCTTCGAGAGCAATTATGCCATTACAAACTCGATTTAAAAAATAACGATCGTGACTTACAATAAGAACACAACCTTCGAACGCAATTAGTGCTTCCTCCAACATTCTTAAAGTAGGAAGGTCTAAATCATTTGTAGGTTCATCCAGCATAATAAAATTCCCACCTTTACTTAAAATTTTTGCAAGTGTCAGTCTACTTTTTTCTCCACCGGATAGTCTGCCAACGAGTGTGTTAATCCTGTCATCGGTGAATAGAAAACGTTTGAGATATGACCAGATCGATAACTGTTGTTTCCCAAATAAGATAGTGTCACTTCCTTCCCCGATTGCTTCAATAACCGTATCCTCATCGTTTAGAAGCAGTCTGGCTTGGTCAATATAGTTGAACTTTGCTGTTTCTCCGATCTCAATTTTACCACTATAAGAAGTTATTTCTCCTAAGATTAATTTTAATAAAGTTGTTTTCCCGGTTCCGTTTCTTCCGACAATTCCTATCTTGCTTTTTGGTTGGAAAATGTGATCAAATCCTTGGAATAGAATTTTATCGCTAAATTTTACTCCTACGTTTTTTAGTTCTACAACTTTATTACCTAATCTTTCGGATGGGGGAATGATCAAATCAACTTCAATTTCTTGTTCAAAACTTTTGTTAGCGGCTACTTCATAAAAATTATTAATACGACTTTTAGCTTTTGTTCGCCTTGCTTTTGGTCCAGTTCTTATCCATTCAAGTTCACGTTTTAAAAAATTCTGACGCTTTCTTTCTTCAACTTCGAGAGCTTTTTGTCTCTCTGATTTATTGATTAAATATGCAGTGTAGTTTCCTTGATGAGAAATAAATTTTCCCGAAGAGAATTCAACAATTCTATTTGCAATTCTATCAAGGAAGTATCTGTCATGAGTCACGAAAATACATGTACCACTGTATGAAGCAAGGAAATCTTCAATCCATTCGATCGATTCTGTATCAAGATGATTTGTCGGCTCGTCAAGTATAAGTAAATCCGGGTTTGAAATAAGTACACGGCATAAGGCGACACGTCGCTTTTCACCACCGGAAAGATTTGTTATTTTATTTTCTTTAGCCGGTGCTCCCAATGTTTTGATTAAGTATTCTATACGTTTATTAAGATTCCAAGAATCATTACGAAGAATAATTTCTTCTAGAAAATGTTTCCTTTTTGAATCAAAAGGTGTTTCTTCATATTCTTTAATTAATTTTTGTTCGTTTTCTGCGCCGGCTAAAATATTTTCATAAACAGTTTTGTCTTCATCAAGGGTAAAGTCTTGAGAAAGGAAACTTACATTAAGGTCTTTCTTTTTACTTACAAATCCGGCATCCGGTTCAATTAATCCGGTAATGATCTTTAAGAAAGTAGATTTCCCGGCACCGTTCCTTCCAATTAGACCGATGCGGTCTCCTTCATGTACACTGAGAGAAGCTTGATCCAGAATTATATGTTCACCAAAATGAACTTCTAATTCCATTGCAGTTAATATAACTTCGGTTATGTTGTTAGCCATAATGTTGTGAAAAATCGAAAAATATTTATTTAGAGAGAATAAATATAATCAATGTTGATGTTCCGATTGCCGGTTAGTTTTTTCTTCAGAAGTTTTATAACTATCTATTGATCTAATCTTTTTCGTAACTTCACCGCAGCTCAACATCATATCACCAAAATACGGATTTCTGATTTCCTCAGATTCACTTAACCAATAAGCACCTTTATCGTCAAATGCCATTGGGCAGAATTGAACGTAAACAATTTCGATTGTTAAACCGAATAATTCAGATGCTTCAATGACTATTTCTGAAATTGTTTCAAACTGTTTGCGCTGTTCTTCAATATCCTGTGTCTTATTAATTGATTCAAGAGATTTTATCAGTCTAGATTCCAATTCCATCCATTTATTATGCGGTTCATCTTTTAGTAGACTCATATCGACATTATTAATTGATTGTAAGACTTTTTGTGATTCTTTTTTGACTTTCTCAACATGGCTTTCTACAAACGCGTCTTTAAGTGAAAAGTAATTCTTTACTGTCTGAGTCAGTTGCGATTTGAAATCACTGTTAACTGTAAATCGTTTACTCTCTGGGCGATTCATCATACTATATTTTCCGTTTAATTGAGCAGCCGCATCAACAGCAAAGACTCCATTAGTTACAATTTCTTCTCCTTCGGTTAATCCACTTTCGATTATGTATGCTTCACCAATTCTTGAACCGAGAATAACTTCACGCATCTCAAATGTTGGAGAATCTGCGTTTGGAATTTTAACATAAACTACGGATCTCTTTCCTGTCCACAGTACAGATGTTTTCGGAACTATCAATTCCTTATTATTCTTTGATGAGCCAGAAGGTTTAGATTGAATTATACCGTTTACGAACATTCCGGGTTTTAGTTGCAAATTGAGGTTGTTTGCTTCTGCTCTAATCGATGCAGTTCTTGTTTGCTGATTTAAAATTGGATCAACAAAAGTTACAGTGGAAGCAAATTCTTTACCGGGCAGAGATGCCACAGTGAAATTAACTTTACTACCGACTTTTACCCAGGCAAGGTCTTGTTCGTAAGCATCAAGCATTACCCATATTGAACTAAGGTCAGCAATTTCAAAAAGAACACTGCCCTTGTTAACATAATCGCCTCTTGAAACATCGCGGGTAACCACTATCCCTGTGATGTTTGCATAAACATCAAATTCTGTCAAGACCTCTCCACTTGTTTCAATTGCGTCAATTTGTTTGTCAGTTATTTTCCAAAGTCGAAGCTTTTCCTTTACAGCATTATAAAGGGAAGGATTGACATGTTTATTTTTAGCCGCCTCAATTAATTCTTTTTGGGCTGTCACTAATTCGGGTGAATATATTGTTGCTAGTTTTTGACCTTTATTTACTGTCTGTCCTGTGAAGTCAATAAATAACTTTTCAATCCTACCTGAATAGTCTGCAGTTATCGTGGCAAGTTTTTGCTCATTTGCTACTATTTTACCTGTGAGATAAACTACATATTCAGGTGTAGTGGAACTGACTTTAGTTGTCTGAATATTTGCAAGTGCAGCAGCTTGGGGAGACATTGTATGAATGAACGGATCATCTGAACCGGCATCACTACTTGATGTTAATGGAATTAAATCCATTCCGCAAATCGGGCATTTCCCGGGTTCGTTTTGTCTAATTTGAGGATGCATAGAGCAAGTCCATATCGTTTCTTCAGCAACAGCTTCACTATGCTGATGATATTCTTCTCCGGAACTACCAAAAATCCACCAACCGAGCAATAATCCAAAGGCAAGAATTAATGTATAATGTAATATTTTATTCTGAAGTAATTGTTTCATAATGTTTATCTCATTAATTAAAAATTTGTGTTTCAAAAAATTATTGTTATCTCCCAATTAATCTATCAATCATTGCTACTGATAAATTCTGGTCAACAACTGCTTTAATACTTTTAAATTGAAAGTCAATAAGCTGCTGTTGTATTCTAAGAACTTCTTCAAACTGAGTACCCGATGTTGAGTATTTAACAATAAGTAAATCCAGAGTTTGTTGGGCAATATCCCTTTGTTTTTGATACAATGTCATTCGTCTTTCTGCATCATTGAAATTTTTTATGACGTTTTCATAACTCGAAATTAATTGATTGCTAGTTTCAAGTCTTAGCTGAGATATTTCCTTTTGTTTTATTTTTGATTCTTCGATAGCACCGTCATACTTACCACGCCATAAAGGAATACTTATCGTTGCCATCGGCATTACCATATTATTCGGTTCCATTAATGATCCGGATCTCTGTTGAAAGATAGAATACTGCAAACCGAGACCGATCATCGGGTAACTCATTTTTTTATTCATTTCTTCTTGAGCCACAAATGCTTTTTCTTCCTTTTGAAGCATACGAATCATCGGATTTTGAGAGCGAATACTACTTGCTATCTCAGTTTTATCTGCCGGCAGTTGGGAAGGTAAGAGTGTATCCGGAATATTTACAAACTCATCTTCTGAGCGGTTTAATAAATTATTAAACCGTACCATTAGTGATTTCATACTATCGTGCAAGAGTTCTAATTTATTTTGCAATTCATTTATTTCAAGCTGTACACGAAGTACATCAATCATTGAATTGTCCGAACTCATCGCAGACATACTACTCATACTTGATTTCCCGGATGTGGGCATTGAGCTGGAACTTTGATTACTCATAATCATTCCGCTCATAACGTTAGATGAAGCAGAAAATTGTTCTGATTTCATTGCCGAACTTTTTGAACTGCCTGTTTGACTTGTCCCACCGCTTCTTAATCTATTGATTGAAAGCTTTTCCAATGTTTGTAGAATCTCTAAATTCTCTTCGGTTATTTTAATTTCTTCCTGAAGCAGGTAAAGTTCATACCAAGTTGACTTAACCTCAAAGAATAACATACTCTTCGCATCGTTGAATGTTTCAAATTTAGCTTTTGCCATGAGAGCGGCTTCTTCTTCAGCAGCACCAAGTGTACCAAACCATGGAAACATTTGCATAAGAGAAATATCTGCAACTTGTTTACCCATATATCTTTCCATTGGTTCAATGAAGTAACCGAATGTAAGTTGCGGATCGGGTAGGCTACCAACTTGATTGATTTTTTCTAATGAAGCTTGGTATGAATAAAATTTCGATTTTAATCCGGAGTTATTTTCCGCCGCAATCTTTAAATAATCATCTAATGTTTGTGAGTAGATGGATACTGCAACGATAAAAAATATAAATAAAGATTGCTTTGTTAAGTTTGTAAAACTCTGAGTAATGGTTCCTTTTTTTGGACACAGAGAGCCACAGAGTTGCACAGAGAACCACCGAGTAATGTTTTTCAGATATTTTTTCATTATTCATTCTTCCTTAATAAAAATTCTTCACGTGCAGAATAAAGTACAGGTACGACAAACAAAGTAATAAGTGCAATTGTCATTCCTCCAAATGCTGGGATCGCCATGGGTATCATTATATCGGAACCTCTACCACTTGAAGTCAATACAGGTAACAAGGCTAACAATGTTGTTGCCGTTGTCATCAAGCAAGGGCGAACTCTTTTTATTCCTGCTTCTAAAACTGCGGTATGAATTTCATCTAAACTTTCAGGTTTATGTTTTTGAAAACTCTGTTTTAAGTAAGTTGCAATAACTACTCCGTCATCAGTAGCAATTCCAAACAATGCTATAAAACCGACCCATACAGCGACACTTAAGTTAAATGTCCGCATTTGGAATAATTCTCTTATGTTAGTCCCGAATAAAGAAAAATCCATAAACCAGTTTTGTCCATATAACCATAACATCACAAAGCCACCTGCAAATGCAAGTGCTATTGCAGTAAAAATCATGAAAGATGTGGTTGATGATCTAAATTGGAAATACAGTATCAAGAAGATAACAGCAAGTACAAGCGGAACAATTATGCTTAAACGCTTTTCAGCACGTAGTTGATTTTCATAACTTCCGGAAAATTTATAACTAACTCCCGCCGGTACTTCCAACTCACCGGAGGCAATTTTTGACTCAAGATATTTCTGAGCTTCTTCAACAACTGTTACTTCTGCATAACCGGGTTTTTTATCCAACAAAACATAACCGACAAGAAATGTATCTTCACCTCTTATCATTGCCGGACCTTGACGGAATTCGATCTTTGCAATTTGTCCAAGCGGAATTTGCGAACCCGTTGGTGTAGGAATTAAAATTCGTTTAATCATTTCGGGATTATCACGCCATTCTCTTGCATATCTTGCTCTTATATTAAAACGCTCTCTTCCTTCTACTGTTTGTGTTAGAGGAATACCGCCGATTGCAACTTCGATATACATTTGAACATGACCGATACTTAATCCGTAACGAGACATTTCCGTACGATCCAGATCAATTTCAAGATAAGGCTTACCTAAACTTCGATCCGCAAATACTGCTTCGGGTTTAACTGAAGGAACTTCTTTTAGGAATGATTCTAATTTTAAACCAAATTCTTCGATGGATTTTAAACTTGGCCCGTAAACTTTAATTCCCATTGGGGCGCGCATTCCGGTTTGTAACATAACAAGTCGAGTTTCAATCGGCTGCAATTTAGGTGCTGAAGTTACGCCGGGAATATCATTTGTAGCATTTACAATTTCGTCCCAGATATCATCGGGTGTTTTGATATGATCACGCCATTGACGAAAGTATCTACCATTTTTATCTTCGATTAAACTGCTCTTTTCGTCTCTTACGAATTCATTGTTATCATCTACTTTGAAACGGATGGGATAGCCGTTTTCATCTGTTATATATTCGTTTTTATATAGTATAACATTTTCAAACATTGAAAGAGGTGCGGGGTCAAGTGCACTTTCCACTCTACCGGCTTTACCAACAACTGTTTCTACTTCCGGAATTGCTTGTACGCGCATATCAAGTTGCTGAACATACTTTTGATTTGCTTCAACTCCGGAGTGCGGCATTGAAGTCGGCATCAATAAAAACGAACCTTCATCAAGCGAGGGCATAAATTCTTTTCCCATTCCGGGGAAAGTGTGGGATAAAGAACTCCAAACAGAGGTTGTTCTGATATTTAATCCAACTGTATCGAAACTCTTCGGTATAACGCCAAACACTTTGTCAAAGCCCAGCCAAATATTTAATCCGAATAATATTATTAAAACAGGAACGGCTAAGAATAATTTTTTATTATCAAGACACCATTGTAAAATCTTTGGATAATAATTTATGAATACTTTAAAGATACCGAGCACAAGAGCTATGATGAGAATTATAAAAAAGAAATTAATTAACAAAGGATTCTTCACACCTAACGGCATCCACTCTCCGGCAAGAAGCCAAGCAACAGCACCGGTAATTATAGCAACTGTAATTTTTTCATGATGTTTTATAATAAAGTCAATATATAAACGGTATCGCGCAAGATTATATTTTTTGTAAAATGGATTTTCTTTTATCTCCTCATCATTAAATAGATTGTAGAGAGTATTGTTTAATCCAAGTAAAATTAAAACAACACCCGCCCATGAAATCCAGAACAAAGAAATAAATCCAAATACAATTAATGCGATGTTAAGATAAACTCGATGAATATTTTTACGGGTCTTTAACGAAAATAACCAATGAGCAAATGCCGGCATCATAAACAATGTTATAATGAGTGCTGCAACCAATGCAAATGTTTTTGTGAAAGCAAGAGGTCCAAACAATTTTCCTTCAGCCGCTTGTAAAGTAAACACCGGAAGAAAACTAACAATTGTTGTTGATACGGCAGTTAATATAGCAGAAGCTACTTCTGTTGATGCATTATAAACTGTTGCTAACATTGATTGTCCCGGCGGTGCTTCATCATTATGACGAAGAATATTTTCACTAAGTATGATTCCGAGATCGACCATAGTTCCTATTGCAATAGCAATACCGGAAAGTGCAACGATGTTGGCATCTACATTAAAATATTTCATCATAATAAAGACCATCAACACTGCAATAGGGAGCAGAGCAGAAATCATTAAAGAAGCTCGCAGATGCATTACCATAATAATGATTACTATAATCGTTATTAGAATTTGAAGACTAATTGCTTCATTTAACGTCCCAAGTGTTTCATATATTAAATCAGTACGATCGTAGAATGGAATTATTGTTACTTTTGATATACTTCCGTCATCGAGTTTTTTAGAAGGAAGTCCCGGAGAGATTTCTTTTATTTTCTCTTTAACATTCTGAATAACTTTAAGCGGGTTATCACCGTAGCGAGCGACAACAACTCCGCCAACTGCTTCAGCTCCGCCTTTATCTAAGAAACCGCTATGACCTCTTGGGGCTGGCCCAATGTTTACTTTAGCAACGTCTCTTATTCTAATTGGAACGTTATCCGTAACCTTTACAACAGCTTGCTCGATATCTTCTAAGGATTTTACATAACCTAATCCGCGCACATAATATTCAGCCAAATTTAACTCGATAGTATTTGCACCGACATCAAGATTGCTTTGTTTGATTGCATCAACCACTTGCATCATGCTTACATTGTGAGCTTTAAGCGCAACGGGATCGAGGTCAACTTGGTATTCTTTTATAAATCCGCCAATTGATGCAACTTCGGAAACACCTTCCGATGCTGTCAATGAGTAACGAACATAGTAGTCTTGTATTGTTCTTAATTCATGAGGATCCCAACCACCAATTGGGTTTCCATCTTGATCTCTACCTTCGAGTGTGTACCAAAATATTTGTCCCAATGCAGTTGCATCCGGACCCAGTGTAGGCGAAACTCCTTCCGGCAGCAAATCACTTGAAAGTGAATTTAATTTTTCGAGTACACGGGTTCTGCTCCAATAGTATTCAACATCTTCATTAAAGATTATATAAATACTTGAGAAGCCGAACATCGATGTACTTCTGATACTTTTTACTCCAGGTAAACCAAGAAGAGAAGTAGTAAGCGGATAAGTTATTTGGTCTTCAACATCTTGCGGACTTCTACCCATCCATTCGGTAAATACAATTAGTTGGTTTTCACCAATATCGGGAATTGCATCTACAGGAACCGGATCACGTGGAAGGAAATCTATATCCCAATTAAAAGGGGCTGTTACGATGCCCCATCCCACAAACAAAATGAGAAGCAGCACCGTAACAAGCTTATTTTCGAGAAAGAATTTTATTAGTGTATTTATCATTGTCTTCTATCGTTTTTATTAGCAGCAAGATTTTTTCTTATCCCCTTTATGGTGTGTATCATGTGAATCGGAATGATCATGATCGTTGTGATCATTTTCTTTTTTTACTTCTTCGGTTCTATCAAATTTGCAGCAGCCGGGAAGTTTTGAATAAACTTCATCAGAAGCTTTATATTTCTCAGTATCGTGCCCTACTTCTGCTACATTTTTATGAAGTTGATCTTCTGTTACTTTCCCTTTAACATAAACTACAGTTGCCATTTTTGTTTCTTTATCCCAATCAGCCGATTCAACTCCATCGACCATTAAGGCTTTCTCGATTCTTTTTTCGCACATACCGCAATTACCAAAGACTTTAAACTCTGTGGTAACCTTTGCTACTTCTTCCTGAGCGGATATTTGAATTACTGACAACATTAATAATGATAAAAACAGAACGATAGATTTATTGATGGTTTTCATGGTGAAACTCCTTTTTATTTATGATTTTTTTTAGTTAATGTATGTTTGATTGATAACTGCTTAGGTAAGTATTTTAAAGAATTATTGGAGATTAGGATTAAGAGTAAGATTATGATTAAGATAAAGACCTAATCAATTACCCAAGATTATGCTTTGAATAGTGATTAAAAACTAGAGTACACTTAAGTCAATCGGAATAAATAACTCTTACCTACTTAATACTAAGCAGTTATAATTGAGTAAGTTTCAAATAAGAAATACAGAAATGGAGAGATAGATTTTATTGTTAGTAATAAGTGGGGGAGAGTGATCAGTATTGAATATATTTTTATCCGATGCAATTTCAATAAGATTATCGCTAAAAGAAATAATGGAAATAATTTCTTTGTAAATATTAAGTTCAATCTTTGAAGACAGGAACGTGTCTTTAACTGAATTATCAATTATATAATCTTCACAGCAGCCTTCGGGATATTCGAAATTATCCGCCGATTTATCTTGCGTAGATTCACAGCAAGAAAGTTCTTCAACTTTTGGAGAATGCATTTCGCAATATTCACCAAATTGAATGGAACTCCATAAACTAAGAGAATCCATAGAACCGCAGTAATGCATCATCAACGGCATACCCGTTGTTGATAAAGTAAATAAAAAGATCAGACTTAATATGTAAATTTTCTTTTTCATTGGAATTGAGACAAACTTATAAATTTATCTGGTATAATGCAATTCATGAACGCTTGTACCTACAAAATATTGTTTTAGTTCCACCACATATTAACTTTGTTGTTTATTTTTGAATATTGTTTATTATTTTAGTTCACTATTAAAGTCGAAGGAGCAAAAATGAAAATCAAACCTTTATACATATATTTAAGTTTGTTTGTAGTTGTTATCATAATATTAGTTATAATTTCTTCCGGCGGGAAGACCGAACGTTCGGTGCAAAATCAAACAATGCCGCAGGATGAAATCCATCAAAATTTGGGAAGTGCGCCTGGTGGTGGGAATGTTTCTTCAGAATTTAAACAGCGGATGGAAACCTTAAAATCAACTTACGTAACTAATCCAAAAGATACCGTCAATTCAAAAGAATATGCAAGGTTGCTTGCTGCAGCTCATAAACCTGAAGAATCAGTTGAAATTTTTCAATCAATTCTGAATTTAGATAATTCAAGAGATGATATCAGGGTTGAACTTGCAACGGTCTATTACAATTTGAATCAATATGAAGATGCAAAAAAAGAATTAGAAACAGTTCTCAAAAATAATCCTTCTTCTACCGAAGTTATTTATAATCTTGGTGCTATTGAAGCTACTAGGGGAAATACAGATAAAGCAAGAGAGATTTGGGAAAAGTTAGTTGCTGATTATCCTGAGAGCGAGGCAGCACAATTTGCAAGTTCGGCATTGCAAAGCCTGAATTAATTTATGGGGAGTTAATCCGTAATAATTTCTGTGATTAACTCCTTGTTAATCTCTTCAAAATAAAAGTTGTGAATCTCAATTTTCTTTTCTGTCTTAAAGATTTCATCCCTGTTATATTCTTTTGGAATAAAGGAATTATCATTACAAGATTTTGATTTGTCCGCCAAAACAAAAAATGGTTTATTTAGTTCTTTACAAGCTAATGCTAACAAATTGCTCCCGACTTTATTTATAACATTTCCATTGGCAAGAATTTTATCGGCTCCGATAGTTGCACAATCAGCTTTTTGAACAAACTGATAAATTTGTGCTTCTGTAATTAGTGTAGTAAAAATATCATTTTCTGCAAGTCGTTCAGCTAACATAGTTCCTTCATTATTCGGTCTGCCTTCACTTACAATTACTTTTAAACTTTTGTTGGATTGTGAAATTAATTTAAGTACTTCTAAGATTGTTTTGCTGTTTGAAATAGTAATAATCGTTCGGAAGTTCTTGATATATGGCAGGAGATTGGTAAAAATTTTTTTATATACTACTTTATCATCGATTGGATTTTCTTTAAAGAAATGTTCGAGTCTTTTATTTTCAAATGCAATACTGAATTTTTTTAGAAATGAATGGATTGTTTGGAAATCTGAAAAATGATTTTGGAGATGAATAATAATATCCGCATCAATCTCATTTTGATGTATCTGTAAAAACTTAATGAGTTTGATTAATAACTCCCGGCTTCCGGAAGTATTATCCGCAATTAATCTTTGATACTCTTTAGCGAACTCACTTGAGATCATTTTTCAAATCGAAAACCTTTTATAGGCTCTCGTAAAGTAAGGACCGGGCAGGGTGCTTTTCTAACAACTTTTTCTGCCGTACTGCCAAAAAGTAAATGCTCAACCCCTGTATGCCCGTGTGTTGCGATAATAATTAAATCAACATCTTCTTCACGTGCAGTTTCAACAATTTCATAGAAGGGCTTGCCTGATTTAATTATTCTTTTGGACTTAACCTGGTTGCCGATTTCATTTTCCTCAAGAGATTTCAACTCATTTTCAATTCTTTCGGTAAGATTTTGATCGGTTGCAGGGATTGCTACTTGTCCCATACTGAAATCAGCCGGATAAATCATCGGTTCAATTACAGAGACAAGTATTAATTCTGAATTAAAATGTTTTGAAAAATCAATTGCATATCTAAGTGCCCGTTTTGAGTAATCGGAGAAATCAATAGGTACTAAGATTTTTTTTATCGGTTCCATTTTATTCCTCCACTTTTATTTTATCTATGTATAGAGAAAAATACTCGTCATTTAATCTTCTCAGCCGTGTCGAAATAATATTCGAGATACCGCGTAAAATTTTTATACCAGCTTTAGGATATCTTTCAATAAATTCATCTAAGTCCGGTTTAAAAATCACGGCAACACTCGAAGGTTCCATAGCAATAGCAGAGCCGGAACGTACTTCGTCATCTAAAAGAGCTAACTCACCGAAGAAATCACCACGAGTTAAATTAGCAAGTTCTACTATTTCATTTTCGTTAATGGATTGAATAATTTTTACGGTTCCTTCCCGAAGCATATATAGTCCGATACCGGGGTCACCCTGATAAAAAATATACTCATTTGTTTCATATGCACGATTATGAATTATCTGCATTATTAACTTGATATACTTACTGCTTAAATTTTCAAAAGGAGGCATAGATTGCAGTAATTCTTCAAGGTCACTTTTTTCTGCCGGAGTCTTAAAGAGGTTAGCCCAAAAACTGCTCCCAGTTTTAATTACTTGGTTTTCGTCCATTTTTTATCCATTCTTAATTAAAAATACCGGATTCTGCGACACGCCAAATTTTTTGACATGGAAATTTATTTTCGTAAAGTGCACGACCAATAATTACCGAATCAATTTTTTCATTCCGTTCATTTTGTATTTTAAATAAATCGTTATAACCGCCTACGCCTCCGGAGAGTGTTACTTTTAAGTTTGTTCCTTCGGCAACTTTATTTGATAAATTAATATTCGGTCCGCTCATCATGCCGTTTGTTTTAACATCTGTCACAATTACTCTACAGACCCCAAGTGATTCAAGATGTTGTGCATAATCAATAACATTTATATTTGTTTTAACGCTTCGACCACGAATTATCACTTTATCATCAATTACATCTATTGCGGCAGCAACTTTTTGAATTCCAAATTCACTAATTATTCTAAGAAATTCCGATTCATTTTCAAAGGCAAGACTACCAATTATAATTCTAAAAACACCGAGATCAAAAACTTCTTTTGCATCATCAAGGTTTTTAATACCGCCGCCGTATTCAACCGGAATTATAACCGACTCACAGATTTTTTTAACTATTTCAAAATTTTTGTGAGAATGTTCATGAGCAGCATCAAAATCAACAATATGAATAGTTTTTGAATTTTCAGCGCGCCAAATCATTGCCATTTCTACCGGATCGTCACCGTATGCGGAACAATTTAATTCCGGTATTCCTTGAACAATACGAACAGTTTTCCCGTCTTTAATATCAATTGATGGTATAACTAATAAATTACTCATTGAACTTCAGAATAAATAGAAAAATGGATTTTCCTTTTATTTAATAAGTTTTTAACTATTTATTTTCCCAAGCAAAAAAAAAGATTTTCCTATTAAATAAAATGAAAATAAATAAAAATGTTAATTACAGAAAACAAAAATCAAATGAAAATTATATGAAATAACAATTTGTGCATAATTAAACGAAAAACAGTAATTCAAACAGAAAATTGCTAAAATCTTTTATTGATAATCTATATGAAAAATAACCAATTAGATACAAAAAAATAAATCCAATCAAAATTAGCAAAATATTTTATTATGATATTAAATCTTGACTTTTCAGACGCTAATAGGCATATTTAAGATTATGAGCAAAGAGTATGTGCTTGAAACCCATGATAACGAAAAAATACGAATAACTACTTACGGAAACGTTAAGAATAATTGTTTAATTTTTGTGCATGGTTTTAAAGGTTTCAAAGATTGGGGATTTAATCCATACTTATCGGAATATTTTGCAAAGAGTGGTTTTTTTGTAATAACTTTTAATTTTTCGCTTAACGGTATTGGTGATAATCCTACCGAATTTACTGAATTAGATAAATTTGCTGAAAATACATATTCGCGTGAAGTTGATGAATTAAATCTTGTTATTAATTCTTATCGTAATGGATTTTTCGGCAATACGGATTCAAAAATAAAAATCGGGTTATTGGGGCACAGCAGGGGAGGTGCAATTTCAATACTAGTCGGTTCACTAAATCAAGAGGTTACTGCTGTTGCTACATGGTCGGCAATTGCTAATCTTGATAGATATTCTGAACGACAAAAGAAAGATTGGAAAGAAAAAGGATTCTTCGAAGCATTAAATACTCGTACAAATCAATTAATGCGGATGAATTATAGTTTTTTAGAGGATATAGAGAAGAATAAAAATTCCAAATTAAATTTAGAAGCTGCAGTTCGAAATTTTGAAAAACCACTTTTTATTGCACATGGTGATCAGGATTTGGCAGTTCCGGTTCAAGAAGCAAATATACTTTATGGCTGGTCGGATAAAAGTTTAACGGAATTATATATAATTCACAATACAGGGCATACATTTAATGCTCAGCATCCGTTTAACGGAACTAACGATAAGCTGGAAAAATTATTAAACGAAACAAATAAATTCTTCATTAAGCACTTAAATTAGTATCGAGGTAGAAATGTCAGTAAAAGAAAACGTTAAGACAAACATTTTAGTACAATACTTAAATAAGGTTACAACTACACAATTATTTTGGATATCAACTTTTTCCGTATTAATGGTTTTTGCCGCACAGGTAAGCATCCCGGTTAAACCGGTTCCATTCACATTACAAACTATGCTTGTTATTTTATCCGGTGCATTTTTAGGAGCCAGAAACGGTGCATTAAGCCAAGTAGCTTATATTACCGCAGGTACCATTGGATTGCCGGTTTTTGCAAATTTTAGTTTTGGGTTTGCAACTTTAGTTGGTCCAACCGGCGGCTATTTAATTGCCTTCCCGGTTGCTGCATTTTTAGTTGGGAAAATTTTGGAAAATAAAAAATCATTTTTAGCAATTACCATCGCAATGATTTTAGGATCGTTAACAATATTATTAATTGGCGCCGCTTATCTTTCTTTATTTTTCGGTGGGAATTTCAATGAAGCATTTAAAGCCGGTGTATTAATTTTTTCTGTTTGGGATGTTATAAAAATCTCAGCTGCAATTAGTATTTACTATGCTCTTTCTAAAAAGTATCCAAAGCTTCCGGTTTAAGTTTTTTAGGGATTTCTCTCTGTTGAGGAATCCCTTTTTTTGTTCTTGTTCTTTTTTATCATAATCATCGAGTACAATGGAACTAAAAAACATCATTTTTATAATTGTATTTTTTGCCGCATTTGCATTTCTTTTTTATAATGTAAGAAGATTAATATCTTATCTTACAATCGGACAAAAAGAAAACCGGTTTGATAATCCCGCCGCTCGAATTAAAAATGTTATTAAAATTGCTTTTGGTCAGTCAAAATTATTACGCGATCCTGTTGCAGGTGTAATTCACTTCCTTATTTTTTGGGGATTTATGTTATTCCTCGTTGCAGTAATTGAAAGCATTATTCAAGGTTTTTATTCTCCGTTTGATTTAGAGTTTTTAGGTCCATTGCAAGCAGTTATAACGGTTATTAAAGATATTTTTGGATTGTTGGTAATTTTATCGGTTGTGTTTGCTTTATATAGAAGATATATATTAAAAATAGAAAGACTGGAAGTTGGAAAAGAAGGGAAAGTAGATGCTACATTAATTCTTACAATGATTTTATTGGTTGTTCTTTCGATGTTTGGGCAAAGTGCAGCACATATTGCAAAAAGCGGTTTTATTTTAGCTGAGTATGAAGTTTATCCGATTTCGTTTCAATTAGCATCTGCGTTTTACGAAAGCGAAAGTTCAACTGCAATACTTAGCTATGAAATTTTTTGGTGGATTCATATACTGGTAATTTTTGCATTTATGAATTATCTACCATATTCAAAACATCTTCATGTTTTCAGTTCAATTCCAAATGTGTTTTTTACAAAACTCGATGACAAAAATTATCAAATAACTCCGTTAAATTTAGAAGACGAAAGCATTGAGCAATTCGGAGCTTCGGATGTTGAACACTTGACATGGAAACAATTACTCGATGGCTATGCTTGTACGGAGTGCGGAAGATGTACCGCTGCATGTCCCGCTGCCAACACCGGGAAAACTTTATCGCCAAGAAAAATAATTGTTGATATGAGACATCGATTAGAAGAAAAAGCTCCCCTTATTATAAATGGAAAAGAAGTTGAAGGAATAACAGATAAAACTTTAGTACACGATTTTATTACCGATGAAGAGCTTTGGGCATGCACAACTTGTAATGCTTGCGTTTACGAATGTCCGGTTACAATTGAACATATTGATTCAATAATTGATATGCGTCGAAACCTTGTATTGATGGAATCACAATTCCCAAATGAATTGAATACAATTTTTAAGAATCTCGAAACCAACTTCACTCCATGGGCATTCAATCATCAAGACCGTGCTAATTGGGCAGAAGGAATGAATATTAAGACTATGGCTGAAGATCCAAACGGTGAAATTCTATTTTGGGTCGGATGTGCAGGTTCATTTGATGAACGTTATAAAAAAGTAACAAAAGCTTTTGCTCAAATAATGCAGAAAGCAGGAATCAATTTTAGAATTTTAGGAACCGAAGAAAAATGTAATGGCGACACAGCACGCAGACTTGGCAATGAGTATCTTGCGCAAATGTTGATGCTGGAAAATATCGAAGTACTGAACGGTTATAATGTGAAGAAAATTGTTACCGGTTGTCCTCATTGTTATAATTCGATTAAAAATGAATTCCCTCAATTCGGCGGTAAGTATGAAGTTGTTCATCATTCCGAAATGATAGAAGAACTTGTTAATGAAGGTAGAATTGAATTAAAAGAAGAAGATGTGAAATCAAAAGTAACCTTTCATGATTCGTGTTATCTTGGAAGATATAATGATATTTATTATTCGCCTCGAAATCCGTTAAAAAACATACACGGATTAGAGCTAGTTGAAATGCAGCGAAATATGGATAAAGGATTCTGCTGCGGTGCTGGCGGCGGAAGAATGTTCTTGGAAGAAACAGAGGGACAGAGAATTAACGAAAACAGAACCGAAGAGGCGTTAAATACTAATGCCGATACAATTGCTTCCGCTTGTCCGTTTTGTATGACTATGATGACTGACGGTGTTAAGTCATTCGATAAACAAGATGACGTGGAAGTAAAAGATATTGCTGAAATAATTCTCGCTAATTCTAAATAACTAATCACCAATTCATTAAGGAGGTCTTCATGAGTGAATCTTATCAAAAACTGTTTGATCACTTAAAAACAATGGAGCAGGACGTAGAAAAGTTCTACGTTAAAGGGCAAGCTGCTGCTGGAACAAGAGTACGTAAAGGTTTGAGCGAGTTGAAAAAATTAGCTCAAGATATGCGTAACGAGATTCAAGATCTTAAAACTCAACGCAAGGAAGGGAATACTCCATAAAATTCTTTTCTCTTTTATTTTGAAGACCGTTCGTTAATCTTTATTATTTCGGACGGTCTTTTTTTTATTTATGAAAAAAACTTTTCTCATATCGTTAAAGAAAATCTGCTATTTACTTTTTATTGTATTCTTTCTGAATGACCTTAATTCGTTCAGTGATAAATCGACAAATGATAATAAAACAATTGATTATAAATCAAAGATTACTTTCTCTGCTGTCGGTGATTTGATGTGTCATTCTGTACAATACAAATATGCAAAAGCAGATTCCGGTTATGATTTTTCAGAGAATTTTGAAATCATTAAAGATTTTTTTCATGTCTCCGATTTCACAATTGGGAATTTGGAAACAGTTTTAGCAGGTAACGAGAGAGGATATTCCGGCTACCCGTTATTCAATTCACCCGATGAATATTTATATGCAATTAAAGATGCCGGATTTGATTTTCTTATTACTGCTAATAATCATTCACTTGATAAAGGAAAGAAAGGATTACTCCGAACAATTGATAAAATAAGAGAAGTTGAACTTTCCCAAACGGGCACTTTTAAGTCCATTAATGAGCGTGATTCAATTATTGTAATAAATAAAAACGGAATTTCTTTCACACTTCTATCTTACTCTTATGGCACAAACGGAATTCCCATTCCCAAAGGAGAAGATTTTCTTATCAATCTTATCGACACTACACTAATAAAATCAGATATTTCTAAAGCAAAACAAAATAATATCGATTTAATAATTGTATACTTTCATTTCGGCAATGAATATAAAAGAGAACCTTCTGCTTACCAAAAAAATATTGTAAAGCAAACAATTAAATATGGCGCGGATATAATAATCGGAAGTCATCCTCACGTACCGCAACCGTTGGAATATTTTAAAACAAATAATAGAAAATTAGATTCAGGATTTGTTGCCTACTCATTGGGTAATTTCATTTCTAATCAAAGATGGAGATATTCGGACGGGGGACCAATATTAAATTTTACAATTGGAAAAGATTTCGTCCGTGATTCATTATTCATAGAAGATGTAACTATTATTCCTACATGGGTTTTCAAAGGAAACCGACATGGAAATTTGGATTATGTAATTCTTCCATCCGATTCGGTCATTAATAAAAATCTATACCCCTTTATGACTAAAAAAGATTGGGAAGATTATAAACAAAGTTATAAAGATATAGTTGATATTATGAGTTCTAAATCGAATAAAATTAGATTCCATTCACCTCATTCAGAACTTCTGTATTTTATTAAAAATATCCGCATCAATTCTAACTAATCAAATCTGAAAAAAGAGATAATATTTCTTATTTTTGAAGTCATTTTTTAACAAAAGTACATAATGAAAAAAGCTTCACTCAGCGTAATATTCTTAACTGTTTTTATTGATTTAATGGGATTCGGAATACTAATCCCAATTCTTCCAACTTTCGCAAGTAAAGAACTCGGCATTTCCGATTTTGAAATTGGAATAATTATCGCTGTCTATTCACTTGTCCAATTTTTATTTAACCCGCTTCTCGGTAAACTATCCGATAGAATCGGTAGAAGACCTGTTATAATAGTTTCACTTTTGTTTACGGTTTGTTCTTATATACTATTCAGTTTTTCGACAACCTTCTTCCTGTTACTCTTAAGTAGAATTTTGGGCGGATTCGGAGGAAGCAATATTGGTGTCGCTCAAGCATATATTGCAGATGTAACTTCGAAAGAAGAACGTTCGAAAGGTATGGGATTAATAGGTGCTGCATTCGGTTTGGGATTTGTTTTCGGTCCTATGATAGGCGGCTTTCTTTCTGAATATGGATATGATATTGCTGGTTTGGGTGCCGCCGGTTTTTCATTCTTAGCTTTTTTGTTTGCTGTTTTTGCTTTACCGGAATCTAATTTTAACCGAACTGTATCTAAGAAATTTGAGATAAAACTCTTCGATATAAACTTCACGAAAAAAACACTAAAAAGACCGGTAATTGGTACGATGATTATTTTGTTCTTTATTATTGTTTTTTCTATGGCAAATATCTACGGAACGTTTTCACTTATTGCATATAAAGTTTACCATTTCTCAGATAAGCAAATCGGTTATCTCTTCGGAATGATCGGGATCATCGGAGCTATTATTCAAGGCGGGGGTATTCGGTATCTCTCGGTTAAATTTAGTGATAGAACACTTATACTTATGGGTACTATTTGTATGACCATTGGTTTAGGTATGATTCCATACGGGCAGAATTTTATAGGTGTCGCAATTATTGCTTCTGTTTTAGCAATTGGAACCGGTATGCTGCAACCAACAATTTTAAGCTTGATTTCCCGGTATTCCCCAGACAAAGATCAAGGGGCAATACTTGGTTTGAATCAATCTGCCTCCTCGTTTGCACGTGTACTTGGACCGCTATGGGGTGGTTTCTCTTATGATTTCTTGGGTTACGAAGCACCGTTTTTAACAGGTGCATTTTTTACTTTATTAACTTTTTTGATAGCTTTAGTATTATTAAATTCGGGGAAACTTGAAGAAGCGGCTGAAACTTAATGTGGAAAATTAATAACATAGAGATAAAGAATGCATTGCTTTTAGCACCAATGGAAGACGTAACTAATATCGGCTTTAGAAAACTATGCAAAGAATTTGGTGCTGATGTAGTTTATACAGAGTTTGTTAATTCCGATGGTTTAATTCGCAAGAATGAAAAAACTCATAAGAAATTAAAAATTAGTGATGAAGAACGTCCTGTAGGTATTCAAATTTATGGCGGAAACCTTGAACCGATGATTGAAGCAGCAAAAATTGCTGAGGAAGAGAATCCCGATATAATAGATATAAATGCCGGATGTTGGGTTAAAAAAGTTGCTAAAAGAGGTGCCGGTGCCGGACTCTTACTTGATCCTCCTTATATGCAGAAAATGGTAGATGAAATCGTGAAAGCAGTTAATAAACCTGTCACTGTTAAAACACGAATCGGTTGGGATCAAGATAATATTATGATTCTTGAGATAGCTAAGAGATTGGAAGATGTTGGGGTTGCTGCATTAACAATTCATTGCAGAACCAGACAGCAAGGGCATAAAGGTGATCCCGATTGGACTTGGATTCCAAAAATTAAAGAAGTTGTGAATATTCCAGTTGCATTAAACGGCGGAATAATGACTGCTGAAGATGCAAAACTTGCCTTTGAACAAACCGGTGCGGATGCCGTAATGATTGCACGCGGAGCAATTGGTAATCCTTGGATTTTTAGTCAAACAAAAGAATTAATTGAAAACGGAAAACTTCCTTCTGAACCATCAATTGATGAAAAAATAAAAGTAACTCTTCAACATCTTCGTTATGAAATCGCAAGAGCAGATAACGAGAGATGGGCTGTAATTCCGTTTAGAAAATTTTATTCCGGTTACTTAAAAGGATTTCATCACGTTTCGAAAATCCGGCAGCAAATAATGCAGTTTGAATCTTACGAACCAATAGAAGAATTATTATTAAATTACTTGGAAGAAATTAAAAACTCTCCTTATTACGAAGAAGCGGTTTAAAATTGCTTACTTTAAGAAAAGCTGCAAGAATAATATCGGACATATTTATTCCCCCGACCTTTAATCTTCTGGGATTTATTCTAATTGCCTATAAAACAGATAAACTCGCATCAAATAGAATTACTATAATTCTTTCATCAGTAATCTTTGGTGTAATCCTTCCGATATTACTTTTTTCTATAATGAGAAAGAAAAAATTAATTAATGACAATGATGCAGTGATAAAAGAGCAGCGGCGTGTACCTTATTACGCTGCAATTGTATTAAGTTTATTAGGGATGACTTCGATTTATCTTTTTGCGTATAACTCTTACGCTTTCTATTACTGGTTAACTGTCGGTATTACAACATTGGGCTTAACAATTATCAATTACTTTTGGAAGATCAGCGCTCATGCAATCGGTATTGCCGCTTTTCTTGCTCTAATATGGTTATTAGAAAGCACATTTTTTTCTTACTTTATGATATTGCTAATTTTAATAGGAATCTCGCGATTGATTCTTAAAGTTCATACACCCATGCAGATTCTAATGGGCACTATTTACGGATTTTTCGTAACATTATTTTTAATGAAAATTTTTATCGGGAGCTAATATGTCTCTCAAAAAAGAAATAATAAATTTACTTGAAGAGATGGCTGAATTAATGGAATTCGATGGGCAGAATCGTTTTAAGGTGAATGCTTTTCGTAATGGCGCTAATGTTATTAGAAGATTGGAAGGGGATATAGAGGAGAAAATCAACAATAAATCAATTCAAGAAGTGAAGGGAATTGGTAAGGGACTTCAGCAAGTTATATATGAATTTTATGAAACCGGCAGCGCAAAAGAATATGAAGAATTAATTAAAAATATTCCTTCGGGTATTTATGATATATTAAAAATAAGAGGGCTTGGTGCTAAGAAAGTAAAAACGTTATATGATGAATTAGAAATCGATACATTAGAAAAATTGGAGCAAGCTTGTTCTTCGGGAAGAATTGCCAATCTAAAGGGATTCGGAGAAAAAACTTCCGAGAAGATTTTGGAGGGAATAAAACGATTAAAAAAGTCAAGCGGTTACATGCTATTAAGCTTAGCCTTGGATCGGAGCAAGCAAATTGTTGAGATTCTTTCACAATTAAAATCTATTCAAAAAGTGGAAATAACGGGTGAACTTAGACGAATTCGTGAAATTATTTCACAGATTGAGTTGATTTGTAAAGTTGATGATCAAGAAAAATTTATTGCAGAAATATCTAAGTTGTTTGAATATAATAAAATAAGCTCTTCTTCCTCAAGTTCTGTTTATCAATTAAAAAGCGAAGAACATGGTGATTTTATTTTACACGTTACAGCTGAGAATTATTACGATTTTACACTGCTCCACACGACTGGATCGCTGGAATTTCTGCAGAAAATGCATGATCCGGATAAAATTAATGACTTATCAGAAAAGGAATATTTTAGTTCAAATAATCTGGAATATGTTCAACCGGAAATGAGAGAAATAAATTATTTCGAACTTCCGGAAAAATTGAGGGAGCAAACCGGTTTATCTTTGGAGCATCTCAATGGGTTCTTCCATTTTCATACTACATATTCTGACGGGAATAATTCACTTCCCGAAATGATAGCCGAGGTGGCACGTCAAGGATTTGAATATGCAGCGGTTTGTGATCACAGTAAATCAGCGTTTTATGCCAATGGATTGAAAGAGGATCTAATCCTTCAACAAAGAAAAGAAATTTATGAATTCAACAAATCGAGTAAAGTCAAAGTTTATCATGGAATTGAAAGTGATATATTAAAGGACGGATCGCTTGATTATCCCGAAGAGATTCTATCACAATTTCAGTTTATAGTTGCTTCAATTCATTCACTTTTTAATTTGAGTGAAGATGAAATGACAAATAGAATTATTCGAGCGGTTGAAAATCCTTATACTGATATTTTAGCTCATCCAACCGGAAGATTACTTTTATCAAGAGATGGTTACAAAGTCAATGTAAAAAAAGTTATTGATGCCTGTGTTGTTAATCAAGTTGCTATTGAAATAAATGCAAACCCGCATCGGTTGGATTTAGATTGGCGTAATCTTTATTATGCGCGTGAAAAGGGATGTCTTATTACAATCAATCCGGATGCACATTCAACCGAGGGAGTTAGTGATATTGAATATGGAATTATGATTGCTAGAAAAGCGGGGGTTCAACCTGAAGAAGTACTAAATTGTTATCAAGAAAAAGAATTTATTAAATTCATAAACCGGAAAGTGAAAAGAACAACTTAACTGAGGTCATAATGGATATTAAATCATTAATAAGAGATGTACCCGATTTCCCGATCAAAGGAATCATTTTCAAGGATATTACAACATTATTAAAAAGTGCGAGGGGATTAAAAACAGCTAGTGAAGAACTATTTGAATTTGCAAAAGGAAAGCACATAAACAAAGTTGTCGGAATCGAATCGCGCGGTTTTATTTTTGGTTGTTTACTCGCTGAAAAATTAGATGCCGGATTTGTCCCGATTCGTAAACCAGGGAAATTACCTGCTGAAACTTTGAGCGAAACTTACACTCTTGAATATGGCGAAGACAAAATCGAAATCCATAAAGATGCAATTGAACCGGGAGATAAAGTTCTTTTACACGATGATTTGCTTGCTACCGGCGGCACAATGGAAGCCGCAGCAAAATTAATCGAAAAAATGGGCGGAGAAATTATCCAAATTTCTTTTTTGATTGAGTTGAACTTTCTTAAAGGAAGAGAAAAACTAAGCAAATATGATGTACATTCATTAATTCAATACGATAGCGAATGATTGTTTGAAACATCTTATTCTTAAGGTGGTTTAAGAAAATAATTTTAGAGACTGTTTCAAAAGTAAATTTCAAATAAATAATCTGTGGAAATCAGTTCAAATCTGCGGTATCAGCGTTCCAATTTTATAAAAAACTTAACTTTTGATACAGCCTCTTTTTGTAATCAACCAAAGGTGAAAATATGAGTTCGCTTGAAGATAAATTCGTAATAAAATACTTAAATAATTTTGACAAATTAATATCTGATTGGATGTCGCGTTATGGATTACTCATTTTAAGAATTGGTCTTGGAATAGTATTCTTTTGGTTCGGAGCTTTGAAGTTTTTCCCGGGATTAAGTCCCGCAGAAGGATTGGTAAGAAACACAATTTATTTTATCGATCCGGATTTATTTTTACCTGTTTTGGCGGCTTGGGAAACATTAATCGGTATCGGATTGATATGGGGAAAGTATATGAGATTAACTCTTCTTTTGCTTTTTCTTCAAATGCCGGGAACTGCATTACCTATACTTGTATTACCCGAAGTTGTTTGGACAAATTTTCCGTTTGGTTTAACACTTGAGGGACAATACATTATAAAAAATTTAGTGTTAATTGGTGCCGGACTTGTATTAGGTGCTACCGTGAGAGGGGAAACTAAGAAATAATAATTTAGCTCAAAATAAATTCAATGTACTTAATTTTTCTGCCTTCATTTAGGTAATACTTTTCATAGCGTGTATTGATCTTTTTTATTTCATCTAATTCTTTTTGTGTGTACAGATCGTTAGTATAAAACAAAATATTTGCCTTCACTTTATTTAAAACTTCCATAGCATAATTAAATAAAAAATCATCATCGGTTTTTAGATGAATATGTCCGCCCGGTATTATAATCTGCTTATAAATTTCCAAAAATTTTGGTGAGACCAATCTTTTTCTCTCTGCTCTTCTTTTAACGTGTGGTTCGGGAAATGTGATGAATATTTCTTCAATCTTAGTTTTCTTAAAAAACTCACGTAACTTGTTTGCATTAATCCATAAAAATGCCGCGTTGAAAATTTTTTCTTCCAAGGCTTTCTTAGCACCGATATAAATTCGACCACCTTTGAAGTCTATACCAACAAAATTCCTTTTTGGAAAAAGTTGAGCTAACGAAATTGTATAATCTCCTTCACCGCATCCGATTTCCAGTGAAAAAGGGTTAGCATTACCAAACTTTTTGATCAAGTCTTCTTCAGAGTCTCCCGCTTTGAAATCAAAAACATTTTCGAATGAAGTTACTTCTTGTAATTTTTTGTGTTTTGTGCGAGCCATAATTCCCACATTTTAAGTGTAAAATTAGTAAGAACAAGTCTGTTAAAAAAATCAAAGGACTAAAGCAACATTTGTGCATTTAACTTTTTATTTAATTAATTTATTTCAAGGACATAAAATTAAACGGAATTATTATGTCAGAGAAGCAATTTAATAAAGATGGTTTTATTCCTAAACATGGTGGTTATCAGAATTTGTTATCGTATAAAAAGGCTGAAATAATTTATGACGGTACAGTTTATTTTTGTAATCGTTTTTTTTACAAAATATGATCGAACGAAAGGGCAAATGATTCAAGCAGCTCGTTCCGGTAAACAAAACATTGCAGAAGGAAGTATGTTCTCTGCAACTTCTAAAGAGGCTGAAATCAAATTGACGAATGTTGCTAGATCTAGTCTTGAAGAATTATTAAATGATTATAGGGATTTTTTAAGAACGCATAAATATAGTGAGTGGCATAAAGACCATCCTTATGCAAAGCGTTTAAGAGAATTAAACAGAGATCCAAACGCAAATTATGATACGTTTAAGAAAGGAATTGAACATGAAAATCCTGAGATTAGTGCTAATGTTTTAATAGGTTTAATAAAAGTTGCCAAGTATTTATTAACAAAGCAGATAGCGAAACTAGAACAAGAATTTTTAAATGAAGGTGGAATAAGAGAACGAATGGCTAAATCGAGATATGATTAGCGAAGCAAGGGACACTAATGACAAAAGGGACAATGAAATTGTCGCTTGAGTCCCTGAAGTCCTTGAAAAATAGCTTACCCATTCTTTAGGAGCAATCAATACTACAAACTCACCTTTAGTAACTTTGTTTGGTAAATCCTCTAGTAATTCTTTGGGTGTGCCGCGCCAGGTTTCTTCGAATTTTTTAGTTAATTCTCTGCAGACTACTATTAATCTTTGAGGCATATATTCATTCAACTCGTTTAAGAGTTTTTCAATTCGGTATGTTGATTCATATAAAACTATAGTTCGGTTCTCATCAGCAAGAGCTTGCAGTTTTTTATGTCTTCCTTTTTTCTGAGGAAGAAATCCTTCGAAGAGAAATGAATCCGTGGGCAGTCCGGCGATACTCAATGCTGCAATTGCGGCGTTAACGCCAGGAATAGAAACAACTTCAATTTCTTCTTTAATTGCGGCGCTGACTAATCTAATCCCGGGATCGGATATTGTAGGCGTTCCCGCATCGGAAACAAGTGCTGCGTTTTGACCATTTTTAATTCTAACCAAGACAGAAGGAATTTTTCTCTCTTCGGATTGTGCATTGAATGAGAACAGCTCTTTTGAGATTTCATATTCCTTTAAAAGAAATCCCGTTACACGAGTATCTTCGCAAATTACAAAATCAACTTCTTTGAGTGTCTCAATTGCACGGAGTGTTATATCTTTCAAATTTCCGATTGGAGTTGCAACTATATATAATTTACCCGGCTGCATCTATGTTTGAATTACACCGACATTAAATTTCGGTATAACCGGATTATGATTTGCAACATCCAAACTCATTGAAATATATTCACGAGTTTTTGCCGGATCGATTACTTCATCAACCCATAATCTTGCTGCCGCATAAAGTGCTGAGCTTGAGTCATCGTAAGCTTTTCTTATTTGATCTGCCAATTTCTTTTTATCAGCATCGGAGAATTCTTTACCCTCTTTTTGAAGTTGTTTCATTTTGATATCTAATAAAACGCCTCCGGCTTGTGCGGAACCCATGACAGAAATTTTTGCATTAGGATACGCATAAATAAATCTAGGATCGTAAGCTTTGCCGCACATTGCGTAATTGCCCGCGCCAAAACTGTTACCGACAATAATTGTAATTTTTGGAACTGTTGAATTTGCGACAGCATTTACAATCTTTGCGCCGTCTTTAATTATTCCGCCGTGTTCGGCTTTACTGCCGACCATAAATCCCGTTACATCCTGTAAGAAAACAAGCGGAATATTTTTTTGATTACAGTTCATGATAAACCGTGTTGCTTTATCCGCGCTATCAGAATAAATAACACCGCCGATTTGCATTTCACCTTTTGCACTTTTTACAATCTTGCGTTGGTTTGCAACTATGCCAACTGACCATCCGTCAATTCTTGCATAAGCACAAATTATTGTTTGACCATAATCCGGTTTGTATTCGTCAATTTCCGAATTGTCAACAATTCGAGCAAGCAATTCGTAAGTATCATATTGCTTTAATTGATCTTCGGGAAGAATACCGTAAATTTCTTTTTGATCGAACTTTGGTTTAACGGGTTTTGTTCTGTTAAATCCGAAGCGGGGAGTAGGACCTTTTTTATCTACTAAGTTTCTTATCATCTGCAGACATTCTTCGTCGTTTTTCATTACATAATCGGTAACACCGGAAATATTAGTTTGAACATGTGCACCGCCGAGACTTTCATTGTCGATTACTTCACCGATTGCCGCTTTAACAAGATGCGAACCGGCAAGAAATACCGAACCTTCGCCTTCAACGATTAATGCTTCATCGCTCATTATAGGTAAGTAAGCACCGCCGGCAACACAAGGACCCATAATTGCGGCAATCTGCGGAATACCCATTGCACTCATCTGTGCATTGTTTCTAAAAATTCTTCCGAAATGTTCTTTATCGGGAAAGATATCTTCTTGTAAAGGAAGAAAAACTCCGGCACTATCGACTAAGTAAATTATAGGGAGGTGGTTTTCCATTGCAATTTCTTGAGCGCGTAAATTTTTCTTTGCGGTCAAAGGAAACCATGCACCGGCTTTAACGGTTGCATCGTTTGCAACAATTAAATGTTTTTTACCATGAATTTCTCCAACGCCGTAAACTGTCCCGGCACTCGGAGCGCCGCCCCATTCTTCATAAATTTCATGTGCGGTAAAGGTGTTTAGTTCGTAGAATGCAGATCTTTCATCGATCAGTTTAGCAATTCTTTCACGCGCGGTGAGTTTGCCTTTTGCTTTCTGTTTTTCAATAGCTTTCTTCCCGCCACCAAGTTCAGTTTGCTCACGAACAGCATTGAGTTTACGAACTAAATTTTTGTAGAAGTCTTCTTTTTTAAGGAAGTCTTCTTTTTGGTTTATTTCTGTTCCGATTTTTGTCATTATTAATATCTCAAAATTTGAAAACTATTTATCTTGTTCGTCAGGTTCAACATCAGCAACTTTTTTTAGTGCTCTTTTGAAGTTAGATTTTTTTGCACGTTTTATTTTATTGATATCTCGTACTTTAATTGGTTTTTTTATCCCAAGTTTTTTGGCAATAATTTCTATTCCCTTTTCATTTCTGTATTGTTCAATCTCATCTTCAAGATTTTTCAGGCGAACTTTCTGCCATGAAGAATTTTTATTATGATGCTTTTTAATAAATGAACATGGTAAAACAAAAAGCTCAATATTTTCTTCACCAATACTACCATCATTGTTACCATAAAATTTCCCAATATTCAAGAATACTACAACGAGGTAATCAAAAGCGTCTAGAGATTTCTCTTTAATAGGAAATCCTCTATCACAATCGGTAGCATATCTACTTTTTACTTGAATTCTAACTTGCGACACTTCTTTAGGTTTGGGTTTATATCTTGGTTCTGGATGAATGCAAATTAAATCATAACCTTCATTATTCTCCGGTGCCTTATAAGTAAGAATATTTCTTCTCATGAAATATCCCATAACCAGATATTCTGCACTTTTTGATACAACTGGAAGTCTGAGCCAATCTCGATTGCTGTTTAACATAATATTAAATTTACCTTAATCCCTCAACAAGTGTCTTGCAATTACAATCCGTTGTACTTCAGAAGTTCCTTCACCGATTGTAAGCAGTTTAACATCGCGGTAAAATTTTTCAACGGGATAATCTTTTACAAATCCGTAACCGCCGAAAATTTGTACCGCTTCGTTGGATGCTTTTGTTGCAATTTCACTTGAATATAATTTTGCCATTGAAGCGGGGAATGATATATCTCCACCGGAATCTTTTATTCTTGCCGCATCATAAGTTAATAATCTTGCCGCGTGAAGTTCGGTTGCCATATCTGCCAACTTAAATTGAATAGCTTGGAACTCGGATAAAGTTTTGTTGAATTGCTTTCTTTCTTTTGAATAAGTTACGGAAGATTCGAGACAACCGATAGTTAACCCGCAGCTTAAAGCCGCAATGGAAATTCTTCCGCCTTCCAAAATTTTCATCGCTTGTGTGAAACCTTCGCCTTCCTTCCCGATAAGATTTGAGGAGGGGACTTTGCAGTTTTCAAAAATCAACTGAGTGGTTTCACTCGCACGCATTCCAAGTTTATTCTCTTTCTTCCCGACGCTGAAACCTTCGGTTCCATTTTCAACAACAAATGCGGAGATACCTTTCTTACCTTTTTCTTTATCTGTTATTGCCATAATAACTGATGTCTCACCGCTTTTCCCGTGTGTGATAAAAGTTTTTGTACCATTCAAAATATAATGATCGCCGTCTTTTTCTGCTGTCGTCTGCATTCCGCCGGCATCACTTCCCGAAGCCGGTTCTGTTAATCCCCAAGCACCGATTTTTTTACCGGTTGCCAAGTCGGGAATATATTTTTTCTTTAACTCATCACTTCCAAAAACGTTAATGTGATTTGTACAAAGTCCGTTATGAGCAGCAACCGAAAGAGCGACAGACGGATCAATGCGTGCAATTTCTTCAACAACTATTGTATATTCAACATAACCTAAACCTGCGCCGCCGAGTTCTTCGGGAACGAGTATTCCGAGAAAACCTAACTCACCAAGTTCATGCATCAAATCAATAGGGAATATTTGCTCTTCGTCCCATTCAATTACATGTGGTCGAATTTTTGTTTCAGCAAATTCCCGTATTGTATCTCTAATCATTTGCTGGTTTTCATTGAGGGGTATACTCTTTGTTATGTCCATCCTTTATTCCTAATTATTGAATTGTGTTTTGTAGTGATCTACAATTTTATTTGCAAGATTATAAGGTGAAATATTGCCAAGTACAACATCTTCAATTGCTTCGTTAAGGTTGAGAATTCTATCATCCGTCCAAATTTCTTTTTGAAGAATTAATTCCACAATTTCTTTAATACGTGTTTTTGATCTTTTCTCTCTTAATTTTTTTAATAAGTTTTTTTCTTCAAGAAAATTTTGATGCAATAGTATCTCTTTTAAAACAACATCAATCCCTTTATTTTCTGATGCAATTGTTTTTACTATTGGAATCATCCAAGACTCTTTAGTATGTTCTCTAAACGACAATATAGTTTTTAAAGCTGCTGCCGCTGATTCTGAACCGGGTCTATCACTTTTATTAAGCACGAACAAATCGGCAATTTCCATTAAACCGGCTTTCATTGCTTGAACCGCATCACCGGATTCGGGAACAAGAACGACAATAGTTGTATCGGCTGCTTGAGCAATGTCAAGTTCTGATTGACCGACACCAACAGTTTCAAAGATAACATAATCATATCCGGCTGCATCGAGAATATCGGCTCCGTCAATTGCTTTTTTACTTAAACCTCCAAGACTTCCTCTTGTTGCCATGCTTCTTATAAATACATTAGGGTGAGTTCCTATTTCACTCATACGGACGCGATCACCAAGCAGCGCCCCGCCGGTGAAAGGGGACGTTGGATCTACTGCTATTATACCGACGGATTTATCTTGTGCAATAATCAATTTTGTTAATTGATTTGTTATCGTTGATTTACCCGAACCTGGAGGACCGGTTATTCCGATTCGATAAGCATTCCCGGTTTTATGGAAAATTTTATTTAATAACACTGCTGATTTTATTTGATCTGATTCTACTATTGATATAGCACGAGATACGAAGCGTTTATCTCTATTATACAGTTTATTCAGAAATGAATTATCGAACATATATATGGGGTTTATTTATATAATCCGTTTTTATAAATATATTCTTTTACTTTAAGAGGAACAAGGTAATCGATTGGTAAATTATTTGAAACTCGGTTTCTTATCTCGGTTGATGATATTTCAATCGTAGGTGTATCTAATATAACTGCTTTATCATAAAACTGATTTTTCTTATCGGGTATTTTATCAACTTCACGATGCAGAACTACAAGTTTACAAAGTCCTAAAATCTTTTCCGGTTTATACCATTTGTGAAAGACTAACAAATTATCATAGCCAATAATAAGTTCTATATCCTTAAACGATTTCTTTAATTCAATCAGAGTATCAATTGTGTATGAAACGTTTTTTCGCTCCAACTCAAGATTATTTACAATAAAATTTTTATTCTCATCAATAGCGAGTTTTAACATTTTGAGCCGGTGTTCCGGAGCAGCATATTTTATTTCTGTTTTAAGTGGAGAAATGTATGCAGGAATAAAAATAATCTTTTCCAGATTTCTCTTTTCTAAAATACTTTGAGCAGTAATCAAGTGACCGAAATGAATCGGATCAAATGTACCGCCGTAAATTCCTACTTTCATTAGTTATTAACCCCGGTAAAATCATTCTTAATTTTTAATACTATCTCATTCAACTTCAGTTTCAAAGTATTAATTTCCTTTTCGTAAAATTCTTTCTTCTTACCAGCCGAATTTTTCAATTGATGTTTTCTGAAAGCATACTTAATTGCAAGTGTAATATATAGTTTTCTGTATTCTTCATTAATCCAGCCTTTCTTATTACGCTTAAGAGATGAAAGAATTTCAATATGGCTTGGAGAAATTAAGCTGATTTCTCTTTCACTGCCAAGTTCGGATAAAATAATTTTTCTTTCATTAGCTAATGATAAAAAGAAAACTCCGAAGAAAAAACCTATCATCATTAATAAGAAAAGCAATCCTAAGAAAAACGTTGATTCAAAACTTACACTTAAATTCCACATAAAATGAATGAATACAGCAATTGCATAACCTGCAACCGGCAATATAAACCTTATAGGACTTATATTAAATTTGTACATAGCTAAAAACATTCCTAAAGTAGCTGTTGCAATGCAATGCATAACTGCGGAAAATATTGAGCGTATAATTACTAAACTTAACCAAGATTCAAAATCTACACCGTAAACAAAAAAGTACAGAAAGTTTTCAGTCATACCGAAACCAAGTCCGACAGCACCACCATAAACCAAACCATCTGTTATATTATCAAAATGATTGGATTTATAACTTCTTAACAAAAAGATTCCTTTTGTTGCTTCCTCGACAATCGGTGCAATTAGAATTGCTTCGAGCAAACCGACTACGATAATTGATGGGAATATTATTTCAATTGCCGATGAAAAAAGACTGCTTGCAATTAAAGCTAAAATTACTGCGCCAATCGCTCCCCACAAAAAATGTTTTAATACTTGTCCGAAAGGTTCCTTCTCATATTTATCAAGCCGCCATAATAAAATCATGTAAAAAGTCATTGGAACAACTGCTGCTATTAAAGAAGCAAGTATCGGCATTTATTTCAATTCCTTTTTTTCTTTTCGAATTGAGAAAAACCATGTGCAAAAAACTTTGATGCAAGGTTGATGATAATAAATATTGTACATAGCTGAATAATTATCGTCAATAGTATTTCGCTAATTGAAATATCAATAAGATTTAATTTGATAAGCATAATAGGAGAAGTTGTAAGAGGGAAGTAAGTCAATATATTACTTAGTAATGATTTCGGAGCTATCAGTATCTGAACCGAAAGAACTATCGGTACAATTAAAAATAAACTTACGAGAGTTGTGATTTGTTGTGATTCATTTTCCGAAGAAACCTGTGATCCTATTGCGAGAAAAATAGAAGTGTAGACTAAATATCCCAACAAGAAATATATTATAAGTAAAAAGTAATTTGCTTCGTTATGAAAACTGATTGATGTCTTAGTCAAAACTAGATAACTAATTCCAAACCAAAATATTGTTTGAACTAACCCGATAAAAATTAAACCCAAATACTTACCGAATAAAATTTCCTTTGCCGAAACACTCGATAGTAAAATTTCATTAATATGAGTTGATTTTTCTTCCAACAATGCGCGGATAAATGTTGAGCCGGAGAAGATAATTACTACTATCAATAGAAATAGAAACGCAAAGCTTGACATGAAGAATTGATGAAAATTCTTTTCAGTAATATCAGTTTCGTCTAACGATTTTTGTGAAAAACTGAATCTTGGAGACTGAATATTCTCGCCCTCAAAAATCAATTTACCTTTTAAAATACTCGATTCAACAATTCCTTTTATCTTGATCAATTCAATGGGCGAGAGAGTTAAAGCATAATGAATATCAATATTAAATGAATTATCCATTTCATTTATGATAACAACGGCGTCATAAAATTCCGAATTTTGCTTATCATAGGATTTTAATCGAATTGAGATAAAAGAAGGTTGTGATTCAGATTCGGTGATCTTTTCTAATTCAGAGCTAATTAAATTAAAATAGGTTTGATTCTCTGTTTGAACTGCTACAACTTTTGTATAATTCCAGTTGGATTCTGTAAAAAACCCGGCAATACCGCTTATGGAAATAATTAAAATCGGAGCAATAAAAAGCGCTGCCATAAACAATCGGTTTTTGACTTTCTCTAGGAACTCCCATTTTGCAATTGCAAGAACTTTTTTCATTGATTTATAGTAAATACCGAAAGTGTTGTGTTATTAATTCAAAAATAAGTTATTTGTAGATAACAATTTAAGTTATTATTCAGCTTAGCAAAATTATTGATTATCAGATTACCAATAGCTATATTTCCGCCTTACATTTTTCGATATTCCTATGATCATTAAGTTTACAAATTATTCCGATGGAATTCATCATTTAGAATTTCGAGAAACTGCGGGAAAATTAAATCTTAGCTCTGATTTTGTTGATGATGTTCTATTAAATTGTGAAATGGATAAATCTCCCGGTCAGGTTATTCTTAGCTGTAATGTAACAGCCGAAACCCGGTTAACTTGTGACCGCTGTACTCAAGAATATAATCAATCTTTACAGTATAGCTTCAAGATGACTTATTTGATTGAGAAAGAGAGAATTGCCGAAGAGGGAACAGATATTCATTATTTATCGCCGGATACCGACAAAGTTGATCTTCATCAAGATGTTAGTGAATTAACGACTTTGGCTTTACCAATGAAACATCTTTGTGATGAAAACTGTAAAGGTTTATGCCCGATTTGCGGGATAAACTTTAACGAAAGTACATGTGATTGTAAATACGAAGAAATCAACCCGGTTTGGGAACCATTATTGAAATTAAAAGATAAACTAAAAAACTAAAGGTCTGAAATGCCACATCCAAAACGAAAAATATCCAAAACCCGAAGGGATAAAAGAAGAACACATTATAAGGCATCTGCTCCTTCACTATCAAAATGTTCAAATTGCGGTGAAATGAAACTCAGCCATAGAGCATGTCCTAACTGCGGTTATTATGCCGGCAGATCAATGTTCGTCCCAGAATCATAAATCTTCGGATTATGACTAACCAACAAAGTAATTTAAAATGCAAAATTGCCGTTGACGCTATGGGGAGTGACTTTGCTCCCCATAACGACGTCATTGGTGCAATACAAGCGCTTAATGAAAATAAAAATTTTCAATTATTTTTAGTCGGTGATAAACCGGCAATTCTCGAAGTACTCAATAAAAATAATGTTGATCATCCTGAAGAAAATATTATTCACGCACCTGAACAAATTACAATGTCGGATTCTCCGACAACAGCAATAAGAACAAAGAAAAATTCTTCTCTGGTTGTAGGCGCAACACTTGTTAAAGAAAAAAAAGTTGATGCATTTGTAAGTGCCGGTAATACCGGTGCAATGTTAGCCGCTTCAACTCTAATTATGGGAAGAATCAGTGGTGTAAGCAGACCAACCATTGGTGCTTCATTCCCGAATGCAAAAAACAAATTTACTATGTTGTTTGATGCCGGAGCCAGTGTTGATTCTAAACCTCAACATTTATTGGAATATGCTGTGTTGGGGACAATCTTTTCACGAGAGATTTATAAAATTGATAAACCTAAAGTCGGCTTACTCAGCGTTGGTGAAGAGAAAGAAAAAGGAAATGAGCTAACCTTTTCAACGCATGAATTGTTGACAAAATCGAATTTGAATTTTATAGGTAATGTTGAGGGAAGAGATATTTTAAACGGTAATGTCGATGTGATTGTATGTGACGGCTTTGTTGGAAATGTGATTTTAAAATTTGGCGAAAGTGTAATTGGATTCCTTAAATCGAAAGTAAGATCGTATGCTGATGCCGGAATCCTGAATAAAATAAAAGCTCTGGTTACTAGAAGTGTCCTAAAAGATTCGTTGAAAGATATGGATTACCAATACCACGGCGGTGTTCCGCTTCTTGGTGTTAACGGAATAAGTATAATAGGGCACGGTTCAAGTTCGCCTCTTGCAATAAAAAATATGGTACTAAGAGCAAAAGAAATGTATGATTTAAATATTCTCCAAAAATTTGAGGAAGCACTTAAGCATTATGCAAAATAAAATAAAAGCTGCAATTACTGCCGTTGGTATGTACGTGCCGGATAAAGTTCTTGATAATAAATATTTTGAATCAATCGTTGACACAAATGACGAGTGGATCAAAACTCGCACCGGAATTAGTGAAAGAAGATTGATGGAAAACGGTGCCACTTCCGATATGGCTGTTTATGCCATTGAAGATATGTTGAAAGATAAAAATTTTGATAGAGATGAAATCGATGTGATTATTGTATCAACCGTAACTCCCGATATGTTTTTCCCGGCATCAGCATGTTTGGTTCAAGAAAAAATCGGGGCAAATAATGCTTGGGGATTTGATCTCTCAGCGGCATGTTCCGGATTTTTATTTGCACTTCAAACTGGTGCAAGTTTAATTGAATCTGGCAGATACAAAAAAGTTATTGTTGTTGGCTCGGACAAAATGAGCGCTATTACTGACTATACGGATAGAAACACCTGTATTCTTTTTGGCGATGCTGCTTCGGCAGTTTTGCTTGAACCTACCGGTGATGACAAATATGGAATACACGATTCTATTTTAAGAGTTGACGGAAAAGGTAAAGATGCTCTTTATATGAAAGCCGGAGGAAGTGCATTACCGGCATCACACGAAACTGTTGATAATAAAGGGCATTACATTTATCAAGACGGTAAAGCAGTTTTTAAAGTCGCCGTTAAAGGTATGGCTGATGTATCGGTAGAAATTATGGAAAAAAATAATCTGCATTCCGATGAAGTTGCTTATCTCGTTCCGCATCAAGCAAACTTAAGAATTATTGATGCTACTGCTCAAAGAATGGGTCTTAGTAAAGATAAAGTAATGATAAATATTGATAAGTACGGAAATACAACCGCGGCAACCATCCCTCTTTGTTTGACAGAATATTACAGAGATGGAAAGCTTAAGAAAGGTGATAATTTAATTTTAGCTGCTTTCGGAGCTGGTTATACTTGGGGTTCTATCTACTTAACTTGGGGTATGGATTAATGGGTAAAAGAGCTTATCTATTTCCCGGTCAAGGTTCTCAATATGTAGGGATGGCTAAAGACCTCTTCGAAAAATCTGTTGAAGCCAAAGAAATGATATTAACTGCGGAAGAAGCAACCGGTGTTCAACTTTCCCATATTATGTTTAATGGACCGGAAGCAGCGCTTAAACAAACTGATGTTACACAGCCTGCAATATTTGTTCACTCGGTTATTTTGAGTAGTATTATTAGATTGATGGATGCCGATATGGCTGCAGGCCACTCGCTCGGTGAATATTCAGCATTAGTCTCTGCCGGAGCTATTCAGTATTATGATGCTGTCAAACTTGTTCGTAAGCGTGGTGAACTTATGTTAAGAGCAGGTATTGAACAACCCGGTACAATGGCTGCAATTATGGGTATGGACTCGGAATCACTTAACGAAATTTGTCAGGAAGTCTCGTCACAAAATGTCGTTCAATGTGCTAATTTTAATTCACCCGGACAAATAGTTATTTCAGGCTCGGTTGACGGTGTTTATGAAACAATGAAAATTGCTAAAGAACAAGGGGCGAAATTAGTTAGAGAATTAGTAGTAAGCGGTGCTTTTCATTCACCGCTTATGAGCAGCGCTAAAGAAGAATTTAAAAAAGAACTTGATTCAACAAATTTTTATGATGCTAAATTTCCGGTATATGCAAACGTAACCGCAAAACCTGTAACTAAAAAAGACGAAATTGTAGATGCTCTTTACAAACAACTGGATAAACCAGTGTTATGGGAAGATACAATTAAAAATATGATATCCGATGGTGCCGAGGAATTTATTGAAATTGGACCCGGTAAAGTTTTACAAGGTTTGGTTAAACGAATCAATCCCGATGTAAAGTTTTTCGGAATTGATAAATATGAGGATGTCGAAAGGTTCTTATAATGCCCGACAATAATTTTGAGAAACAAATTAACGGATTGTGGATAGACCCGTTAATTTTTACACATAAATTTGTAAAAACTTGTGATGTCTGCATATGTTCCGGTGAGTGCTGTTATTACGGTGTATATACCGACTATGCTGAATACAAGAAAATAATGAAAATGAAGAATCGTATCATTAAAGCGATGGACGATTCTCAAACAAAAGATGTTAAGAAATGGTTTGAAGAACCTGAAGAAGACCCTGATTTTGATTCCGGTTGGGCAGTAGGTACAGAAATTCATAACGGGAAATGTGTTTTTTTGGATAGACAAGGATTTTGTACTCTTCAAAAAATTGCTATGGATGAGGGGGTTGACAGGTGGAAATATAAACCATTATATTGTATATTATTTCCTTTAGTTATATATGAGGGCGCTTTAACCGTTGATGATGACCATCTTAATAGGTTGCATTATTGTAATAAACCGGAAAACCAAAACTCTACAATATATGACTGTTGTAAAAATGAAATAAAACATCTCCTTGGTGAAGAAGGTTTTATTGAATTGGAAAAGTATAGAAAATCTTATTTGAAGAAACTGAGTAAAGAGAAAAAGTGAAATTAAAAGACAAACGTGCAATAATTACTGGTGGCTCTAGAGGAATCGGGAAAGCAATTGTGGAGGAATTCCTTGCTGAAGGGTGCTCGGTTGTTTTTACTTACCAGAGTTCGGAAGAAAAAGCAAAAGAACTTGTAAATAAATTCCCAAATTCAAAAGTATTTTCATTTAAAGCCGATGCTTCAAATTTATCTGAAGCTGAAGCTACTGTAAAATTTGCTTTGGAAAAATTGGGCGGCGTTGATATATTAGTTAATAATGCCGGAATCACAAAAGATAATCTGCTTCTCAGAATGAGTGAAAGTGATTTTGATTCCGTTATTAATGCTAACTTAAATAGTGTTTTTAATTATACTAAATCAGTAATGAAACCGATGATGGGTCAGCGCTATGGAAAAATTGTTAACCTTACTTCTGTTGTAGGGATTATTGGAAATCCCGGTCAAGCAAACTACGTTGCTTCCAAAGCAGGAGTAATCGGGTTAACAAAATCTAATGCAAAAGAATTTGCTTCAAGAAATATCTGCGTCAATGCAATCGCTCCCGGTTTTATTGATACGGATATGACGGCAAAATTAAACGATCAGCAGAAAGAAGCTATTACAAACAATATTCCTTTAAAAAGATTGGGCAGCGGCAAAGATGTCGCAATGCTTGCTGTGTTTTTATGCAGTCCGGATTCTGATTACATAACCGGACAAACTATTACCGTCGATGGCGGTATGGTGATGTAATTTCTTAACTTATTTATACAAAACAACATTATAGGAGTAAATATGGATATTGAAGCAAAAGTAAAAGAAATTATTATGGATAAACTCGGTGTAGAAGATTCTCAAATTACACCCGAAGCTTCTTTTACTAACGATTTAGGTGCAGATTCTCTTGATATAGTTGAATTGGTTATGGGATTTGAATCTGAATTCGGTTTATCAATTCCTGATGAAGATGCAGAAAAAATCTCGACAGTTGGAGATGCTATAAAATATCTAACTGATCACAAAAGTTAATTTATTTTCTTAACGACCACGAAACTATTCGTGGTCTTCTTTTATTTGTAAATAAAATCTAGGTCAATTTATGCATAATAGACGGGTTGCTGTTACTGGTTTAGGCGTACTAACACCAATTGGTAATAATACGAATGATTTTTGGCAAGCTCTTAAAGAAGGAAAAAGTGGAGCCGGTCCCATTACCTATTTTGATGCTTCCAATTTCGCAACTCAATTCGCCTGCGAAGTAAAGAATTTTAATGTAGAAGATTATATTGAAAAGAAAGCCGCTCGCAGAATGGATCCTTTTACACATTACGCCATAGCAACCGCTATAATGGCGATGGAAGATTCCGGGCTTAATCTTGAAAATGAAGATAAAGAAAGAATCGGCGTTGTTTTTGGAAGCGGAATCGGTGGTATGGATACTTTTGAAAAACAAGTCATTGCTTTTCTCGATGGCGGTCCCAGAAAAATTAGCCCTTTCTTTGTTCCAATGATGATTTCAGATATTGCAGCCGGACAAATTTCGATAAAGTACGGATTGAAAGGTCCTAACTATGCAACTACATCAGCATGTGCTACATCTTCTCACGCTTTAGCAGACGCATTTTTCCTTATTCAAAGAGGTTCTGCCGATATAATTGTTACCGGCGGATCCGAGGCTGCAATTACACAAATGTCCATTGGTGGTTTTAATGCTTCCCGTGCAATTTCAACTTGGAATGATCGACCTACCGAAGCTTCAAGACCATTTGATAAAGATAGAAATGGTTTTGTAATGGGAGAAGGCGGCGGTGTTTTAATACTTGAAGAATTAGAACATGCCAAGGCCCGCGGTGCAAATATTTATGCTGAAATTATCGGTGCAGGATTAACCGGTGATGCTTTTCACGTTACAGCTCCGCCTCCTGAAGGTGAGGGTGCTTTTCGTTCAATGAGAGAAGCTTTACGTGACGGCGGTATTAAACCTGAACAAGTGGATTACATTAATGCACACGGTACTTCCACTCCACTAAATGATGAAAACGAAACCGCAGCAATTAAAAATTTATTTGGCGAACATGCTTATAAAATGGCAATTAGTTCAACCAAATCTATGACCGGTCATCTACTTGGTGCTGCCGGTGCTGTTGAAGCTGTTGTTACTGTATTGGCAATTAAAAATAGCTTTGTTCCGCCAACAATTAATCTTGATGAACCTGATCCTTTATGTGATCTTGATTATACTCCAAAAGTTGGTAAAGAAAGAAATATCGAATATGCAATCTCGAACACATTTGGTTTCGGCGGACACAACGCTTCACTCTTGTTTAAGAAATATAATGGATAAGTTTTTTGGGGCATCTTTTTACAAGAATTAAATCTTTTTTTTCAAGAAATAATATCGGTAGTCAGGAGAAAAAACTTGAGAAAATTGTTATTGAAAAGACTAAACAAATAGAAAAATTCTTCGGCTTCAAAATAAATGATCCGCAATATTTTATTAAAGCATTAACTCACCGTTCTTATCTCGAAGTTATTCCACAATTAAAAAAATCAAATGAGCGATTAGAGTTTTTAGGTGATTCGGTACTTAGCTTAGTTGTTTCCGATCATCTATTTGATACTTTTGAGGAAGAGGGTGAAGGGTTCCTCACTAAATACCGTGCACTTATGGTTGATAGGGATGCACTTGCTAAAGCCGCAACCGATATGGGATTGAAGAATTTTATTTTATATGACACTCGATTTGTTAATGGTTCTAATGCCGGAATACAAACAATTTTAGCGGATGCTCTTGAAGCAGTTATCGGTGCAATTTATCTTGACCAAGGATTTCAAACTGCTCAGAAAGTTATTAATAAATGGATAATTGAACCCAACACACTTGACGGCAATTTACCTGCAGACAAGAACTTTAAAGGACAATTACTTGAAGCCTCTCATGCAAAAGGTATGGGTTCTCCGATTTATAAAGTGATAAAAGAAGAAGGACCGGAGCACGATAAAAAATTTACGATAGAGGTTTTCGTTGATGGCAAGATTTATGGAGCCGGTGAAGGAAAAAGTAAAAAAAGTGCCGAACAATCTGCCGCTAAATCTGCCTTACAATTTTTCGAATGACAAAATTGAAAAATTGTAAGCTACTTCAGTTGTTACTCATTTCTAAGTAACTCTTTTTGCTTATATTTGATTCTCAAAATTCTTTTAATTAATGGAAATCAAAAAAATAAAGTAAACAATTATGGAAAAATTTGAATTTTATGATCGTTTCGTTGACCGGCATGTCGGTCCAAGTGAAGTAGAAATTAAAGAGATGTTGGCAGAACTTAATTTAACATCGATTGATGAATTGATCGAAAAAACTGTTCCTAAAGGAATACGAATTAAAGAAAAATTAGATTTACCGGAAGCTCAAACAGAATTTGAATTTCTTCATCATCTTAAAAGTATTGCTCAAAAGAACAAGGTGTTTAAATCCTATATCGGAATGGGATATTATCCGACTATTACTCCGGGAGTCATTCAAAGAAATATTTTAGAAAATCCCGGATGGTATACTCAGTACACACCATATCAAGCCGAAATTGCTCAAGGTAGATTAGAAGCGCTTATCAATTTTCAAACTATGGTTACTGATTTGACCGGTATGGAATTGGCTAATGCATCTTTGCTTGATGAAGCAACTGCTGCTGCCGAAGCTATGGGGATGTTTCATTCACTAAGAAAGGGTAATAAGAAAAATGCAGATGTTTTCTTGGCTGATATTAATACTTTTCCTCAAATACTCGATGTATTAAAAACTCGTTCGGAACCAATTGATATCAAGTTGAGAATTGAAAAAATTTCAGAAGACAAATTATCGGATGATGTGTTTGCAATTTTATTGCAATACCCTAATAATGATGGTGAAATTAATGATCTTACAAGTATTATAAAACAAGCCCATGAAAAAGGGGTCTATGTTGTTGTTGCTGCTGATATATTAAGTTTGGCATTACTAACACCTCCTGGAAAAATGGGAGCCGATGCAGTTGTTGGTTCGGCGCAGAGATTCGGTGTCCCGATGGGCTACGGCGGACCTCATGCAGCTTATTTTGCTACTAAAGATGAATACAAAAGACAAGTCCCGGGAAGAATCATAGGTGTATCTATAGATACTCATAATCGACCTGCATTTCGTATGGCTTTGCAAACCCGTGAGCAGCATATTAAGCGTGAAAAAGCTACCAGTAATATTTGTACTGCTCAAGTTTTACTTGCAGTTATGGCTGGGATGTATGCTGTTTATCATGGACCAAAAGGAATAAGAAAAATAGCGGAAAGAATTCATAACTATACTTTACTTCTTAATGCTGCAATTATAAAATTGGGATTAAAGCAAACTAATGAATTCTTCTTCGATACTCTAAAAATAGATACCGGCACTGATGAAATAAAAATAAGAATTAAAAAGTTAGCCGAACAAAAAGAAATTAACTTCAGATATTTTGAAGATAACTTCATCGGAATTTCACTTCACGAAAAAGTACAAATGCCGGATATCCAAGAAATTATTGATGTATTGGCTGAAGCTCTTGAGAAAAATTCATTTGATGTAATTGAATTAGCTGACGAAGTAAATTCAAATTGGGATGAGAATCTTATTAGAAAAAGCGAATACATGACGCATCCTAAATTCAATTCATTTTATTCTGAACATGAAATACTGCGTTACATAAAAAACCTTGAAAAAAAGGATCTTTCATTAACAACTTCGATGATTCCTCTTGGTTCCTGTACTATGAAATTGAATGCTTCAACAGAAATGTTTGGAATATCCTGGCCTGAATTTGCAACCCTTCATCCGTTTGCTCCGAGAGAGCAAGCCGCCGGTTATACACAATTATTTGATGAGCTGGAAAATTATCTCAACAAGATAACTGGTTTTACTGCAACATCGTTACAACCAAATTCCGGTGCACAAGGTGAATATACCGGACTTATGGTGATCAGGGCTTATCATAAAGATAGAGGTAATCACAACAGGAACGTTGTGCTTATTCCTTCTTCTGCTCATGGTACAAACCCGGCTAGTGCCGTGATGGCTGGGGGACAGGTAGTAGTTGTTAAATGTGATGATGAGGGAAATATTGATATTCCCGATCTTCGAGAAAAAGCAGAAAAGTATAAAGATAACTTATCCGCACTTATGGTAACCTATCCTTCTACCCATGGTGTGTTTGAAGAAGGAATAAAAGAAATTTGCGACATTGTTCATAAAAACGGCGGACTTGTTTATATGGATGGTGCAAACATGAATGCACAAGTTGGTTTGACTACTCCGGCTGAAATCGGTGCCGATGTTTGTCATCTTAATCTTCATAAAACGTTTACAATTCCGCATGGCGGCGGCGGTCCGGGTATGGGTCCGATTGCCGTGAATGATAAACTTGCAAAGTACTTACCTGGTCATCCGGTTATAAATATTAATAATGAAAAATCTATTACTGCTGTTTCAGCAGCACCGTGGGGAAGCGCATCAATATTAGTTATTTCTTATGCATATATAAAAATGATGGGAACTGAAGGATTAACAAGAGCTACAGAAATTGCAATTCTTAATGCCAATTATCTTAAAGCAAAATTATCTCCACATTATAAAGTTCTTTACAGCGGTAGAAATAATTTTGTTGGGCACGAATTGATTTTCGATTTACGCGAGTTCAAGCATTCGGTAAATATTGAAGCAGAAGACGTTGCTAAGAGATTGATGGATTACAGTTATCATGCACCAACAGTTTCTTTTCCGGTTCCCGGAACTTTTATGGTCGAACCAACCGAAAGCGAGTCAAAAGCCGAACTTGACAGATTTGTTGATGCGATGATTTCTATTAGAGATGAGATAAGAGAAATTGAAGAAGGCAAATCCGATAAAGAAGATAACGTATTAAAAAATTCACCGCATATTGCCGAAGATTTGATTTCGGAAAATTGGGATCATTCTTACTCTAGAGAGAAAGCCGGATTTCCGCTTAACTGGATAAAAGAAAATAAGTTCTGGCCGGCGGTTGGAAGAGTTAATAATGCTTACGGCGATAGAAATCTTGTTTGTACTTGTCCTCCAATGGAAGAATATGAAGAAGAGTTTGTTTTATAAAAGACGAAATGAAACAGTATTGTGATATATTAAAAAACACTAAAAAGATTGCAGTCTATGGAATTTCCCATGATCCAACAAGAACAAGTAGAGAGATTGCAGAATATTTAGTAAGAAATGGTTTCGAGGTGGTGGGAGTTAATCCCGCCATCTCAGATGCAAACGGAATAAAAGTTTATCCAAATTTGCGTGATATTCCTTTTGAGGTAGATGTTGTAAATGTATTCCGGCGTTCTGAATTCATTCCTGAATTAATAGATGATGTAATTGCAATTAAACCGAAAGCTCTATGGCTTCAGCAAGGAATTAGAAACGATGAAGCAGTTGAACCGGTTATTGAAGCCGGGATAGAGACTGTGCAGGATACTTGTATTGCAGTAATGCATTCATTATGTAAAGCAAATCACAAATAACCCGATTGATGAGATTAATAATAATTTTATTTTTTCTTTCGCCGGTAATATTTGCCCAAACAGTTGATACTCTAAAATTAGTTGATAAGAATCAGTTTGCAGTAATTGATTCAATTAAAATTGAGGGAAATGATATTACCGAAGAGTTTATAATTCTTCGTGAATTAACAATTTCAGAAGGTTCGAGAGTAAACAAAGATATACTTCACTATAATCGTGAAAGAGTTTATAGTCTTGGCTTGTTTAACTATGTTGATTTCTATTTGCTGAATGAAAACAATCAGATTAAACTCATCATTAAAGTATTCGAAAAGTGGTATTTCTATCCGCTCCCTTTTATGCATTTTAACGAAGGCAATTTTAAGAATCCGACATATGGAATTAATTTTAAGTTAGAAAACTTCAGAGGAAGAAATGAAACAATTAGTGCATTTATTGCACTCGGTTACGATCCTTCGGTAAGGTTAAGATATTACAATCCGGCATTTTTATATGAAGAGGGAATCGAATTCGGATTTGCAGCAGGTTACCAAGATTTTCAGAATAAAAGTAAGCAGGCTGAATTAATAAATGAGGAAAACTTTGAATACACTATATACTCGGTTTCATTTTCTTTAAGTAAAAGATTTGATCAGTTCCATTCTCTGTCAATCTCTCCGGGTTATTCATATCTTGAAACCGATATTCCAATATTTTCAAAAGTTACTGCATCAAATAAACCGATTGATCGAGTAATCAGTTTATTAATTCAATATACATACGATTCAAGAGACTTAAAACAATTTCCGCATTCCGGCTTACTTTCACAATTAGAATTGCGTCATAAAGGTTTTGGCATTAACGATATTTCATACAACGTTTTTGGTTTAGATATACGACAGTATAATAAACTAATGGATGATCTTACAGCCCGCTGGCGAATGAATTATAGAAATGCTTTCGGTGCAAATGTACCTTATTATGATTATTCTTTTTTAGGTTATGATGAATATGTAAGAGGTAACCGCTATAATAAAACCGAAGGACTGCAGTATTTGTTGGGTTCAATCGAATTAAGTTATGCAATACTAAGCGAATGGAATTTCAGTTTGGATTTACCTCTTCTACCCAAAAATCTTACATCCGCACGAATCGGTGTTAATTTTAATATCTTTGCAGATACCGGAATGACATTTAATAATACAGATGAAATAAATCTAAATAACTTTGTTTCAGGTTACGGATTTGGATTAAATATATTATTCTTACCGCATAATTCTATCCGTCTTGAATATGCATTTGACGAATATATGAATGGAGAATTTATCTTTGGGCTCGGATTTTCTTTCTAACATCGAATTATATTTTTCACTTTACACAACGGATACTAATGTTTCTATCGTTGGTGAAGAAGCTCATCATATAATGAAAGTAATGAGGCACAGTGTTGGTGATGAAATTTATGTGACGAATGGGAATGGAAAAATTTTCAGAGTAGTAATCTCATCAACAGAGAAAAATGAAGTAAAAGGGAAAATTATAGAAACATTTAGTTATGAAAATAAATTAAGCAACTTTACTATTTGTATTCCACGATTAAGAAATTCAGATCGGTTTGAGTTCGCCCTCGAAAAATGTGTCGAATTAGGATTTACAAACTTTGTCGTTTTCGAATCTAATCGTACAATTGTTTCCGGTGATAAAACCTCCCGTTGGATGAAAATTGCCACTGCAGCTATGAAACAATCACTTCACAGTTATTTACCTCAGATAAAATATTTTAGAAAATTCGAAGATATTAATAGTCTTGACGGCAGCAAAATAATTTTCGAACAAGAAGCTAATAAAATGTTTTCATCGGCAATAAGTAGTTTTTCGAATGATAATAAATATGTCTTATTATTTGGTCCGGAAGGGGGACTAACCGAGGCTGAAATTAATATCATTCAACCAAGTCAAAAATATTCAATTACTTCAAATAGATTACGAACAGAAACTGCTGTAATATCAGTTGCTTCAATGATTAGTGCAAATTATTAATCTGTTATAAACACTTTAAAGAATAGAAATAGTTTTCTTAATCAATCTTTCGAACATTGATTTTGATTTTTCTGCGGTTTCAATTACTTCCTGATGAGAAAGTTTTTGTGATGATATTCCTGCTGCATAATTAGTAATTAAAGATATTGCGCCGACTTTCATTCCTAATTTCATTGCAAAAATTGCTTCATGAACAGTGGACATTCCAACTGCATCAATTCCAAAATTTGAATACATCTTAATTTCTGCGGCACTTTCGTAGCTTGGTCCTTTTGTTAGAATATAAGTCCCTTCTTTTAAAGGAATTTTTTCACTAAGCGCTGCTTCTCTTATTGCACCGGTAATCTGAGAAGAAGGGAAGTCCAACAATTTATTTCTTTCTTCGATTGTAGCAAGTCCTAATAGATTTGTTATTTCTTTTTTTATGTTGATAGAATTTACATCCAAGATTAACATTAAATCACCGGGACTAAAGTTAGGATTAACACCTCCGGCAGCATTTGTAAGAATAACAACTTCACAGCCAAGTTCTTTAGCAATTAAAACCGGCAAAACACAATCCGAAAGAGGATAACCTTCATATATGTGGATCCTCCCTTGGAAAATCAGCAATTCTTTATCAGTATATTTTGAGAAATGAATGTATCCCTTATGTCCTTCAACGGTAGATTTGGGATAACTCGGTAAAGAATCAGTAGGTATGGATTTCAAGGTATTTACTTTTTCGGCAAAATCGCCCAACCCGCTTCCTAAAATCAAAGCTATTTTTGGTTTGAGGGGTGCTTCAGATTTTATCTGTTCTAATAGAGGACGATATTTTTCAGTTAAGTTTACCATCTCTAAAAAAGAACTCCTGCTAAAGTTGCCGTCATTAAAGTAGCTAACGTTCCGCCAATTACTGCTTTAATTCCTAGTGATGCAATATCGGTCCCACGATTCGGAGCAAGAGGCGTAATTCCTCCCAATTGTATTGCTATTGAACTAAAATTTGCAAAACCGCATAATGCATAAGTAGCCATAACTATTGCTTTTTCATTCACTAATGACTTAATTTCAATTAATCTACTCATGTCAAAATATGCAACAAATTCATTTAACACTACTTTTGTACCTATCAAACTTCCAAATTCCAAAGCGTTTTCCCAAGGCACTCCTATCGCAAAAGCTAAAAACTGGAGCACGAGCCCAAATAGTAACTGCATACTTAAGGGTTTTCCGAATTCGGATTCAAAAAATGTATTTATTCCAAATAGGTCGCCGATTCCAATTAAGATGTAATTAACTAAAGCGATTAAAGCTATAAAAGCAATTAACATAGCGCCAACATTTAAAGCTAATTTCAAACCATCACCGGCACCAACTGCAGCAGATTCAATAAAGTTGGAAGCATTTTTTTCTATATTAACTTTTACATCTCCTTTGGTTTCCGGAATCCCGGTTTCCGGGAAGATGATTTTCGAAATTAATAATGCAGCCGGAGCAGCCATCACACTTGCTCCCAATAAATGAGTTGCAAACATTAGTTGAGCTTCTTGAAGAGGTAATCCCATAGATTGCGAAAATGAATGTCCCAACATTTGGATATAAGCTGCCATTACACCACCGGCAATTGTTGCCATACCGCCAGTCATTATGGTTAACAATTCACTTTTTGTTAATCCTTTGAGAAATGGTTTTATCATTAACGGCGCTTCGGTTTGCCCCACAAATATATTTGCGGTTACAGAAAGAGATTCTGCTCCGCTTGTTCCCATTAATTTAGACATTATCCAAGCCATTCCTTGAACAACTCTCTGCATTACACCGAGGTAATAGAGGATTGACATCAAACTTGCAAAAAAGATAATTGTCGGCAGAACTTGAAAAGCGAAAAACATACCGAGACTTCCATCTTGACCCGGACTAATAGCCAAATCACCAAAAACAAACTGAGCGCCTTCACCAGTAAAATTTAAAACCAGAACAAAGAAACTACTGACCCATCTAAAAAAATCTTTCGGCCAACCGAGAGGTGCAAAATATCCACCAAGTGTTTCGCCTTTGATGATCAATATTGCGAAAAGGAATTGCAAACCCAATCCGGTCAACACTAACCGCCAATTAACTTTTGTTTTATTGTTTGATAAAAGAAATGCAATACCAAGGAGTACGGAAATACCTACTATACCACGTAAGATTGCAATGAAATCCATAAAATTTCCTTATTCAGATTCGGGAATATAATGACACTTTCTGCATCTTGCTTCATAACTATCAGAGGCACCAACTAAAACTCGATCTGTTGATTTAATTTTTCTTTGAGTTCTATCGGCGGGGTTTCCGCAATTAACACATATTGCTAATGTTTTCGTAATGTATTCTGCAACCGCTAATAGCTGAGGCATCGGTTCAAATGGAATACCTCTGTAATCTTGATCGAGTCCTGCAACAAGTACTCTTTTTCCGCTGTCTGCTAATTTATTACAGACTTCAACAAGATCACTTTCATAAAACTGAGCTTCATCAATACCGATTACTTGAGCATCTTGTGAGAGTTCTAAAATTTCTTGAGCTGATGTTACTACTTCAGAAGGGAGAGATTGTTCACTATGAGAAACAATTTTGTTCTCGGCATAACGATTATCAATCTTAGGTTTGAAAATTTTTACTCTTTGTTTGGCAATCTGAGCCCGGCGTAAACGTCTTATTAATTCTTCTGTTTTTCCGCTGAACATACAACCGGCAATTACTTCAATCCATCCGGTTTCTTTTGGTGTTGAGTGAGGTTGAAATTCCATCATAATTATTTTAAGAAATCTTCTCCAAATGAGTGAGGAATAAGTTCGGTTATTTTGTACTTCATAATTTCTTCTTTCGCATTGATTAAAATAATATCCAAATCTTTACCGCAAAGGTCTAATAATACTTGTCTGCAGGCACCGCATGGCGGGCAGTAATCGTCTGCATCGCTTGCAATAGCAATTGAAGTAAATTCTCTCTCACCTTCTAATATTGCCTGAAAAACTGCTGTTCGTTCAGCACAAATAGTTAAACTAAACGAAGAAGTTTCGATATTACCGCCTTCATAAATTTTTCCGTTCTTTGTTAATAAAGCGGCACCAACATGAAATTTTGAATATGTCGGTAATGATTTTGATTTTGCCGATACTGCAAATCTGCCGAGTGTCAGATCATCCATTTTTACCTCAATTAATCCGTTAAAAATAACTTATTAAAAATATAATTCAAAAATTTCATTTCCATTTTGTTTTACCGAATGTTGCTTTTATGTAATTAACAATTATCAGTAATTCATAAATTATCTGGAGATAAACAGACTCTGCAATTCCAAATTTATAACCGAAATTATTTTGTTTGACTTGAACGATAATTACATCGAAAATTAATTTTATTACAAACGGAAGTGCAAACAATATATTTATGAATGTTAAAAAAACAGAAAATAGGAAACTAAGATTAAGAAGATGCCAAATACCTAGAAAGATTTTATGCTTAAGCAAATAATAATTTGATGACGCAGTATGGCGAGCTTTTTGATTCAAATAATCATTCAATTTATTTTTTGCTGCTGAAAAGACGAAAGCACTTGGGGTTTCTACAGTCGCTATTTTCATTTTATTTTTAATTGCTTCTTGCAACAACAGATCATCATCGCCGCTTAAAGTTTTAGTTGTATTCTTATATCCTTCTAAATTATCAAATGCTGTTTTTCTAAAACCAAAACTACGAGCTGCAGCAGAATAGGGAAATCCCATCTTTGCAACTGTAAACATTAGCATTTGTGAACGAAGATTTTCGAAACAAGAAATTTTATTTACAAAACTAGTTGTTTGATGAAAGGGAGCGATTCCGAAAATGAAATCGTAACCTTGCTTAAATTTTTCAGCAAAACTATTTAACCATTCCTGTTTAGGTTCACAATCGGCATCGGTAATCATAATGTATTCATATTTAGCGTGTGAAATACCAATTTCTAATGCACCTCTTTTGCCGGGGTATTTTTTATTGTGCGATTCGTAAATACTTATATGTGAGTTTTCTATAATTAAGTTTTCTATGATGCTTTTAGTATTATCGGTTGATTGATCATCAACAAAAATTATTTCAAAATACTCTTTTGGATAATTAAGTTTATTGAGTGATTTAAAAAGCAAAGGTAGGTTTTGCTCTTCGTTTTTAGCTGCGATTATTATTGAGAATTTAATATGAGTATTATTCATACATGCAATTTTAATAATTGTTTGAATGAAAAACTTCATAAAGGTTTTGGAATTCTCTTTTTAATAATAGGGGAGAATTATTTCTAAAAGTAATACTTGAAATAAAAGTAATACTTTAGTATAATATCCTACATAATATGGAGGTAAAATGAATACTACTATTGTCACAACAAAAGGACAGATAGTTATTCCTGCTGAGATTCGTAAGAAATATGGAATCGTGGTAGGAACAAAAATTCGCTTTGATGAAGAAGATGGGGAGATAAAACTGGTACCAATTACTGAAGAAGTAATTAAAAATAATATTGGCTTATTGCGGACAAAAGGCAAACTCCTTAAATCGCTGAAAAAGGAAAAAGATTTAGAGCGCGAGTTATGAAAAAATATGTTCTCGATTCATATGCATTATTTGTTTACCTGGAAGGAGAAAAAGGAGCCGATAAAGTAGCTTCAATTTTATCCGGTTCCTTAAATGGAAAGACAGAAGTTTTTATGAGTGTAGTGAATTGGGGTGAAGTTTATTATATAGTACTCAGAGAACAAGGCAAACAAGCTGCCGAATTATATCTAAAGACAATCGACAGGTATCCAATAGAAATAATTGATGCTGATAAAGAAATCACTCTTGAAGCAGCGAAAATAAAATCTGTGCACAAACTCTCTTATGCAGATGCTTTTGCTGCAGGTTTAGCTAAACTAAAAAAAGCAACTCTTGTCACCGGTGATAAAGAGTTTAAATCATTGGATAAAAACATAAAGATTGAGTGGCTGTGAATGTTGTAAAGCGAAGATCCTTCGTCGCTTAAGGGTTACAAATTGTGCAAGCCCAAGGCAAGCGACCAAGGTCGGCAGACTCCGCAACCGGCTAGATGGTCGCTTTACATAGGTAAAAATTCATCTTTAATAATGTAGAACTATAACCCACAGTTTAGAATTCTTTGCAGCGATTATAACAGAGAATTCTCTCAATTGATTAATAGACATTCTATCTTATAGAGATCAATTTTTATATTGAAGAATTTTTAAGAAAACTACATTTTTATTAAGTGAATATAATTACTAAAATATCATATTTCGCAATAATTATTTCATTATTTCTCACCACAACAACACAAGCACAACAGAATAGATTGTCCTCATACCATTTTAGCGATTATGCAGATACAAAAAGTTCCGCGATGGGTTTTACCGCTGTATCAAATCCATTTTCTCCGATGAGCTATAAATCAAACCCAGCAAATCTAAGTTTTGATCCGGACATAAATTTATATGGCGGTGGAGTAGAGGATGAAAATGTATTTTCGTCTTCTGCTAGTATTAATGGTTTAGGAATAGCAGTGGATTATTCGTTTGCAAGATTTATTGCATATGCTACTCCAAGTTTTGATTTTACTTCACATTATTACTCAAATGATTATCAGAATAATTTTTATTCAATCTCTTTAAGCAAATTTATACTGGATGATTTTGCAATCGGAACTTCCGTAACAATGCTTGATCTTAATAATGATATATCATATAAAATTAATATTGGGACTCTTTATAAGATCGAAAATCCCTTCAACAGTTCAATTCTAAGAAACGAGATATATTTTGGTTTTGCTATAAATAATATTGGACCGGATATTGAAACAGAGTGGGATAATGTTTATCTGCCAATGTATGGATCGATAGGTGCTACATTCAGATTAATCTCCGGAGATAAGTCATTATTTGCATACTCGTTTGAAGCTTCGATGAAATATAAAAACTATTTAAATCCTTCTTCAAATAGCAGTGAGTATTTTTTAAGCTACAGAAATGAAAAAACCGAAAGAGATTATTGGGGTATTGGCTTTGAACTCACTTTGTTCAAATTAATTTCTATCCGAGATGGATATTATAAATCACCATTTAGAGATAATATAATTCACACCGGTGGAATTGGGATTCATTTTCCGCCGAAAGTTACTAAGTTTTCAATTTCTATCGAATACATGCGTTATTGGAACAATCGTCCATATTATCGACGAATTGGACCATATTCGGGTTCAATTAATTTTTCGTATAAATTGGATTAGCTAATATTCTTCTTCCAACAAATACTCATCAGCAAGTTCATCAGAAATCCCGTCTATAAATCTTGACGGTTTTGAAATTGTAACACCTTGAAACCTATCAAATATATTCATTGGATATGAGACAAATAAATTTTGTTTTGCACGTGTTGAAGCGACATACATTAATCGTCTTTCTTCTTCCAATGCTTCAATACTTTCGTAAGATTGACCGGAAGGGAACATTCCTTCAAGTGCATGAATAATAAATACCGAATGCCACTCTAATCCTTTTGCCGAATGAATTGTCGAAAGAATGAGTTTTTCATTTTCTTTATCTTCGGCTTCAACGTCAGTAACCGTATCTTGAGGAGGTTCAAGCGCCATATCGGCTAAAAAGCTGTCCAAACTTCTGTAATTTTCAGCGATGTTTATAAAAACTTCCAAATCCTTTTTTCGTTTGTTGAAGTCATCATACTTATTCATAAAAAGGGGATCGTAATATTTTATTGCCTGCATCGCTTTTTCAGCGGGAGTTTCTTTTTTCGAGTGAAGATCATGAAGTAAAATAAATAATTGATAAAGTTTTTCTCCGAAAGATGATCTTTCTGCAATTGCATCGGGATTTGCTTTAAAATGAATTTTGTTCTGCGAAATTTCATCCAGAATCATTTGTGCTTTTTTAGGACCAATACCTTCATGTAAAAGTAATATTCTATACCAGCTTACAAAATCTTTTGGATTTGCCGCAATACGCATAAACGCCAACACATCTTTTACATGAGCAGTTTCAACGAATTTCATCCCGCCAAATTTTACGAAAGGAATGTTTGCCTTATTCAACTCAATTTCCAGATCGAAAGAGAAATATGAATTTCTAAAGAGAATAGCTATATCACTAAGCGGAACTTCTTCTTCTCTAAGTTCTAAGATTTTATCTACTATAAATCTTGACTGCATATTTTCGGACGCTGCCGAAACTATTGCCGGTAATTCTCCAAACGGTTTTCTTGTAAATAGATGCTTCTCATACTTTTCTATTGCATGATCTATTATGTAATTGGCAAAGTTCAAAACCGATTGAGTACTTCGATAATTTTCTTCTAATTTTATTATTTCTACATTTTCAAAAAGATTTGGGAAATCCATAATGTTCTTAAAATTCGCACCACGGAATGAATAGATTGATTGCGAATCATCACCGACAACCATAACATTATTATGATTTTGTGCTAATCCTTGTACAATATCTGCTTGTAATTTATTTGTATCTTGATATTCATCAACCATAACAAATTTTATTGACGATAGTAGATTTTTTGCACCGGGCGATAAATCAAAAAGGAATTTTCTTAAATAAATTAGTAAGTCGTCATAATCGAGTAAGCTGTTTTGCTTTTTATAGGACTGGTAGATTTTTCTAATTTCAAGTATTTGATCTGTGAATTTTGCGAAATGCGGGTAGTCTATTTCGAGAATTTCTTCGATCTTTCTACCTGTATTTACACTTAATGATAAAACTTTAAAGATCGTCTGCTTATTCGGGAAGCGTTTCTTTAACTCTTGTAAATTAAGTTGACCTCTGATTAGATTAATTACATCTTCGCTGTCACCTTGGTCAAGAATAATAAAACCGGAATTCAAACCAACATCTTTCGCATATTTTCGCAGAGTAAGATTGGCGAATGAGTGAAATGTCCCTCCGTTAATCTTTGAGCATCGGTTATCTAACAATAAAGCTGCGCGGTTCATCATTTCACGGGCGGCTTTTCTCGTAAACGTTAAAAGAAGAATTGACTTTGGGTCATAACCCATTTCGACAAGTCGTGCAACGCGGTAAACTAATGTTCTTGTTTTTCCCGTTCCAGCACCGGCAATTAAAAGGTAAGCCCCTTCAACTGATTTAACTGCTTCAAACTGAGCAGGATTTAATTCATTTTCATAATTAATAGTAAAACGGGCTTGTCCGCCCAGAAGGCGGGCTTCATCAATTTTTGTATTGAAGCCCGCTTTGTCAACTCTTGTTAGCTTATATTTTTTTGCCATTATCTACGGAGAGCTTTAGGTTTATTCAGTATTTCGGAAAATAAAATAAATTCACGAATAGTTTCCGGGTTAGTGATTTTTCTTTTTAAACTTATAACGAAATTTGACGCATATGTTGTTTCACTCAGATCTTCGACTTCAATATCATCGGGAAGATTTTGAAGACTTTTCCTTGCATCGGCTATCTTCTTCTCAAGCGCTTTTGTCGGGTTTATAAATTCGCTTTCTGTGTGAAATTTCTCCTTCTTAACGGTGCGAGGAGGTGCGCTGACTATAACGTCCTTGAATTCTTCTTCCGGATTCCATGAAGAATCGTTATATCCATAAGATTCCTCGGTGATGTCGGAAGGGGTTCTAGATTTTTGCGATCCATCTTCATCAGGAATTTTCAAACCAAACAATTGTTCAAGAATATCTTTAGTTGATTCTTGTTTTTCAACTCTTCGCTCTCTAGTAGTATGAACCTCTTGTTCAGCTTGTTTCTCTCTTTGCCGCTGCTGTTTTTTCTTCTTACCTAAAAAATTCTGCAAAGCAGCAACTATGAAAAATATAATTAATAGATATTCAAATAAGTTACCTTCCATTAGGATCCTTATCCTTTTTTTCTTCAGGTTTTGCGATTGTATTTCGCATATCGGTATCAGCCTGAATATTTCTCAGATTATAATAATCCATAATTCCTAGATTACCGGCTCTGAACGCTTCAGAAATCGCTTTCGGAATTTCTGCTTCTGCTTCAACAACTTTAGCACGCATTTCGGCAACTCTTGCTTTCATCTCTTGTTCGGTTGCAACTGCAGCGGCTCTTCTTTCTTCTGCTTTTGCACGCGCAACTTTCAGATCTGCATCGGCTTGATCAGTTTGTAATATAGCACCGATATTTGTACCTACATCAACATCTGCGATATCAATAGAAAGAATTTCAAAAGCTGTTCCGGAATCCAAACCTTTAGCGAGTACAACTTTCGAAATACTGTCGGGGTTTTCAAGAACTGCTTTATGAGAATCGCTTGAACCAATAGTTGATACAATACCTTCGCCAACACGTGCCAATATTGTAGCTTCACCGGCACCGCCTACCAATCTTTCAATGTTGGTACGTACTGTAATTAATGCTTTTGCTTTCAACTGAATACCATCTTTAGCAACTGCCGCTACTAGCGGTGTTTCAATTACTTTTGGAAGAACAGACATTTTTACTGCTTCCAAAACATCGCGGCCGGCTAAATCAATTGCTGCTGCTTTTTCAAAACTTAGACTTAAATTTGCTTTGTTTGCCGAAATCAAAGCATTTACAACTTTAATAACATTACCTCCGGCGAGGTAATGTGCTTCCAGCAATGCGGTCTCTAAATCTATTCCTGCTTTTGTTGCTGAAATTTGACTTCTGACAATGACCGGAGGTGAAACTTTTCTAAGTCTCATTCCTACAAGGTCTTTGAATATTTTTAGTCGAACACCGGAAAAATATGCTGTTATGAATAATCCGATCGGAACAAAATAGAAGAAAAGCAATAAGAAAAACACTGCTCCGATAATTATTAATATTGATACACCTGATACTGCGTCCATTGTAACTCCTTTTAATTTGTCTTTATTGGTTGTAAATTAACAAAAAAAACTACAATGTTCTAAAAAACCGGAAATCATTTATGGATTGTATAATTTCTGCATCTTTTGTTATCTTGTAATCAGGATACATTATATGTATTTTTGAAACAATTTTAATCAGATTAATGTTAGAGATAAAAACAAATTAGGTAAAGGATATTATTATGGACGGAAATTTTTCCGAAAGAGTACAAGAAGTAATTAGATTGAGTAGAGAAGAAGCTTTAAGGTTGGGACACGATTATATTGGTACAGAGCATTTGCTGCTCGGTATTATTCGTGAAGGACAAGGTGTTGCGGTTAAAATTCTTCGTAACCTTGATGTAGAACTTATTAAATTAAAAAAGGCAATTGAAGATACAGTTAGAAGTGCCGGTGGTACTTTAACAATCGGCAATATCCCGTTGACAAAACAAGCCGAAAAAGTTCTCAAAATCACTCAGATCGAATCAAAAATTTATAAATCCGATGTTATTGGTACAGAACATATTCTACTTTCTCTTCTTAGAGATGAAGATAATATCGCAACTCAAATTCTGCATCAGTTTAATGTAAATTATGATACTGCAAGAGCCGAATTAAATTCTATTCTAAGTACAAAAGATCCTGATCAGCCGACGAAAGGTTTTACTCATCCAGGAGCTCCCCAATCAAAGGGCGGACAAAAAACCGAAAGAACTAAAACTCCCGTTTTGGATAATTTCGGAAGGGATTTGACAAAATTTGCTGCTGATGATAAACTTGATCCTGTAATCGGGCGTGAGAAAGAAATTGAAAGAGTTGCTCAAGTTTTAAGTAGAAGAAAGAAAAATAATCCGGTACTTATCGGTGAACCGGGTGTGGGAAAAACTGCTATTGCCGAAGGTCTTGCACTTAGAATTCATCAAAGAAAAGTACCAAGAATTTTGCAAGACAAAAGAATTGTAACGCTTGATTTAGCCGGGTTAGTTGCAGGCACTAAGTATCGCGGTCAATTTGAAGAACGAATGAAAGCATTAATGACCGAACTTGAAAAAGCAGATGATGTAATTTTATTTATTGATGAATTGCATACAATAGTAGGTGCCGGTGGTGCTTCCGGTTCACTTGATGCATCAAACATGTTTAAGCCGGCATTGGCTCGTGGTGATATTCAATGTATTGGTGCAACTACTTTAGATGAATACCGGAAATATATTGAAACTGACGGTGCATTGGATAGACGCTTCCAGAAAGTGATGGTTGATCCGCCGTCTATTGATGAAACAATTGAAATTTTAGAACATATTAAAGTCAAGTATGAAGAGCATCATCATGTAAAATATTCAAATGAAGCAATTACTTCCGCAGTTAAAATGAGTGCAAGATATATTACAGATAGACATTTGCCCGATAAAGCAATTGATGTTATTGACGAAGCCGGGTCTCGTGTACACATGGGTAATTTTACCGTTAGTGAAGAAATTCTAAAACTCGAAGAAGAAATTGAAAAAGTAAAGTATGAGAAAATTCGTGTTGTTAAAGAACAAGATTATGAACAAGCCGCAAGATTAAGAGATAAAGAAAGAACTCTGCAGTCAGACCTCGAAATAGCAAAACGTGAATGGGATGCAAAAACAAAGGATATAGTGCATGATGTATCTGAAGACGATATTGCTACAGTTGTTTCTATGATGACCGGGATTCCGGTTACTCGTGTTGCTCAAGCCGAATCTGAAAAACTTCTTAAAATGGAAGAAGCTCTTAAATCTAAAATTGTTGGTCAGGATGAAGCTGTTATTAAGTTAACTAAAGCAATCAGAAGAACACGTGCCGGATTAAAAAATCCTCACAGACCAATAGGTAGTTTCATTTTCTTAGGACCTACGGGCGTTGGTAAAACTGAACTTGCAAAAGTTTTAGCAAGATATCTTTTCGATTCCGATGATGCATTAATTAGAATTGATATGAGCGAGTACATGGAAAAATATTCTGTTTCTCGTTTAGTCGGTGCGCCTCCCGGATATGTCGGTTATGAAGAGGGTGGACAGTTAACTGAAAAAGTCAGAAGAAAGCCTTATTCGGTAGTTCTATTCGATGAAATTGAAAAAGCTCATCCCGATGTATTTAATATATTGCTCCAAGTTCTTGATGATGGACAGCTTACAGATAGTTTAGGAAGAAGAGTTGACTTTAAAAATACAATTATCATAATGACTTCCAACGTTGGAACGAAGGATATTAAAGCTACCGGGGGAATTGGCTTTGCAGATGAATCCGAAGCTAATGCATATGAGAAGTTGAAAAATACTGTTGAAGATGCAATGAAGAAATTATTCAACCCGGAATTCTTAAACAGAATTGATGAAGCGATTGTTTTCAGAAATCTTGAAATTGATGACATTAAGAAGATTATCTTAATAGAAATAAAAGAATTGGTAAAGAATGTAGAAGATAACAAGATGGAAATAGAACTTGACAAATCTACTCTCGAATTTTTAGCAGACAAAGGATTCGATCAAAAATACGGTGCTCGACCGCTTAAGAGAGCAATTCAAAAATATATTGAAGATCCGCTTGCGGAAGAAATGCTGCTCGGTCATTTCAAAGAGGGAAGCAAAATTGTTGTAAAACATAAAAAGAATACCGAAGAACTATATTTTGTTTCACCTAAAACATCATCAAAGAAAACGGATGATAATGATGAAGAAATTGATGATAATAACGACAGCAGCGAAAATAAAAAAGAAGAAGCTATTGATTAAGAAAGAATCTTATGAGTAAATTGACTGAAGAAGAAATTAACTCTGCATTAACCCGTTTGACCGGATGGAAATATGAAAATAATTCTATTGTGAAGGAATTTGAATTTAAAGACTTCACCCGGTCAATCGGTTTTGTCGTTAAAGTCGGTATCGAATCTGAAAAAGCAGATCATCATCCAGATATTTTAATTCATTCATGGAATAAAGTAAAAATAACATTATCAACTCATAGTGCAGGCGGAGTTACACAAAAGGACATTTCTTTAGCCGAAACATTTGATTCATTTTAATTATTATTACCCCCCATAACAGAGAATTTTTAATTACGGTAAAGTTTTTGATTTTATAACCCAATCAAATTATTTAATTTTACAAATCAATTTCACTTTTCATTATATTTAAGTACAACTATGGAACAGAAAAAACTTATACGCACTTTAGATTCAATTACTTCGCGCAGATTCAAAACCGAAAACGAAATGTTGGTTGAAGTTCTTGATCAAATTGTTGCAAGAGAGCAAATTAAAGTTACAGGCGGAAGAATTTGGAAATTAAATAAATTTCTGAAAGCTTATGAATTGATTTATCAAACTGGCGATGTTCAAAAAATTCCCACTGATTTCAAACTTCCCCTTGATGAATATCCAATCTTTAAAGAGATAACAAAAGAAAGAACTGTTCTTGCTAATGAAACGAACAAATTCTTAATCAGCAAAGGAATTTTTAAGTATTCGGCTTCGGGTGTCGGATTAAAAATTAAAGTTGCCGACGATAGATACTACGAATATTTATTAGTTGTTAACAGCGAAGAAATAAATGATGATCTCGGTTATACTTTAAATATCGTTGCAACAATACTAACTTCAAAACTAAATGCATGGCGCGCATCTGTTTCAAGAAAAGATTTGATTGAAGATATTGATAGAGCAAAACAATTACAAAAAAGTATACTGCCCGAACACGAATATTCATTTCACAATTATGACTTGTTCGGAATAACCGTTCCGGCAAAAATAATAGGCGGTGACTTTTTTGATTATCTGGAAATTGGACCTCAAGGCGACAGACTTGGAATTGTTGTCGGTGATGCTGCATCAAAAGGTTTAGCTGCTGCTGCCGAAGCTATGTATATCTCCGGTGCATTAAGAATGGCAAGTACTTTTGAAATTAAAATTTCTCCTCTGTTTTACCGGATGAATGAATTAGTTAATAAAATTTTTGAAGACGATAAATTTGCTTCACTTTTCTATTGCGAAATATCATCTGATAAAAAAGGATTATGCTTATATGCAAATGCCGGTCACAATCCACCTATATTTTTTGATAAAAGTAAAGATGAGTTAGTATTGTTGTATCCAACTGGTCCTCTAATTGGGCCTGCACCTCACTCAACTTATGATACCGATAGTTTTAATTTTAGTGCCGGAGATGTATTAGTAATATTCACCGACGGTATTACGGAAGCGGCAAACGAAAAATTTGAATTTTATGAAGAAAAACGCTTGGAGGATTTAATCAGAAAAAATATCTCAAAAACTCCTAAAGAAATTGCCCTTGCAATAATTGAAGATGTATCTAAGTTTTCAACAAATGACAGTAAATATCAAGACGATAAAACGATTGTTGTAATCAAGCGAAAGGTATAAGATGTCCTTAGACCAAAAAATATTTGAAGCCGGAGTTGTTGGTGCCGGGGGTGCCGGTTTCCCGACCCATATTAAAGCTAAATCTAAAGTTGAATTTGTACTTGCAAACGGTGCTGAATGCGAACCTCTGATTCATAAAGATTATGAAATCATGAAAAATTTTCCGAAAGAAATCGTTCACGGTATGGAATTGATGATGCAGAATACTAATGCAAAGAAAGGTTACTTCGGAATAAAAGCAAAAAATGCAGATGCAATGGAACTTATCCAAAATGAATTTTCCAACGGGAAAATTGAAATGACAATTTTGGGAGATTTTTATCCCTCCGGTGATGAATATGAATTAGTTTATGAAGCAACTAAACGCTTGATACCACCGCATGGCATCCCGCTTGATATAGGTTGTGTGGTCAATAATGTAGAGACATTTTATAATATTAGCAGAGCTTCAGAAGGTAAACCGGTAACGGAAAAATTTGTTTGTATTGCCGGTGCCGTAAAAAATCCATCTACATTTTTTGCTCCGGTAGGAACAAGTTTTGAAGAATTGATTAAACACGCAGGAGGCGCAACCGTTAATGATTTCGGTGTATTTATAGGCGGACTTTTAATGGGGAGTTTAACTTTTGATTTATCTGAAGTTATTACCAAAACAACTGCTGCATTAATTGTATTACCAAAAAATCATTATATGATTAATCGGATGGAACGACCGAAAGAAGATATGAATAGAATCGGGAAATCAGCTTGCGATCAATGCACTTATTGTACAGAGTTTTGTCCGCGTTATTTGTTAGGTTATGATGTTCAACCCCATAAAGTAATGCGGTCTCTTGTCTTTACCACATCGGGTAAAGAACTGTGGAATCAATACGCAGATTTATGCTGTGCATGTGGTTTGTGTTCGTTATATGCATGTCCTGAAGATTTATATCCTCGCGAAGCCTGTGTTCAAAGCAAAGAAGAAATGAAAGCAATGGGACAAAAATATGAACAGCAAAAACCTGTGAAAGTTCATCCAATCAAAGAGGGAAGAAGAGTTCCGTTAAAGCAATTGAGAAAAAGATTGAACGTTGATGAATATGAAACACACACTCCTTTTACAAAAGAAAGTCCGAAACCAAATTCTGTAAAAATCATGTTGAAGCAGCATGTCGGTGCTCCGGCAAAAGCTGTTATTAATATAGGTGAACTAGTTAAAGAAGGTGATCCGATTGCAAAACCCGAAGAAGGTAACTTAGGTTCGGTTATTCATGCATCAATTAGCGGAAAAGTTACACACGTAAATGAAGAATTTATAAGAATATCAAAATAGAAAGGTTTACAAATGGTTATGAATTCACTTGGTTTAATTGAATTGACAAGTATCGCTGCTGGAATGCAAGCAGCAGATATAATGTTAAAAACTTCGCAAGTTGAATTGGTTTTATCACGCACAATTTGTTCGGGTAAGTATATGGTATTAATCGGCGGTGAAGTTGCCGAGGTTCAATCTGCTGTTGATAATGCAGTCAGTCAAATTGATTTTGCTGTTATAGATACCTTTGTAATTCCTCATGTTCATCCCGATGTATTTCCTGCATTATCAGGGCATACTCTCGCAACCGAATTAGAAGCTTTGGGAATAATAGAATCATTTTCGGTTGCATCATTAATTGAAGGCGCAGATGCAGCTGTAAAAGCTGCAAAAGTTCAGTTGATAGAAATTCGTCTTGCAATGGCACTCGGAGGTAAAGCATTTTGCACATTAACAGGAGAAGTTGCCGCCGTAAGAAGTGCCGTTGATGCCGGCGCTCAAATTATTGCGGATAAAGGTCTTCTTGTAAACAAAGTTGTAATCCCTCAACCAAGAAAAGAATTGATGAGTGAGATGATTTAATGACAGTGAAACCTTCAAGGTAAGTGATAGCTGATAGCGTTCAGTATCCTTGAAGGTTGCTAGCAGCTCAATTAATCAATCCATCAAAACAAATTCTTCACAATTTCAAACATACCTACATAAGTTCCAATCGCACTTCCTATACCCGAAAGTAAAAACACAAGCAAAATTCGAAGCAACCTATTTTTCCACCAATTTTTTGCTTTCATCACATCTTCACTAACCGTTTGAAACTCTTTTACTTTAGGCGGAACAAGCATCAGTTGAACAAATGCGGCAACATAACCGGCACCTATCAGAGGTGTAAGACTTGTAAATGGTGCAGCTAAAAATGAAACTAATACGGTTAACGGATGACCATAAGCTAATGCGGAACCTAATGCGCTCGGAATTCCGTTTGCAAGTATCCAATAAATAGCATTATCGCCCGCTGCTGATGCACCTTTAGTTATTCCTATATATAAAATTGCACCGATTATTATTACCGGGATTGCATACCCGATACCTTTTAGAAGTGGTGAAACCGGGGGAATGATCTCATACTTTGCAAGGTCTTCTTGCTTGCCGTTATTTAATTGGGCAACTATCCCGTTTAAGTGACCGGCACCGACAACGGCAATCACTTTGTTGCCTTTTGATTCTTTTATTTTTTGAGCTAAGTATATATCACGTTCATCGATCAATACTGATTTTAGAACCGGCATAACTTTCCCGAGTTCGGTCATCATTTCATTTAATACGTCCGTCTTACGAAGTTCGGTTAATTTTTCTTCACTTAATTCTTCTTTTTCAAAAACTCCGGCTAAACCGGCTGTAAGAAATTTTATCTTTTGCCAAAAAGACATTGAATTCCATGCACGGCGCAATGTTATTCTTACATCACGGTCGCATAATTCAATCGGTATATTATTTTCTTTTGCGGTTTTTGCTGCTTCAAGTAATTCGACACCGGGGTTCACACCTAATTTTTCACCCAACTTTTTTTGGTAGGATGCCAGAAGAATATTTATCATTAATGTCGATAGCTGTTTTTCTTTTATTACATTTTTGAGATCAAGTTCTTCCCATTTCTTTTTATCACTCAAGGACTGATAGCGTTTTTCATCAAGTTCAACGCATACTACATCCGGTTTTTCTTCTTCAATAACTTTTCTTACCAGGTCTGCCGATTGCTGGGATATGTGCGCTGTTCCGATAAGAATAAATTCTCTGCCGTTTTGCGTAATTTCAATTACATCACTTCCATATTTTGATTGAACAGTTTCTTCCAATTTTTTCCTCTGATGTGTTAAAACGAAAAGCAAAACTACTACTTTTTGTTAAGAATATGAAAAGAGAATTAGATTTACTTTTGATTTATTACAGAGAATTGTAGACTTTTAATGTAGTTTGGAGCTTTTTATTTGATATTGGAAAAGAATCGTTTTTTGGGTACTTTTATCAATTAATATTTGTTCAATTTGGAGCAGTTATGGGAATTGATTGGGAAAAATTTATCGACAGAACTCTCAACATAACCATGAATGAAAATTACGGCGTTGTTTACGGTGAGAGAAAAGAACAATCTAATTTTTACGAAATTGTCTTCAAAACCGGGAAACTGCGTGAAGTTTTTGATGACGGGTTGTTACTCGAATCGGTTCGTGATAAAAATCTGGTTATGATTTTCATACCTTATTCCTCAATAAAATGTGTTGAGATTTTTTAGCTAAAATGAAAAGATATTTTGCATTCTTATTTATTATTACCTCTATCCTTGCACAATCGCTCGAGATAAAAAGTTTACAGGTATACACAATCAACAACAACGAACTTCCGGTAGTTACTCAAAACGATAAACTTACTATTAAATTCGACGTTGCCGCATCCTTTGAACCAAATCTTGTAATCAAATTTTATTTTTGTGATAAAAACTGGGTTCCTTACGAAAATATATTTTTAGAAAACCAAAGTTATAATACAGCTTACAATCTCTGGTTTGATCATGTGCCCGTTGTAAGTGGAAATGTTAGATATCATTTTAAGGATCAGTATCCTAATATAGATGTAACTTTTCCTTTTTCCGGGAAGTGGAAATTTTTTGTCACCGAATCAAATGATCCGAACCAAGTTTATGCAGAAGGAAGATTTTATGTCGTTAATCCGCAAATTTCAATAAGACATGAATTGACAAAGTATCGCTTGAATAGTCAATTTGAACCAATTACAGAGCTGCAGCGTGTTTATGACCTGAGAGTTAATTTCTCAATCCCGGATACTTCCTATCCAATGGACTTGGATTTTGTAGAAATTATTGAGAACAAAAAAATTGATTACCCGATCAATATTAAAAAAGAACGTAGAGACAATTTTAGGTATTATGAAACAAACGGTGCGAGAAGTTTTACATTTATTGCAAGTGATATCAGACCCGGTAATGAATATCGTCAAGTAAATTTGCGGGATCGTAATAAATATCAACCACCGGTTACTAATGCCCATTTTGAAGGTTTTGATTACGATAGATTCCAGCAGTTTGGATCGCCGGATTTTAACGGCGGTTTTGAACTTGTTAGATATGATGACAACTATGCCGACTATATGCAGGTCGAGTTTGAATTTTCTCCGCAATCGATTATTTCCGATGATTTATTTTTAGTCGGTGCATTTAATGATTGGATAGTTCTTCCAGAATATCAGCTAGAAGCAGATGGAGGAATTTATCGCGTTTCTACCGAGCTCAAGCGCGGAATTTATGATTATCAATACGTATCCGGTGAAATTAAAGGAAATGAAGTTCACAATATTGATTGGTATAACTTAGAAGGAAATTTTTGGGAAACTACTAACAACTATTTTGTTTTTGTTTATTATAAATCCCAAAAGTACGGCGGGTATGATCAGATAATCGGTTACCTAAAAATAAATAGCGGAAATCTTTAATGAGTAAATTAAAAGTCGGTGTTATCGGTACAGGGCATCTTGGCAAGATTCACACAAAATTATTTACCGAAGTTGAAACTGCAGAATTAGTTGGTGTTTATGATATTGATGAATCCAAAGCTGATGCAGTTGCAAAAGAATTTAATACAAAAGCTTTTAGAAATATTGATGAACTTCTTTCTCAAATTGATGGAGTTTCTATTGTAGCGACAACAAGCGCACATTACGAATTGGTAAAAAAAGCTTTTGAGAAAAATGTAAATGTACTCGTAGAAAAACCCATCACGGCTACAATTCAAGAAGCTGAAGAAATTGTAAAAATTGCAGACGAAAAAGAATTGATTTTACAAGTCGGTCATATCGAAAGATTTAACCCGGCACTTCTCTCATTAGATCAATACAAATTAGATCCGAAATTTATCCAGACAGATAGATTAGCTCAATTCAACCCTCGCGGAACAGATGTTGCAGTAGTTCTTGATTTAATGATTCATGATATTGATATAATTTTGAGTCTTGTAAAAAGTAATGTAAAAGAAATTAAAGCCAGCGGTGTACCTGTTGTATCCGGTAATATTGATATTGCTAATGCACGATTAGAATTTGAAAATGGTGCGGTTGCTAACGTTACGGCAAGTCGTATTTCGCAGAAGAAGATGCGTAAAATGAGAATGTTTCAGCAAAGTGGATACATTGCTTTGGATTTTATTACGGGTGTTGCCGAAGTTTATAGACTGATAGATCAAAAAGAAATGGATGAAAATCATTTTATTTCTTTTGGCGAAATGGGAGTTGGCGAAAAGAAAAAGTTTGTAGTTTATGATCAACCTGAAATAAAACAAGTAAATGCTCTTAAGTACGAATTGGAATTATTTGTTGATTCTATTAAAAATAAAACTAAACCGGTTGTCAGTGGTGAAGACGGACTTAAAGCATTAAAAGTAGCTGCCGAGATAATTAAGAAAATTGAGGAGTCACAAATTTCATGAAAAATAAAAAAATATTTTTAATAGCCGTACTAACTTTATTAATCGTATCATGCGGTGTTTATGAAACACTTACAAATTTTGCTAGACTAAAATTCAAAGTGGATTCTTATAATAATTTTAGAGTTGCCGATGTTGCACTTGAAGGGAAAAGTAAGATAGGTGATTTTAGTCCGATCGATTATGTGAAATTAACCGGTGCATTTGTAAAAGGTGAATTGCCGTTTAGCTTTTTAATTAATGTAGAAGCCGATAATCCTAATGACGGTTCGGGTGGTTTTCCTGCAACTGATATTTCTATCGAGTCGTTTCCGTTCAGAGTATTGTTGGATGATAAACAAATATTAGCTGGTAATATCGAACAAGCATTTACAGTCCCCGGAGTCGGAGAAAATAGAATTATTCCAATTCGTGTTGACGTTGATTTGCTGAAATTTTTCAAAGACAAGAGTTTCGATGAATTGACAAATTTTATTTTGGCAGTCGGCGGTAAGGATGGAAGTCGATCAAGAATTTCCCTGTTTGCTAAACCTGTTTTGGGAACCCCTGTCGGTACGATTGATTATCCCGATGAAATAAAAATAAGTCATGAGTTCAATTAGAGGAATATTATGAAACCTGATAAATTTGCAATTGGTGTAGATCTCGGCGGCACATCCATAAAATTTGGATTGGTAAATAATGCAGGTAAAATTAAAAAGAAATTCTCACTTGATACTCAGGCTGAAGATGGTCCGGATGCTGTAATTAGTCAAATAAAAAAAGGCATTAGACAATTACTTAAATCAAAACAAAAAATTGTCGGGATTGGAATAGGTACACCCGGTTCAGTTATTCAGAAAAAAGGAACAGTAGAGAACCCTCCTAATTTTAAAGGATGGGAAAGTATTCCGCTTGGTAGTATTATCAAAAGTGAGTTCAACAAGAAAATATTTGTAGAAAATGATGCGAATGCCGCGGCAATCGGTGAGATGATTTTTGGTGCGGGAAGAAAGTATGAAAATTTCATAATGGTAACTCTTGGCACAGGTGTAGGCGGTGGTATAATTATTAACGGGAAGATTTATAGAGGCGAAAGTGGTGCAGCCGGTGAAATCGGTCATCTTTCAATCGAAGAGTACGGTAATCAATGCAAGTGTGGTTCAAGAGGTTGTATAGAAACATACATCGGCAACAATTATCTGATTGAACATGTAAAAAAAGAATTACCGCAGCACAAGAATTCTAAACTGAATGTATTAATCCAAAATGGTGAAACCCTTTCTCCTAAACTTATTCATGATGCTTATCTTCTAAAAGATTACTATGCGGAAATGATAATTACCGATGCCGCTTTTAAATTAGGAGTTGCTCTTTCTTCTATTATAAATGTTTTAGATATACCTACTGTTATTATCGGCGGTGGAGTTTCGGGTTTTGGTAAAATCCTTTTCGAAACAGTTGAGAAAACAATTAAAGAAAGAGTAATGAAACCCAATCAACCAAAGATTGTTGTAAAACCTGCTAAACTTAAAAATGAAGCTGGTATTAAAGGTGCTTCGGCTTTGGTTTTTTACCGATCTTAAAAATGAAGAAGAATTTTGCGGATGAATTTGAAGCTATTAATATTTTCGTTTCTATTAGCTGTTTATATTAATTTATCTGCACAAGTTAATATAGAGGATACAACTCAATTCGTTTATTCCGACTCACTTTCAATTTTAGATTCAGCTTCAGCCGATACTCTCCAGCAGGTTACTCCAAGAACAGATGTTGACGATGTTGTAATCGCAATCGCAACCGATTCACTCACATTTGATGTCCGTAATAAAAAAATGAATATCTATGGTAGAGGTGAACTGAAGTATAAACAGACGGATCTTAAATCCGGAAAGATTTTAGTCGATTTCCCAACTAATGAATTAGAAGCATTCGGTATAATTGATACTTCAGATACAACCGGGCAAAAGCTAAACCAGACCCCCGAATTAACCGAAGCCGGAGATACTTATCAAGGCACTAGTATCAAATACAATTTTAAGACTCAACGAGGATTTATTTCATTAGCAAAAAACGAAACCGAAGGTCAAACTTACAGAGGACAAAGAGTAAAAAAAGTTGATAAAGATATTTACTTCATTGAGGACGGAATTTATACAACTTGCGGCGGTGATGAACCGGTTACTTATTTTTCAGCTAAAAAAATGAAAGTTATACATAAAGATAAAGTCATCGCACAATGGATATTTATGTATATCGGCGGTGTTCCTGTCCCGGTACCAATTCCTTTTGCAGTTTTCCCGGCAGAAAGCGGAAGACGTTCGGGTATAATTGCACCAAGTTACGGGCAGATAGGTGACCGAGGTTGGTATTTCAGAAATTTCGGTTATTTTTTAGCGTTAAGTGATTACATGGATTTAGCAGTTACAGGTGATTTTTATACACGGGGAGGGTGGGGAACTCGAAGCAGATTTCGCTATGCTAAAAGATACGATTTCAGCGGTAATGTTAATGCAGGTTATTCGGTAATTAAAACCGGTGATGATTCCGATCCTTCAAGAACAGAACAAATAGATTGGAATTTGTCCTTATTCCATAATCAACAATTTGATCCGAATACTCGTCTTGATGTTAACCTGCAATTTCAATCCTCTAAATATCTGACAAACAACAGCGTTAGTTATAATGATCTTCTTCAGAAAGATATTATTTCTAATGCTACTTTGAATAAGAGATGGGATAACGGAACAAGTATGACAGTTAACTATAGTAGAAGACAAAATCTTCAATCCGGTGATATTTATGAAATTCTACCGAATATAAATTACAACGTTCCGGTCATTTATCCTTTTCGTCCAAAATACTCAACCTCCCGCGATCAAAATTGGTATGAATTAGTCGGTGTTAATTACTCGGGTCAATTAAAGAATCAGCGCAACAAAGTTGACGGTAATTTGAATATCAGAGGCGGTATTCAACATAATGCATCGGTCAAAGCCTCGCCAAAAATTGGTTATTTTAATTTTACTCCTTCTATTAATTACACAGAAAAATGGTATAACAAGAAAATCGAAAAATTTCGTGTTCCCGAATTCATTACTGATACAACCGGGGTAGTAACTGATACAACTTATAGTGATGAAGAACGCGATATAAAAGAAATTAATTTTGTACGCACATTTAATTTTTCGCTTTCGGCACAAACGAAAATTTACGGGATGTTTAACATAAACGGACTCGGAGTTGAGGCGCTTCGTCATACCATTACACCAACTCTAAGTTATAATTACAGACCCGATTTCAGTGAAGATAAATTCGGTTATTACAGTGAATATATTGATAGAAACGGGAACTTAGTTAGATATGATCAATATCAACGTGAAGTTTTCAGTGGAGTTAGCAGAGGTGAACAGCAGCAATTAAATTTGTCGATTGGGAATATTTTCGAAATAAAAACAATGAAAGATCCGACCGATACAACTTCAAAGCAGCAAAAAATTCAACTGCTTAATTTGAATGCAAGTCTTGGATACAACATAGCCGCAGATAGTTTAAAACTCTCCGATCTAAGATTAAGTTACAGAACACAAGTTGGTGATTTACTTTCTTTCAGCGGATCGTCTTCATATACGTTTTATGATTTTAAAAACGGAAGTCCCGTTAACGAGTTTCTTATAGATAAAGGAAAAGGTTTGTTCAGAATGACAAATCTTAATTTCTCTATTTCAACGAATTTAAGCGGTGACAAAATTTCAGGCGAAACAAGAAGAAGCGGTTTCGGAGTTGAAGAATCAAGCGACTATTCTGCGTTTAATAGAACTGATTATATTGGATTGTACGATGAAGTACCTTCTGATTTTTCCATACCTTGGAATCTAAATCTTAATTATAATTTTAGTCTTAACAAACCTACCCCCGATGCGTCAACAATTCGCTCGACAATCGGTGCCAGTTTGAGTGTTAGTTTAACTCAAGCTTGGAAACTTACATTCAGAGGAAATTATGATTTCCAGGCAAAAGAAATTACAGCACCTCAAGTAACTATTTTTCGTGATCTCGATTGCTGGGAAATGAATTTTACATGGAACCCGCTTGGTACTTGGCGCGGTTTTAGATTCGAAATCAGAATGAAAGCTCCTGAACTTAGAGATATCAAAGTAACAAAGAGCAGGGATATTTTCTCCGGAAGATAAATGCAGCACTATATAATTGACGGAAATAACTTAATAGGTAAGCAGAATAGTCTAAAATCCTTACAAGAAACCGATCCTCAGCAATCACGTGAAAAATTAACGTTTATTTTAGACCGTTATTTTGCAAATAGGAAATTCAAAGTAACTCTTCATTTTGATGGCTTTGAAAAAGATAAAATTAGAACGGCAAAAATGAAGATTGTTTACTCGGATAATAAAACAGCCGATGAAAAAATTCGTCAACAGATTGAGTATGCTAAAAATCCGAAAAAGCTTGTAGTTATAACCTCAGACTTTTCTCTAGGTGAATTTGCTAAGAAATGCAGTTGCTCTGCAATTAAATCGGAAGAGTTTCTAAATAAACTTTCTGAAAAAAGCGATTCCAAAAGTGAAAATGAAATTCAAAAAGAAATTGATAACGAGGAGATTAAAAGATTGTTTGGAATTTAAGTGTGGATTAATTGTCCAATTGTCTCATTGTTCTCGGACAATATTTAATTTGTAAAAAATATCAATTTCTATATAGTTCTGTAGATAATTGTCATCAAAATACTTTTCAATAACATAAACACAACCATTTAGCAATTTAACAATGCAGCAATTTCTGATTTCCCCATGAAATTGTATTTCAGATAAGATATCTTTGTTTAGTAATAAAAATTGGTTTTATATGGAAAAGAAAAAAGTTGTAATTATCGGCGGTGGTTTTGGCGGATTAACTTTAGCCAAAAAGTTAAAAAACTTAGATTACCGGATAACATTAATTGATAAAACAAATCATCACTTGTTTCAACCTCTTTTATATCAAGTTGCTGCTGCGGCACTTTCACCTGGTGATATAGCTGTCCCGATTCGCTCCGAATTTTCAAATCAAAATAATATTGAAGTCATTCTTGGTGAAGTAACCGATATCAATCGAGTCGAGAAAAAAGTTTATGTATCCGACACAATTTATGAATATGATTTCCTTGTTGTTGCAATAGGGAATAGACATTCATATTTCGGAAATGATCAGTGGGAAAATTTTGCTCCGGGCCTAAAAACTATCTCCGATGCTTTAAAGATTCGTGAAAAAATGCTGTTCGCATTTGAAAAAGCGGAAATAGCAAAAAGTGATTCAGAAAAAAAAAGAGAGATGACATTTGTAATAATCGGTGGTGGACCAACCGGTGTTGAAGTTGCCGGATCAATTGCGGAAATCTCACGAGAAACTTTACTGAAAGATTTTAGAAATATTAATACAGCAGATACAAGAATAATTCTGATAGAAGGAATGAATAGAATTCTTCAATCATTTGATGAAGATTTGAGTTTAAAAGCACAAAGAACACTTGAAAAACTTGGTGTCGAAGTTAGAGTTAATTCAATGGTAGCCGAGGTTAATGAAAATGGTGTCGTAGTTGGCGATGAATTTATAGAAGCATCTAATATTATCTGGGCTGCCGGAAATAAAGTATCTCCTTTAATCAATTCATTAAAAACCGAAACGGATCGTTCGGGAAGAGTTATTGTTGATGAAGATTGTTCAATACCCGGTGACCCGGATGTTTTTGTGATTGGAGATGCTGCTCTTTTCAATGAAAATGGAAAACCTTTACCCGGTGTTGCACCTGTCGCAATGCAGCAGGGAAGATATGTTGCAAATCTCTTGAAGAAATCTATTCCTAAAGAGCAGAGAAAACCATTCCGATATTTCGATAAAGGAAATCTCGCAACAATTGGTAGAGCAAAAGCAGTGTTGCAAATAGGTAACTTTAAAATTTCCGGATTCTTCGCATGGTTAGTTTGGGCATTAGTTCATATTGCTTTTCTTGTAAATTTCAGGAAACGTTACCGGGTAATGACCGAATGGATTTGGTACTACATGACTTTTAAGAATGGAATAAGACTTATAACTAAATATAACGGAAAATAAATAGCCTTCCCCCAAAAAGTGGACACAAAGAATAATTAGTATATTAAAGTTAAACAAACCAGGAGGTGTCCATGGAAATTAAAAAACGGAGGAAGTTCTCAAAGGAATTTAAGTTAGATGTAGTAAACCTGGTAAAATTGGGAGATAAAAGTGTAAGAAAACTCTCAGAAGAGTTAGAAATACACGAAGTATTAATATACAACTGGGTAAGAAAGTACGATCGGGAAAAAGAAGAAGCATTCCCGGGCGAAGGCAATCTGAAGAGTTCAGATAAGGAAGCAATGGAGCTAAGGAAACAATTAGCAGATGTAACCGAGGAGCGAGACATCTTAAAAAAGGCTATAAGCATCTTCTCTCAAGACCGAAAGAGAAACACAAATTTATAGAGAGCAACAAGGAAAGATTTTCGGTAGAGAAGATGTGCCGGGTATTAGGGTTGTCAAAAAGTGGATATTATAATCGCAAGAAAAAAGGGAAAGGCAAAAGAGAAATTCAAGAAGAGCTGTTGTTAGAAAAGATCAAAGAGATTTACATTGAATCTAGAGGTATTTACGGAAGTCCGCGGATAACAGAGGAACTCAGAAGAAGAGGTATAAATAGCGACAAAAAGAGAATTGCCAGGCTAATGCAGCAATCTGGAATAAGAGCTAAAACGGTAAAAAGATATAAACGAACAACGAACTCAAATCATAAGCGAAAAGTTGAAGAGAACAGATTGAATCAGAATTTTAGGGTAAAGAGTCCAAACAAGGCATGGGTAAGTGATATAACATATATACGAACAAAAGAAGGCTGGATGTATTTAGCAACCATAATAGATTTATACTCAAGAAGAGTAGTTAGCTGGAAGTTAGACAAGCAGTTGGGCTCAGATCTTGTTTTAGGAACGCTTAAGAGAGCCTTAGAAGAGCGTACAGTAACAAAAGGACTGATCTTTCACTCGGATCAAGGCATTCAATATGCTAGTAGTCAATTCAAGAAGTTATTGAATAAAAATGGAATTATACAGTCTATGAGCAGAAAGGGAAATTGCTATGACAATGCTGTAGCAGAATCATTTTTCCATACACTAAAAACAGAGCATATAAATTTTGAAAAGTACGAATCAAGAGAACAAGCAAAAATGAGTATCTTTGATTACATTGAGATATTTTACAACAGAAAAAGATTACACTCAACCTTGGGTTATAAAACACCGGTCGAGTTTGAGAGAACAAAAAAATAATTAAACTTCATGTCCACGTTTGTGGGGGAAGATCAAAATCCTAAATTCTAAATCCTATTCTGTAAGCCAACCGACAAAATTCTAAACAAATCAGAAATAATAAATACGAAATTCTAAACAGTTGGTGGTTGTTTTTGTCATTCTAATTTCAGATTTAGATATTGTTTAGAAATTAGTGCTTCGGATTTAGAATTTTACATTCTAGAGTAATTTGATATCATCAAGAAACGGCAGTTTTTCTCTTACTTCTTCAACTTTACTTAAATCAATCTCTGCACTAAAAATACCTTCTTCATTTGGACACACTAAAATTTCTTCACCCATTGGATCGAAGATTGCACTGCAGCCGTTGTATTCATTAAACGGATCCGAACCGATCCGGTTTACTCCAATCATATAACATTGATTTTCTATCGCACGTGATTTCAAAAGATGTTTCCAGTGCCCTATTCTTTTAATAGGCCAGTTAGCAATGTTGATTATTATTTCATTTCTCTCTTTACCGTATAGTCTATATAGTTCCGGGAAACGTAGATCATAACAAATTGTTAATCCGATTTTTACCTGATCAATTTTTGTGGTAACACTTTCATTTGCTGCATTATAAAATTGATCTTCCTTAGCATAACTGAAAGGATGTATTTTTCTGTACCGGGCACGGATTAACCCGTTATCATCAAAGTGAACGAGCGAATTATAAATTCTATCTTCATCGAGTTCGATTACTCCCGCAAATATATGTTTCTTTAAACGTTGTGAAAGGGAGATGAAATATTTTGTTCCGGTTCCGTCTATTTCTTCCGCAAATTTATTCGACTCCATCGTAAAGCCGGTCAAAGTCATTTCGGGAAAAATTATTATATCTTCATCGGAAATATTTCTTGCAAGAGTTGATTCGATTATAGAAATGTTCTCTTCGACGTTTTCCCATTCGGGTGAATATTGAAACAAACTTATCTTCATGGATTTTTATTTGCAAAATACAAATTACAGTATCCATTATAAACATTATGTTTTTTGAAAAAAGATTTTTAATTTCACTTATCATTTACGCCATACTAAAGCAGAGAACATATGCTCAATTACATTTGGATGGCTTTACTCTTTTTAGGAATAGCCACTGCTCTTACAACAGACATAATTGATGAATCATCAAATAAATTTCGTAATGGTGAATCATTAAACGTAATTATTTTTTCAGAAGATTTAGTCGATCAAAATTCCGAAAAACAAAAAGTAATATTAAAAATTCTTCCAATAGAGTTTAACCTTTTTTATAAAACAGAAGTAATTGATACGGTCCGCCATTCGGCTCAGATTACTTATAACCCAAAGAAAGACAATTACTCACTCTTTATTAAAATAGATGACAATACTCCGCATATCTGGAAGCAAATGGCAAAAGGTTCGGGTACTGAAGAGGATTTGGTTGGAACATTGAAATTGATTTCACAAGATGCACAATTACCAAGAAAAGCTGAAATTATTTTTGAAGATATCAGCTTTACTAAGATGAAAGAGGTAACCGGTGCAACGTTAAATTATGCAACTACGGCAGTAAATATAGCTCTTGGACTTATTGGTATTATGGCATTATGGCTTGGCATAATGAAAATTGCAGAGGAAGCCGGGTTGATAAGAATGATTGCCAGAGGAGTAAGACCAATAACAAAATTTTTATTCCCTTCTGTTCCGCATGATCATCCGGCTATCGGTTCAATTATAATGAATCTCTCCGCCAACATGTTAGGTCTGGGCAACGCTGCTACTCCTTTCGGTTTGAAAGCAATGGAACAGCTTGACGAATTAAACACAGAGAAGGGAACCGCAACTAATGCAATGTGTATGTTCCTTGCTGTAAATACTGCCGGGCTGACACTAATTCCGGCAACTGCAATTGCAGTTAGAGCCGCTGCCGGTAGTAGTGATCCTACTATAATAATCGGCACTTCATTCTTCGGTGCGCTTTGCGCAACAACAGTTGGGATTTTATCTGCTAAAATATTTGAAACATTCTCACTACGTAATTTGAAATTTAGAGAATGGCTTCAAACAAAAATTAAATCGATTGCTGTTTTTTCAATGGTATTTTTAATCGCATTATTATTTATTCTTAGCGGAATGTTTGCTGCCTTTTTCGGTAGTATCGATGCTGATGCATTCAAATATTTCATTCAAATATTTTCTACGCTTGCAATCCCATTTATAATACTATTATTTGTCAGTTATGGTGTTATTAAAAAAGTTAAGATATACGAATCATTTGTTGAAGGAGCAAAAGAAGGATTTCAAATTGCTGTAAGAATTATTCCATATTTAGTTGCGATGCTTGTAGCAATAGGAATATTTAGAGCAGGGGGTGCGATGCAATATTTAATTGCATTAATATCTCCGGCAACGGACTTAATTGGAATGCCTGCGGAAGCATTACCAATGGCTTTCATGCGTCCCCTTTCGGGTAGCGGAGCGCTCGGTGTTATGGCTGAAATTCTTTCTGTTCATGGAGCCGATTCATTTATCGGCGTTTTAGTTTCAACAATAATGGGAAGTACTGAAACTACATTTTATGTAATCGCCGTTTATTTTGGTGCCGTTAATATCAGCAAAACAAGATATGCATTAGCGGCAGGCTTATTAGCCGATATTGCCGGTATTTTGGGTGCATTGTTTATTGTAAGATTTTTATTTGGATAGTATGAAAGTATTTATAACAAGAAGTTTACCCGGGAATGTAGAAAAGACATTACGTGAAAATGGTCACACTGTGGTAACCTTTAAGAATGATAGGCACATCACCAAAAAAGAACTTATCAATTATGCACGTAACGCAGATGCTGTAATTTCTTTATTGACTGATATAATAGATTCGGAGGTAATTGACAACTTAAAAAAGTGTAAAATTATTGCTAACTATGCTGCCGGTTATAATAATATTGATATTAATTATGCAAAGCAGAAAAATATTATTGTAACCAACACTCCGGATATTCTAACAAACGCGACTGCCGACATTGCTTTAACTCTTGCACTTACCTGTTCAAGAAGAGTTATTGATGGACATGATTTTGTGAAGAAAAAGAAATTCAAAGGTTGGGCGCCAAAACTTTTTTTGGGGCTTGATATTAGTGATAAAACTATTGGTCTTATCGGTGCAGGAAGAATAGGGCAAGCCGTTGCAAAAAGATTTAAAGCTTTCAACACTAAAATTATTTACTACAATCGCTCAAGAAAATCTGATTTCGAAAAGAAAATCGGTGCAAAAAAAGTTACTCTTAAAAAGTTAATGAGTGATTCGGATATTATTTCTATACAAATTCCTTCAACCAACGAAACTTATCATTTATTGGATAAAGAACATCTTTCGTTTTTGAAACCGAATGCAATTCTTATAAATATTGCTAGGGGAGAAGTGGTTGATGAAAAGTATCTTATTCAATTATTAAAGAAAGGTAAAATTCATTCAGCAGGATTCGATGTATACGAAAATGAGCCTAATATTAATCCTGAGTTACTAAAATTGCCAAACGTAGTTTTACTGCCGCATTTAGGAAGTGCCACAATTGAAACACGCACAAAAATGGCTTTGCTTTGTGCAGAAAATGTACTCCGTGTCTTAAAAGGTAAATCGGCAACAACACCTGTTTAATCTAACCATATTCTTTGTTTCTAACCGGATTTATAAGTATTTTTTACTTTATTATTTAATAAATTTAGACAAAATATGCGAATAGGAATACCAAAAGAAACAATACTCGAAGAAAAACGAGTTGCGATTGCACCAGCCGGTGTAGATGCATTAGTAAAAGCCGGTCATACTGTTTTTATCCAAACTAATGCCGGTATTGACAGCCATTTTTCGGATGAGGAATACAGACAAGTTGGCGCTAATGTTGTCTATACTGTTGAAGAAGTTTATCAGCGAGCAGAACTTATAGCCAAAATTGCACCTCTTTCAGAAGGTGAAGCTGAAATGCTTCAGGAAAATCAAATAATATTTTCATTTTTACATTTAGCAATCGGTAAGAAGACCATTATTGACGAACTCTGTAAGAAAAAAATAACTGCTATAAGCTATGAATTAATTGAAAAGAATAACGAGCTTCCTGTTCTCGAATCAATGAGTGAAATTGCCGGTCAGTTAGCAATTCAACTCGGCGAAAGATTTATGGCAAGCGATGTACCAAACAGTCGGGGTATTTTAATGGGAGGTATAACCGGTGTTGCACCGGCGGCAGTTGTTATTCTTGGTGCCGGAGTTGTTGGGTTCAATGCCGCACGTGCTGCTCTTGCAAGAGGAGCTCATGTAATTGTTTTGGATAAAGATTTACAAAGGTTGCGTAAAATTGAAAATCATTTCGGGAAAAATATTACTACTGTTGTTGCTAATCCTTACACTATTGCAAGAGGATGCAGATTTGCGGATTTATTCATTGGGGCAGTGCTAATTAAAGGCGAAAAAGCTCCTCATCTTGTAACGGAAGACATGGTTAAATCAATGAAAAAGGGAGCAGTTTTAATGGATGTTTCGATTGATCAAGGAGGTGTAGTTGAAACAAGCAGACCCACAACTATATCCGACCCTATTTTTGTTGAGCATAATGTTATTCATTGCTGTATTCCAAACATGCCTGCTTTGGTATCACGGACAGCCAGCTATGGTCTAACTAATGCATCAATTGATTATATTCTAAATATCGCAGATAATGGTTTGACTAATGCATTATTAAGTGATACTGGTTTAGCAAAAGGAGTTTGTACATATAACGGTTTCTGTTCTAATGAAACATTAGCAGAAAAATTTGGTATTGAATATAGAAGACTTCACTTTTTTTCAACTAACTAATTATGAAAATTGATATGACATACGAAGAAACTAAGACTACTAAGAATAATAATCCGGCTTGGCTTGTTAAATACAACTCAAAAATTGTAAAAGCGGATGAAGCTGTAAAAATTATCAACTCCGGTGATAAAATTGTTGTTCAGCCAGGATGTGCAGCCCCTTTGGAATTAATACGTGCTATGGTTAAACGCAAAGATGAACTTGAAGATGTGCAGATTTACCATATACTTATTGTTGGGGATTTACCCTATGTTCAATCCGGTATGGAAAAGAATTTCAAACACAAAGCGTTTTTTATAGGAGGAAATACTCGCAAAGCAGTTAATGAAGGTCGAGCAGAGTTTATTCCAATTTTCCTGTCTGAAGTTACAATGCTTTTCAAGAGGGGCTTGTTAAAAGCAGATGTTGCATTAATAAATGTTTCACCTCCGGATGAACATGGATTCTGTAGTTACGGTATTGATGTCGGCAACATAAAAACACCAACTGAAAAAGCTAAGACAATTATTGCACAAATAAACGATAAAATGCCTCGAGGTTTGGGAAACAGTTTTATCCATATTAATAAAATCGATTATATTGTTGAACACAGCGAACCTTTGATGGAACTTCCGCAAATTGATCCGAATGCAACAAAAGAAGAATTAGAAGTTTACAATCAAATAGGTAGTCACATTGCCGATTTAATTGAAGATGGTTCAACATTACAGATGGGTATAGGTGCTATTCCCGATGCCGTTATGTCTTATTTGAAAAATAAAAATGATTTAGGAATTCATACTGAAATGTTTTCCGATGGTTTAATTGATCTTGTTGAAATGGGAATTGTAAATGGCGAAAAGAAAACTCTGCACCCGGGTAAAATTATTGCCGGTTTTGTTTTAGGAACAAGAAGATCTTACAATTTTATTGATAACAATCCTATTTTTGAATTTCACCCGCAGGAATACGTAAACGATCCTTTTATAATTGCTCAAAATTATAAAATGGTTGCAATTAATTCAGCAATCGAAATTGATTTAACCGGTCAAGTATGTTCGGACTCAATAGGCACTAAATTTTACAGCGGTATTGGCGGACAGGTTGATTTTATTCGCGGGGCTTCCAGAAGTGAGGGAGGTAAACCGATTATCGCATTACCTTCAGCAGCAAAACACGGTCAAATAAGTAGAATTGTTCCAACCCTTAAGCCCGGTGCCGGTGTAGTTACATCACGTGGAGATGTTCATTATGTTGTAACTGAATTCGGAGCGGTTAATCTATACGGTAAAAGTGTACAAGAAAGAGCGACAGCCCTTATAGAAATTGCTCATCCGGATTTTAGAGATGAACTTAAGCAGTTTGCTAAGGAGACTTACAAAATTTAATGGTTGCTGTTATTGGAGATATTCACGGTTGTTATCATACTCTTGTCGAGTTATATAATCGAATTAGAGAAAAATACAGCCGAATTCCTATTTATACCGTCGGTGATTTAGTTGACCGCGGTAATCATAGTTATGAAGTAATTAAGTTTGTTCTTGATGAGAAAATACTTTTCACACCCGGCAATCATGATTATATGTTTTATCATTTCTTTAAAGATCCTACTAGTGTTTTTGCAAGATCATGGATTTATAACGGTAATGAAATGACACTTGAATCTTATGAAGAGCATGAAGAAGCATTATTCCAACATATAGATGTTATTAAAGCAGCTCCTTTATATTATAATTTAGATGACTGTTTTATTTCTCATGCAGGTATCTCTCTAGATTTTAAAAACATTCTTCCTTCTAACTTTAAAGAAAATTTGTCGATTTTGGATGAAATAATTTTTAGTAGTTACCGGAATGATAACGGTGTTTTATGGACTCGAAACCAATTACTCGATATTGGCAAGATGCAAATTGTTGGTCATACAAAACAAAAAGAAATTGTCTTTGATGAATCGGCAAATGCTTTATATATTGATACGGGTGCGTGTGTTGGAAATAATCTTAGTGCCGTTATCATTGAAAAAAATGAAGTCATTGAAGTACTATCTCAAAAAACAAATTTGAACGATATAATATAAGTCCATCCATAAATTTATCTCTTAAAAAAATAAATTGAATTTATTGATTGAAATCAATAATTTTTCACTACATTTTGTTGACAAATTAGGGAGGGTTGATAGAAAAAATTCTACTGTAATTACTAATAAATTTAGATAGGTACATATTCTGCGATATCTAAAATATTTTATGGCTATTGGGATCAAAAACTTTTTGATTCCTATTTTTGTTTTAGGAGTGATTTCAATTTTTTCTATCTTTTCCGAAAGTAAAGGGAAAACAGTAAACCTTTCTTCATGGGATGACAGATTAGAATTTCAAATCGCACCTTTTGATTCATCGGCAAATGATATAAGATCGAATCAAGCTGATTCAATATCAGTTGATGATTCTCTTTATTTGGTAAGTGATACTCTAAACTTATCACCTTCCGATTCACTTGCGTTAATAGATACAGTTCAATTAGATTCATTATCAATAGATTCTACCGCACGTCTACAACATTTTCGATATAGTCTTCAACCAAATTACATTTATAGTTTAACAAAGGAGAGAAGGACTAGATTTTTTGCTTATCCCGCTGCAATTATTGAAGAAAGAACAGTAGAACTTGATTCAACCGGTCAATATGTTCTTATCATGGAAAAAACACCCGAAGGTAAAAAACGACTTTTTCTAAAAATCCCGTTATCAGAATACGTTGAAATCAAACTTCGGGAGAATGAAGCTGATAATTGGGCAAAACTTGGCTATGCTTATACATTTGATGATGGAAAACGTGGCTTGGGAGATTTTTTCTCCGATATCACAAATATTGAAATTCCGCTTCCCAGTACTTCATTTTTAAGCATTTTCGGACCTCCAAAAATTAGTCTAAGGATTAGCGGAGCTGTTGATATTAGGGGAGCTTGGCGTAACGAAACAATTGAAGGCGTAACTGCATCCGCATTAGGTAATACAAGAAATGAACCCGATTTTAAACAGCAAGTACAGATTAATGTTGCCGGTACTATCGGTGATAAATTAACAATTTCAGCCGACTGGAACACCGAACGAACCTTTGAGTATGAGAATCAATTAAAAATTCATTACAAAGGTTACGAAGATGAGATTATACAAAGCATAGAAGCAGGTAACGTTTCTCTTCAAACTTCACCTTTAGTTGGTGGTAGTGAAGCCCTTTTTGGTATTAAAGCCTTGTTTCAATTTGGACCTTTTAGTTTAACTGCTTTAGCTTCGCAAAAAAAAGGTGAAGTTCAAGAAGTGTCTGTTACCGGTGGTTCGGAGAAACAGGAATTTGAAAGGAGAGTATATGATTATTCAACAAATCACTATTTCTTAGATACTGTTTACGCTGATACTTCTCCCGAATTAAATATCTTTAATAAATACTATGGAGAAAATACACCAATTGTACTCAACGAGTATAAAGTTAAAGATATTGAAGTTTGGAAAACTACTAAGGCAATCGTTGATAAAAGTAAAGAAAGAAGAGCAAATGCATATATCGATTTATCACCTCGTAGTGCACAAGATATTTATTCAAACGATTTAAGAAGTACGTCAATTGATGAACGTGCTGGACGAAGTGTAATCGGAGGTAGATTTGTAAAACTTGAACAAGACATTGACTATATTCTGAATGATGAGACTGGCTATATAAGTTTTAGATCTAATGTACAAAGAGAGGATGCTATTGCAGTTGCATATAGAATAGAAAACGGACCCGGTGCCGCTGACGACCTTTATTATGGAGAATTTCTTAGAGATATAAATGCTCAGGATACTTCTTTAGTAATGGTGCTTAAACTTGTAAAACCTGCCAATCTTCAACCCGATGGTGACTTTGCAACTGCATGGAAACTCCAACTTAAGAATATTTACCCTATTGGTGGTAGAGATGTTAAAAAAGAAGGTTTCGAGTTTGAAATAAAATACCAGGAAGAAACCGGTGACCCGAAAAATGATTACCAGGGGACTCCTTATGTTCAGTTATTTGGACTAGATAAAACAAATCAAGACGGTACAAGTGATCAACCAGACGGTGCGTTCGACTTTAAAGTAGATGTGACAATTAATCCTTCTACCGGGGAAATAATATTTCCTGTATTGCAGCCATTTGGAGAACAATTCCCAAGCGCACTTCCTCAGGATAGAAAATTCGAAGAAGTTTATACAAAGCAAGTAACTTTTGCACAACAAGAAAAAACGAAAGATAAATTTATTCTTACCGGTGTTTATTCTGCTGCTGTTTCATCAACTTTTAATATCGGCTTCAATGTTGTCGAAAATTCGGTAGAGGTTTTTCTCGGTGGAAGGAAACTGAACCGCGGTTCCGATTATACAGTTGATTATAATATCGGTCAAGTTACAATTCTTAATAGCGATGCGCTAGTTCCCGGTGCGGATTTACGAATTACTTTCGAACAAAATGATTTATTTCAGCTTGCTTCAAAAACATTGTTAGGTTTACGAGGTATTTATCAATTTAATAAAGATTCTCATATTGGTTTTTCATTCCTTAATCTAAATCAGCAAACTCTTAGCGATAAAGTACGTATCGGTGAAGAGCCGTTGAATAATACAATTTATGGCGTGGATTTAAAAACAAAATTTGATCTCCCGTTTTTAACTGATGCTTTAGATAACGTTATCTCAACCAGTGAAATGTCAAGCATATCACTTAATGCCGAATTTGCATATATGAGTCCTGATCCTAATACTAAAAAGAGTACTGTCGCAAGTGATGAGAATAAAAGTATTGCATACATAGATGACTTTGAAGGATCAAAACGAATCATACCTGTCGGGATTAATTACGGGCAATGGAGATATTTATCGCCGCCAAATAAAATTCCGGGTCATTCCGAATCTTTATCAGCACTCGAATTAATGGATTATAAAGCATTTGCTTACTGGTTTAACCGCCTGCCGGCAATTGATAATGTAAACGATATTTGGCCGGAAAGAAAAGCATCAAGGGATAATCAGACAATTTCTGTTTTAGATTTTGTTTTTGAACCAACAGAACGAGGTCAATACAACTCCGAAAATCCTACGTTAGATATCCCTGAATTAAATTGGGGCGGTATGATGAAGCCGCTTTCATCAACGGCAAGTAACCTAATTGAGGAAAATATTGAGTTCATTGAGTTCTGGATGCAGATTGGTTCCGCACCGGAAAATGCAGTACTTAATATTGATCTCGGACAAATAAGCGAAGATGTTATTCCAAACGGTATCTTAAATACAGAAGACCGCAACCAGAATGATCTAATTGATGAAGGCGAAGATACAGGTATTGATGGATTGTTTGACCAAGATGAACCCGGATATGATCCGGTTACTAATCCGGATCCCAATCGTGATAATTTTAGTTTTACTCAAGGTTCAGGTGATTATCGTTTTATTAATGGTGTTGAAGGTAATGCTGCTCTAACTGATGTTGGTAGATTGCCTGATACGGAAGATTTAAATAGGAATTTAACTTTAGATAGAATTAACAGTTATTTTAGATATACAATACCAATTGATACGGTTAGAGAAAATAACCCGTTTATTCAGGGTGGTGGTGATAATAAAAGTTGGTATTTATTCAGAATTCCATTAAGAGATTTTACGGATGAAGTTGGCAATCCATCTCTTACTTTAGTTGAGACAATCCGTTTGTGGATAAGTGGTGTGAACGAAACTGTTCATTTACGTTTTGCTGAAATGAACTTAGTTGGCAACCAATGGAGAAAAGTTATTAACCCGCCTAGAGTAACTGAAGATGATGAAGTATTAGAAGTTACAACAATTAACCTGGAAGATAACCCGGAATACTATTCTCCTCCCGGAGTACAACGAGAAAGAGATAGAACTAAGCCTGATGAAGATGTATTAAAAAATGAGCAGTCTCTTAATCTTATTCTCAAAAATTTGGAAGACGGAGATAAGAGGGAAATTGTTAAATATTTATATAAACCGTTAGACTTATTTAATTACAGAGAATTAAAAATGTTCTTGCACGGTGATCTATATACCGGTAGAGGATCAGTATCTTATTTCGAGGATGAAAATACTTACGGTGCAGAAATTTATTTTAAATTCGGTAGCGATACATTAAATTATTATGAGTACCGACAACCGGTTCGAAGTGGTTGGAATGAAGTAAGAATGTTATTCTCTGAACTTACTGCAATAAAAGAACAGCGTGATAATGAAAGAGAAGTATTTAGATATTATCTTGAAAATCTAGAAGGTGCCTCTTATGCTGTTAGGGGCAGCCCCACTCTTACTCGTGTTACTTATTTTATTATAGGTATCCAAAATCCTGTTTATGCCCGGGATGGTTCAAGACCTAATAATTTCGGGGAACCTGTATCCGGTAGCGTGTGGGTAAATGAATTGAGAGTCCTTGATGCCGAAGATACTCCGGGATGGGCTTACACTGCTGCGACTTCAATTAAATTTGCCGATTTACTAACAGTTGACGTAAATACGCAGCAAACAGATCCGTATTTTCACCGTTTGGCTGAAAGATTTGGTAGACGAATTGATGAGCGAAGCTGGGGAGTAAATCTTAATTTTGATATATTGAAATTAATTCCGGTTAATTTGCAAGGCAGTAATCTCAGACTTAATTATTCCAGACGCGAGTCGATTTCAAAACCATTATACTTACCAGGTACTGATGTAAATGTAGATCAAGCTGCCGAACAGTTAAGAAAAAAAATGATTAATGACGGGTTCAGCGATAAAGCAGCAGAAGCCGAAGCAGAACGTATTAAATTCGAAAGCCAAACTTTAAGTGTTACTGATACATGGTCACTAAGCAATATTAAATTTATTATCCCGTCTGATGCATGGTATATTAAAGAAACTATCAATAACCTTAGTTTTGGTTTAAACTATAATATTACTACAATGCGAAACCCAACCACAATCAAAAATGAAAAATGGGTTTGGAATGCCAACATGGGTTATAACCTTAACTTTAGTAAAGAGAACTACTTTAAGCCGTTGGATATACCATTTATCGGTGATATTCTGGAAATTTTTAGTGATTATAAAGATGTAAAAGTTTTCTATTCACCAACTAAATTTGATGCAGCTTTTACGGCTTCTCGTAATAGGTCGTTTAATCTAACAAGAACAGATAGTGCCAAACCAAACATCCAAAGAGATTTTACTACAACTAGGAAGTTCGGATTTGGCTGGCAGTTGACTGAAGGAGGTATCTTAAATCTTAGTTTTAATTATTCGGCTGATTTTCAATCTTCCTTAACAAATTTATTAACCGAAGAAATTGGTCTTGATAAAAACGATCAACCTATACTCAGAGAAAGATCCGAAAGTGAAATATGGAGTGAAATTTTCAGCAGTGCATTTTTTGGACAAGATTATAATTTAAGGCAGTCTTTCGATGTGCGCGCTGCGCCAAAACTTCCATCGATATTTGATCTGGACAAATATTTTAACATAACATTGAATTATTCCGCCTCATATTCGTGGAATAACAATTTTACTCAACCTATTATCGGACGCTCAGCAAGCTGGGGAAATAGAATTGGTGCAGGCTTGAATCTTAGATGGAAAGCATTATGGGAACCATTATTTAAAGAGACACCCTCTTCAACAGAAACGAGACAACCAAGCGGTAGAGCTCAAGATACAAGAGGCAGAGGACGAGGCGCTAGAACAGAAGACACAGGGGTAGAGCGAGATGTTGATAAAGAAGTCAAAGGTGATTCTAAACCTGAAGAGGAAAATAATGAACAAGAAGATATTGATGATGATTCACCTTCAACAATTAGTAAAGCTTTCTCGTATGTAAAAGCTACTCTAAAATATTTGCTTCTGGACTATGATCAAATTCGTGTGAATTTTTCTCAAAATAATTCTATGGCAAATACCGGATTAGCAGGTGAAGGTTCAGGATTTAACAACTTCTGGGGATTTAGTCAGTCTTTTAATAAGGGACCGAGTCGTGCATATATGTTAGGTCTCTCCTATGATGTTGGACCCCGTGCACCGAACGGAAATTTAAGTGATAATTTTTCGCAAAAAAATAGTGTTGATTTTTCAACTTCAAGACCACTATGGGATGGTGCAACATTAGATCTTAAATGGAATGTTGGATGGGGTATAAACAAAACAACCTCTATTGAAACAGATGATTTTGGAAATGTTACTATTACAAACTTGAATTCAAGCGGAACTATTGATAGATCATTTTTATCAATTCCCAATTTCTTATTCTTTAACTTCTTTGATAATAACATTGAGAAGGTTGCCTCTTTATATAACCCGGAACTTCCAAATCGCAGTGAAAATTTAAGTAAAGCTTTTTTAGAGGGATTTGAGACAGTACCCTGGCTCTCTAATATTCCTTTGTTAAAAGATTTTATGAAATATATACCAAGACCTAATTGGTCGATTACCTGGACAGGCTTGGAAAAACTTCCCCTCTTTAAAGAGTTTGCACAGCGGGTGCAATTCAAACATGCATACAATTCTAAATACTCAGAAGGTTGGAGAATTGATCCTGACGGGAACAAACAAATTCAAACACAGAAAATAAGTTACGGGTTCGCGCCGCTTGCCGGTCTAAGTATTACCTTTGAGAAATTATTCGATGGAAACTTAACCGGTTCTGTTCAGTATAATACAACTTCCAATTATGATTTGGGGACAACAACAAGAAATATAACCGAAGGATTTAGTAAAGATATTTCATTTACGGCAAGTTTCTCGAAGTCAGGATTTGAAATACCGTTATTCGGTCTATCGTTAAAAAATGATTTGGAAGTTTCTCTTTCATATACTACAAGTGAAAATTCAACGATTATTTATGAAATGGATAATTTCACCGAGGAAGGAACACCTCAAGACGGAACTACCCGAACCAGTATTGAGCCAAGAATTAAATATGTCATGAGTTCGAGAGTTACTGTTTCACTATTTTATAAACGTACTTCCATTGAGCCGAAAGGTGCTGCAAGAATTCCCCCTACTACTACTAACGAGGCAGGTCTTGAAGTTCATATTTCTATTCAATAATAAATATCATAAGGATTGAAATGCCTTCAAAAAGAATACTCTGGGTTGATGACGAAATTGAATTATTAAGATCGCATGTAATTTTTCTTACCGAAAAAGGTTATCAAGTTGAAACTGTTACTAATGGTGAAGATGCTATAGATAATGTAAGAAATAATAAATATGATTTAATTTTTCTTGATGAAATGATGCCGGGAATGGGCGGACTTGAAACACTTGCTGAAATTAAGAGTATTGATGCACACATACCGGTAGTTATGGTTACCAAAAGTGAAGAAGAAAGTTTAATGCATGATGCAATTGGAAGTAAGATTAGTGATTACCTCATAAAGCCTGTAGTCCCATCGCAAATTCTGCTTGTTTGTAAAAAGATATTCGACAGCCAAAAGATTTCGGGTGAATATGTTGCAAGAGATTACTTGAATGACTTTAATCAAATATCACGTAGATTACTTGAGAACCCTAATTTTAATGATTGGATTGACATTTACAAAAGATTGGTTAATTATGAATTGGAACTTGATGCCCACCCTGAAGTTGATCTTCGCCAGACTTTAACCGATCAAAGAAAAGAATGTAATCAAGAATTTAGTAAGTATATTGAAAAGTCTTATACAAAATGGGTAAATAATTCTAATGGTGATAGACCTACATTAACAACGGATATTGTTGAAAAGTATGTTATTGATGAAATACAAAATTCGGATGGTCCGATTTTTTTCTTTGTTTTAGATTGTCTTCGTTTGGACCAATGGAAAGTAATGGAGCGCCATCTAATTGATCTGTATAATATTAAAACCGATTATTACTATTCAATTCTCCCAACAGCAACTCCATACGCACGTAATACTTTATTCAGTGGTTTATTCCCCTCGGATATTGAGAAGTATTATCCCGATTTATGGAGTAAAGGGGATGATGACGAACGAAGCCAAAATAAATATGAGAAAGAACTTCTTCAATTGTTCTTGGATAGAAAACAAATAAAATTGAAGAATGATTTGAAGTATATGAAAATTATCGATCCTGACGTTGGCAGAGCATTTGAGCAAAATATCGGATCGCATCGCAATATACATTTCATGGCAATAGTAGTTAATTTTTTAGATATGATTGCTCACGGAAGATCCGATTCGGCAATTCTTAAAGAAATTGCTCCCGATGAGTCTGCGTATCGTTCTTTGACAAATAGTTGGTTCAAGCATTCATCTTTGCTTTCAATATTTCAATCAATTTCAAAAATGAAAAATGCTAAAGTAATTATTACTACAGATCATGGAAGTATTAGAGCACTGCGTGGGGCAAAAGTTTTAGGTGATAGAGAAGCTTCAACCGGGTTAAGATTTAAATTTGGTAAAAATCTCAAAGTCGATGATAAACATGCGGTATTTATTAAAAACCCTTTGGAATACAAACTTCCTAAAAGAGGTTTGACGATCAGTTATATAATTGCTAAAGAAGATTATTATTTTGTTTACCCAACTGATTACCACAAGTATTTGAGTTATTATAAAGATACTTTTCAGCATGGTGGTATTTCGATGGAAGAAATGATTTTACCGGTAATTACTATGGAAAACAAATAAATGAAATTTCCGTTTGTCGGTGAAGTTAAATCGGAAACAGAAACCGAAAAAATTGCTAAAGAGTTTGCGCATTTATTAAAACCCGGTGATGTTATTGGGTTAACAGGAGAATTAGGTAGCGGAAAAACTTTTTTTGTTAAAGCGGCATGCAAAACCTTTGGAATTAGGAATGTATCCAGTCCAAGTTTTGCTATAGTTAATATTTATTACGGAATTGAAAAAATTAATCATTTTGATTTTTACAGGATAAAAAAAACTGAAGAATTATTTGACATCGGTTTTGATGAATACATTGACGAGCATTCAATTACTTTTATTGAGTGGGCTGAAATGTTTCAAGAATTAATGCCGGCAAAGTATTACCAGGTAAATATTGTTTTTAGTAACAACAACAAGCGAAAAATTTCTATAAGTAAGAATGAATAAGCTATTTCCAATATTAGCGATTGAAACAAGCGATCAATTGTGCAGCGTTGCGATTTTGATTGATGATAAATATTATTCCGAAACAAACATAAATGGAAAACATATCCATTCGGAAAAATTAATTCCAATGATTGATGAAATATTGCGCTCTAGCAATATCGATATTTCTCAGGTGAATTCTATTGCGGTTTCGGAAGGGCCCGGTTCATTTACCGGATTAAGAATTGGTATGGCTGCTGCAAAGGGAATTGCAGCCGGTTCAGGTCTACCGATAATACCTGTCCCGACATTTATTGCATTAGCAAATAAAATTGCCGATTATTTATTAATTAGTCAAAGCTTTGTTATTGCTAAAAAAGCATCAAAAGATGAAGTTTATTTTGTAAAGTATGCCAAAACTCAGAATGGGATAAAAGAAATAACCTCTCTCAGCTTGTTGAACAAGGAAAATGTATCTTCCTTCATAGAGAATGATGATCTTGTTTTTTCAAATATATCCGATTCATTTATAAAAGATATCGCAACTCCAACTGCAATTGATATTGGACGTTGGGCTTATTTATTTGGCAAAGATTTAGTAATTTCGAACTACGATTTGCTCGAACCAAAATATTTTAAAGAATTTAAAGTGAGGAATATATCATGAAAATAATTACAAATTTTTCAATGATTTTTTTATTATTTACGGCATCATTAATCGCTCAACCTAAGATAGGATTCTCCGAAGAAAATTATGATTTTGGAAATATCAATCAAGGTGATGTTGTATCTCATGAATATATTATCAAAAACGAAGGCACCGAAAAACTAAGTCTCACAAATATTAAAGCAACATGCGGCTGTACTGCTGCACAGCCGGATAAAAAGGAGCTTAATCCAGGTGAATCAACAAAGCTAAAAGTAACTTTTGATTCTGCGGGCAGAAGAGGAGTTCAAAAAAAATACGTTTATGTATTTTCTAATGATCCTGACAGACCCCAGGTAAGATTATCTTTTGTAACCAAAATACTTATTGATGGTGAGCTGGATGCAAAAGTTGTAAAAGAACCGCAAATTGCTTTAAGTAAAAAAGAAATTGATTTTGGAAATGTTATAATGGGTGAAATTAAGACGGATCAAATTAATGTGATGAACAGAGGCAAATCAGATCTTCACATAAAAGGGGTGGTATCAACATCCGATTACTTCGAATTATCAATTAGTAAGCAAAACTTAAAACCCGGTGAAGTTGCAAGTATTAGTGTAAAATTTAATTCTAAAGATCTTTCCGGAGTGTTAAACACTTCTATTACGATTTTATCTTCGGACAAAGTTAGACAGCAGGAAAATATAATTGTAACGGCTAATGTTATTAAAGGAGAAGAATCCTAATGGTTTGGTTTAAACGTTCAAAACACAATATTTCGCCCGATAGCAAAAAACTTGAAATGCCGGATGGTCAGTGGATTAAGTGCGAAAGCTGCAGCGAAATTATTCATAACAAACAACTAGAATTAAATCATTGGGTATGTTTGAAATGCAACTATCATTTCAGAATCGGAAGTAAAGAATACATTAATTTATTATTTGATAAAGGGACTTTCAGAGAAACCGATAAAAAAATGAAATCAGGTGACCCTCTGGAATTTGAGGATACAAAAAAATATAATGAACGTATAAATTCAACTATAAAAAAATCCGATTTAATGGATGCTGTAAAAACCGGTACAGGGAAAATAAAAAATCAAAAAGTTTCTTTTGCTTGTATGGATTTTAAGTTTATCGGCGGCAGTATGGGTTCGGTAGTTGGCGAAAAAATTGCACGTGCAATCGATCGTGGATATAAGGAAAAAATACCTGTTATTGTAATTAGCCAAAGCGGCGGTGCAAGAATGATGGAAGGTGCTTTTTCATTGATGCAAATGGCTAAAACCAGTGCCAGACTTGCTCGTCTTGCCGAGGCAAAATTACCTTTTATTTCTGTTATGACTGACCCTACAACCGGTGGTGTAACTGCAAGTTATTCTATGTTAGGTGATATAAATATTGCGGAACCCAACGCACTAATTGGTTTTGCTGGTCCGAGAGTTATTAAACAAACAATCGGAAAAGATTTACCTAAAGGTTTTCAACGTTCGGAGTTCCTTCAAGAAAAAGGTTTCTTGGATTTTATTGTGGATAGAAAAGATTTGCGGGATAAGATAGCATTATTAATTGAATATTTTGCTGATGAGAAATAATTATTTTTTGAATTTATTTGCCATCAGTAAAAGTTTATCAACTACATAGTCAATCTCTTCAATTTTATTATAAACACTAAGAGAAAATCTAATTGTTCCAAGTGCGTCCTCTTTTGATCTTCCCATATTCATTATTACATGAGAAGGTTTTAGTGTGCCGGAAGTACAAGCTGCACCATTTGAGGCTGCAATTCCATTGATATCAAGAAACATTAACATTGCTTCAGAATCATTCTTATAAAAATTACTGTCGAAAGTAAAAGATAGAATATAAGGGAATGAGCTATCTTTACAATTAATGGAATAGTTTTGCAACGAAGATTGCTCTATTGCATTAATAAAATACTTTCGTAACTGACGCACACTTTCAAAGTTATCATCCATTTCAGTTTTTGCAATTCTTATCGCTTCAGCAAAGCCTATAATACCGGCGGCAAACTCGGTACCGCCTCGTCTATTTCTTTCTTGTGAACCTCCAAAGATCATTTGAGAAAGCGGAGTGCCGGATTTTGCATAAACTAAACCGATTCCTTTTGGTCCGTGAAGTTTGTGTGCGGATGCCGATAATGAATGTATCCCCATTTTCTTAACATCAATATCAATCTTTCCAAAACTTTGAACCGCATCGGTATGTATATAAATCTCTTTGTCACTGCAAAGTTTCGAAATTGATTCAAGATTATTTACAGAACCGGTTTCGTTATTGACATGAATAATAGAGATTAATGAAGTATCATTTGAGATTATCGAATTCAATTTATCTATTTTAACTATACATTCATCTGCAACATCGATTATTTTGGAATTAAAACCCAAGCTTGAAAGGTGTTCAAAACTTTCCAATACACACGTATGTTCAATCGATGAAGTAATAATGTTACTTTTACGTGATTCATTATAAACTGTTTTTGCAATTCCGAGTATTGGAAAATTATTTGCTTCTGTTCCGTTGCTAACGAAATAAATTTCGCTTGGGTCTGCGTTAATGAACTCTGCAGCCGTTTCCCTTGCTTCTTCAATTGCAACTCTTACCCTTCTTCCGTATGAATGAATTGAGGACGGGTTTCCAAACTCTTCATTCAAGTAAGGGAGCATCGATTCTAAAACTTTCGGATGAAGTTTTGTAGTTGCGGCGTTATCAAAATAAACTTTCAGATTAGTCCTTCCAATTTAACTTAAACTAACATCTCCAAAATGAATTCGTTCGCTTTTATCTCCGGTTTTCAAAATTAAGAACCCTTCGCTATCAATATCGTCAAAAATTCCGAACTTGGTTTCTTTTGAGCCTTCAACTTTTATCTTTCCACCAATCATACTGCATCTTTCTTTCCAATCTTCCAAAACTTCTTCATGGTTTTCATCTATTTTGTATAAAAGTTCTTCATAAAGATTGAGAACCTCGCTTAACAATTTTTCACGGCTGACTTTATGCTTAAATTCTTTTCTCACCGAAGTAGGTTCAATTTTATATTTACCCGGAAAATTTATTTGATTTACATTAATTCCGATACCCACAACAACTCTGTCTAATTCATTTGCTTTTGAAGTCGACTCAATTAGAATACCGGCAGCTTTTTTATTATTTATTAATACATCATTAGGCCATTTTAATGAAGTATTTAGTTGAAACAAATTTTCTATTGCTTGTGCAACAACGAGTGATGCTCCAAGATTAATGATATTCACTTTTTTGCCGTCGACTTTCCGAAGTAAAATTGAAAAAGTTAAATTTTGTCCGGATTGGCTTTGCCAATCTCTATTCATTCGTCCTCTTCCTTTTGTCTGCTCCTCAGCTAAAACAACTGTTCCATTAATTTTTAATTCTTTGTTATTCAGCAGATAGGAATTAGAGGAATCAACTTGTTGAATGTAGACAAATTGTCTCCCAATTTCTTCCGTATCGAGCTTAATATCGAATTCTTCAATTTGCAATTCTTTGTTTTCCATGGTTATCCCTCGTCTGTAAAAATGTCATAGAATATATCTAAAAAACATCTATTAAAATAAAGATGTCATAATGACACAAACCGGCATTTTTAGATAATTCTGTAAAATATTGTAAAACAATAATTTACCTAAATTTAGCTGTTGGCATAGTCATTGTATCAAAGAGATCCAGAATAATATTAATGCCAAAATAACACTGTTATGTTTTTAGAAAAATTTGTAACTGCAAAGTTACTATAAAAAGAATAATTCTGAAATGAAGTTTTGTTAATTAAATAAAAGGAGTGATATAAAATGGGAAAAATTATTGGAATTGATTTAGGAACGACAAACAGTTGTGTCGCTGTAATGGAGGGTAATGAGCCGGTTGTAATTCCTAATTCCGAAGGTGGAAGAACAACTCCATCGGTAGTTGCTTTTACAAAAAATGGCGATAGACTTGTTGGTCAACCTGCAAAAAGACAAGCAGTAACAAATCCGCACAATACAATCTTCTCAATTAAAAGATTTATGGGAAGAAGAATAGACGAAGTAGGAAATGAAATTCAAGAAGTTCCTTACAAAGTTGTTGAAGGTGACGGCAAGACTGCACGTGTTCAAATTGACGATAGAAAATATTCACCGCCGGAAATATCTGCAATGGTTTTACAGAAAATGAAAAAAACAGCTGAAGACTATCTCGGTCAAGAAGTTACCGAAGCTGTTATAACCGTTCCGGCTTATTTTAACGATTCACAGAGACAAGCTACAAAGGATGCCGGCGAAATTGCCGGACTAAAAGTTAAAAGAATTATCAACGAACCAACTGCCGCAGCATTAGCTTATGGTCTTGATAAAAAGAATAAAGAGCAAATTGTTGCTGTTTATGATTTTGGCGGCGGTACTTTTGATATTTCTATTCTGCAACTAGGTGATGGTGTATTTGAAGTTAAATCAACAAATGGCGATACGCATCTTGGTGGTGATGACTTTGACCAAAGATTAATTGATTTTCTAGCTGATGAATTTAAAAAACAAGAGGGTATAGATTTAAGAAAAGACCCGATGGCTTTGCAAAGATTAAAAGAAGCTGCCGAAAAAGCTAAAATCGAACTTTCATCTTCAACTTCTACTGATGTCAATTTACCGTTTATAACAGCAACGCAAGACGGACCAAAACACTTAACGATCAATATCAGCCGTTCAAAATTTGAACAGCTTACGGAAGATCTTTTTGACCGTACAATTGCACCTTGTGAAAAAGCTATTAAAGATGCCGGTTTAACAGCTTCACAAATTGATGAAGTAATTTTAGTTGGCGGTTCTACACGTATTCCGAAAGTTCAAGAACTTGTGAAAAAGATATTCGGTAAAGAACCTCATAAAGGAGTAAATCCTGATGAAGTAGTTGCAATCGGTGCTGCAATACAAGGTGGGGTACTTGCAGGTGATGTTAAAGATGTATTATTGCTTGATGTTACTCCGCTTTCACTAGGTATCGAAACTCTTGGCGGTGTAATGACAAAACTTATCAATGCTAATACAACAATACCGACAAAGAAGAGTGAAGTATTCTCGACTGCATCAGATAGTCAACCGTCAGTGGAAATTCATGTATTGCAGGGTGAAAGACCTATGGCGGCAGATAATAGGACACTCGGCAGATTTCATCTTGACGGAATTCCACCGGCTCCAAGAGGTGTTCCTCAGATTGAAGTAACTTTCGATATTGATTCAAACGGTATATTAAATGTTTCTGCTAAAGATAAAGCTACTAGTAAAGAACAAAGTATCAGAATAACTTCTTCAAGCGGATTAAGCAACGAAGAAATTGAAAAGATGAAACAAGATGCCAAAGAACATGCTGCAGAAGATAAAAAGAAAAAAGAAGCAATCGATACTAAGAATCAAGCCGACAGTTTGGTTTTCCAAACTAAGAAGCAGATTACTGAACTCGGTGATAAATTAGCCTCAGATGATAAAGCTAAACTTGAAAGCGGAATTAAAGAAGTTGAAGATGCCATCTCAACAAATGATAATGATAAAATCAAATCTGCTTCAGATAAATTGACGAAAATATGGAATGAAGTATCACAGAAGATTTATCAACAGCAAGGAGCTCCGGGTGCTCAACAAGAACAAACGCAACAGCAAAGTACCGGAACTACCGGCGAAGATAAATCATCTGATAAAGATGTTGAAGATGCATCTTATGAAGTAATGGATGAAGACGAAAAGAAAGATAAATAAATATAATTAACCTATATCACTTATTATAGCTTGAATCCTCTTTTTTTGAGAGGATTCAGCTTACTATTTAACATATTCAAAATTTCTGATCTTATCTTTTGTTAGAATAAATTGTTTTTTATAATTACTTATCAGAAAATCCTCATATATCATAGCATATGCACCGAAATGTAGATTTAATGCGTTATAACCAAGAAGACGAAGGTATGCTACGACAAAAGTTGAATGATGTCCATTCCAGTCGTAAATTCCTATCATTTTATCATGTGGAATTCTTTGCAAAGATTTTGTTGATCTAATATCCAAAAAGGGTTCGAAGCGAATCGCTCCGGGAGGGTGGCCCAATTCAAATGATCTATAGAGTACTAAAGGACCATAACAAATAATTTGAGAATTAATAAAACCTATCCCATCATAATCTGCATAAAAATAATCAATCGATTTTGAAATTGAAGCATAACCATCGTTAATTAAATTGGTTACTCGATTCATAATAAATGATTTTATTTCACCCGAATAGTTATCCACAGAGGGTAGTTCATCTAGATTACCATGATTGATAATTTTGGTTCGAAAAGTCCCGATTCGGCTAAAATTAGAATTTATTTGTGCCCACTCAGTAGCAAAGTCCTCATGCCAAATAGACATACCATATTCAAGGTATTTTACATCATTAAATCCTGCAAATGAAAGCAAAGCATAATAGTACGCAGCTTCTTGTCCATTTTGTGAAATTAGGACTTGCTCCTTTTTTAATTCAGCTTTATTATTATTTAAATAACTTATTAGATTATTAGGTTGAACATTTATTGCACTCTGAATATGACCATTTAAAAAATCATTTTCAGATCGTATGTCTATTATTGTATAATCTAATAAATGTTTGTATAGTGAATCAATATGAATTGAATGTGATCTAAATGGATCTAACAGTAAATTATCGTCAGATTCAAGATAGGTTAGAATTTTTGCTGATACAATTGATGATGGATAATCTGCATCCTCACTATCATTCAAACATGAAGGTAATATTATTATAGTAAAAAGAAGAAATATTTTTTTTAATGTTTTCATATATGACTATAACCAATTCAAAAATTATTTTACCGAAATTAACATACTGTAATTTGTTCCAATCACCAATCCAATTACATTATCACCTCTTACATTCCAAACAACACTTCCACCAGAACTTGCAAAAATATCTTCAATGGGTTTGTTGTTCTCACGAGTTTCAAAATAATCCCAATATTGTTTATCAAATGCAATTATTTGAATGTAGAGAGAATCGGATTTAAGTATGTCTTGAGGAATTGGTGAAGTGTTTACACTTATGAAATCCTTTTTTGATGATCTATTAATTGACTCAAAACTTGTTGCTTTCTTAACTGGTCCATTTGTATTTTGCGCATACCAAAGTGCTGAGTATACAGAATTTTCTTCAGCTAATACTAGTGCTTCTAATTGTCCTTTATTATTTATTTTTGGATTTGACACTACCAAATCTTTTGGAATATGAGTAGATGCATAAAAATCCTTATTCTCTACATTAATAAATACTTCAATATACTGTCCTCTATCTATAGTAAATGGTTCTAAAGGTTTATAATACTTATTAGTACTATATTTTAGCGGGATAATTCGGAGTGAATCGATTCGAAGATAAACTATTGCATCCTCAACAACAGTATTAGTATTAGAAAAATTCTCAGTAAGAGGTATTGTTTTAGAAATCCTAATACCTTTAAAATTTGTATTAGCTTGCAATTCTGCACTAACAACATATATGTTTTTATATGGAAGTGGAATTTCAATAACTTGCTCTTCTTGACAAGCAAAGAAAAGAATTAAGCCTCCACAAAACAGTAAAAAATACTTTCTCATCATATTCCTCAAAAATCTATTACTATTCCGAAAGTTGGAATAAAAGGAAACAAAACTATTTGTTTTAATTTAGGTGGTTCATATTGTTCTGTTTTTTTAGCCGTAATATAATAAGCGAAAGGATTTTTTCGATTATAAACATTAAGTAAATTTAAATATAAATCAACATTTGAGTTGAAAAGTGTAGTCTTGTAGGTTACATTTATATCCAATTTATGATAGTCTGGAAATTTAATATTGTTTCTTTGGCTATAATTAAATTTTATTTCTTCAGTATTGCTTAACCCAATGTCTCTAAATTCGTATTGACCAATTGGTAGAGTAAAACCTTGTCCCGAAGAATATGTCCATGTACAACCTATTGATAAATTTCTTAGTAATTCATAGGCAGCAACCATGGAAATGTCGTGCCTTCTGTCATACCGTGGATAAAATATTTTACCTTTATTTAGTTCAGCAAAAGACCTTTTTGTATATGAATAAGTATAGCCAATCCAACCGGTTAATCTTCCATATCTTTTATTAAAGAAAAGTTCAACACCATATGATTCTGCCTCGCCACTTGTAAATAAATCAGAGATTGGATCACCTAATCGATAAGTAGACGCATCTCTAAATTCATATAAATTTTTTACTCTTCTGTAATAAGTTTCAATGGATAATCGATATTCAAGTTTATTAAATAACAGATCTATCCCGGTCATATATTGATAAGCTTTAGAAGGGAGAATATCTTTAGTTGATGGATACCAAAGTTCACTTGGTAATGCAATATCGTTTCGTGGAATTAAATGAACAAATTGAGAAGTACGAGAACCACCAAGTTTCATTACAACATCTTCTGTTAAATTAATATTTACAGAAAAACGTGGTTCGTAATAAATATCTTTGTTATCACTAAAATAGTTTACTCTTAGTCCATAATTTAACTCTATGAAACCCAATAATTTCGAATTATGGTTGAAATACGCATTCCCCTCAATATTTGTAGTTTCCTCTCCATTATTCAGATTATCATAGTAAACACTGCTGTAAATTATATTATAATTATGTAATGAAATTCCAATGCCTGTTGATATCATATCGTTATCAAAAACACTTATTTCAATACCTCTAGCAATATTAAAGTCTGTAATCTCAGATTTTGTATAGTAATCTGAAGACAAATTGACTGAATTCTTATCAATTAATTTTGAGCTGAAATTATACTTCACCAAGCTTATTGTTGTTTTCGAAAAAACTGATTTATCGGTATTTTGAAGCATGGTCAAACCTAATGTAAAGTTACTCCAATTAATTCCATAATCCATTTCTTTATTACCTTCAGAGCTATATAAATTATCATTACTGTAAATAGAACTAATAGAAATTATATCTTGGTTTTCCATTTCAAAAGTAGTTTTGAAATTTATATCAGAAAATGAATAACGTGGAGTTGAGGATACTGTTTTAAATTGTTTCTGAATTTTGTCTAAGTACATAAATCTACCGGATAATAAGTAGGTTGATTTATCATTAAGTGGACCTTCGAAAATATAATGAGAGTTTATTAATCCAAGTCCTATACGTCCCTTTTCTTTTTCAGTAGTTCCTGATCTTAATTTAATATCCAGTATACTTCCTATCCTGCCACCATAATTTGAAGGATAAACACCTTTATACAATTGTACATTTTGGATTGCATGTGAATTAAAAGTACTAGCTAAATTTCCTAAATGTGCCGGATTGTAAAGTGGTATTTCATCAATAATAGTTAGATTTTGATCAGGAGTACCTCCACGGATATAAAGACCGGTAGTAATCTCACTTGCTGCTTTAACTCCAGGTAAAAGTTGAAGAGTTTTGAATAAATCACTTTCACCACTTAACGTGGGTAGTTTTGTTAAAATTTTCGGAGTTATTTCTATTTTCCCAATTTCATTGCTAGTAACTTTTTCCGCTTCAACGAAAATTTCTGGCATCTCTATACTTTGTTCTTCTAACTCTACATTTATTTTAATTATTTCATTTGGTTTTTTAATTTCTATCAATTTTGTTAGAGGAGAGTGCCCTATGTTCTGAAATTCAATCGTATATGTTCCTGACGATAGGTTTGAAAATGAATAAAAACCGTAAATATTGGAAGAAGTACCTTTTATTTGTCGATTTCCTTCTTCTAAATTAACCTCATAAAGAAGAATGTTTGTCCCAATTAAAGTTTCTCCATTATTTTTTGATTTAATCATTCCTGATATGGTTGCTTTCTGTGCACTTACATTACTAGTAAAAATTATGAAGAAAACAAGATAGATAACAATCGAATTAAGCATCAATATTTTTTTGTTATTGTAAACGGAAAAATTTTTTAACAGATAATTTACTTATTATTTTTAACAAATTATATAGTTGATGACTATAAATTTTTCGTGTGAGATTTTTTTTATATTTATTTATATGAAAAGTATCTTATTCATAATTCCTCTTTTTCTGCTCTCATTATTGTTATATACAATTGAGCAACCCGGAACCACGTCGCTAACAAATAACAATAGCCTTGCTGTTCTATCTTCTTCACTTCAAAAAAAGCATGTGAAAGTTTCTACCGATTATAAACTAAATGTTGATTTCAATCCGGACAAAAAATTATTAACTGTAGAAGAAATAATTAATTGGAAAAACTTAACAGAATATTCAACAAATGAAATTCAATTTCACTTGTATGCAAATGCATTCAGCAACAATAAAACCGAATTAGGTAAAAAATTTGATTTTGATGAATCTGAACAAACAAAAATTCAAATTCGTTCATTGGCTGTTAACGGAATCGTTAGACAATTTGAATATTTCCAACCGGAAATTGATAATCCTTTCGACAGTACTGTAGCAAGAATTGATTTTGATAAACCGATTTTACCCGGTGATTCTGTTGTAATTGAAATTGAGTATGAATTAAGAATTCCCAGAGGCAGATTAAGGTTTGGCTACGCCGCGGGACGCGAATTCTATTTTATTGCTCAATGGTTCCCTAAACTTGGTGTATTTAAAGACGGAAAGTGGATTTGCAGTCAATACCATCCCTACACTGAATTTTATTCCGACTTTGCCGATTATGAGGTTACAATAAATCTTCCAACCGATTATATTGTCGGATCTACCGGACAACTAATTAATGAAGTTGTTGATGACTCGGTAAAATCCTTAACTTATTCTGCTGAAAAAGTAATTGATTTCGCTTTAAGTGCATCGCCTGAGTTTTATACCGAATCAAAAAATTATCAAAGCAAATTCGGAAAGGATATTGGAGTAACATTTTTAATTCAACCGGAGAATAAAAAATTAATAAACAGAAAATTTCAAGCCGCTTTCAACACTATTGAATATTTGGAGCAGTACATTGGTGAGTTTCCATATTCCCAGATAACTTTGGTTGATGCACCACGCACAGCAAATATCGGTGGTATGGAATATCCAACGATTGTAACATATTTTACTCCGTTATTTAGTCCAATCGAAATACAAAGACCTGAATCAACAATTATCCATGAAATTATTCACCAGTATTTTTATGCTGCGGTCAGCAGTAATGAAGTTTACGAAGCCTGGCTTGACGAGGGTTTAACAACTTATATTGAAGCAAAAATTTTATACGAATATTATGGAAACCCAATTCTTAATTTTAGGTTTATTGATTATTACCCAATATACGGCATGAGATTCTTGTCATTCAGAGAAATCCCATTAATATATTCTTTAAAAGCATTTGAAGCTCAGCATTCATCATATGCTCTTGCGTTATACTACTTAAATAATGAGCTTGGGAATATTAGAGATATTAGTTATAGTTTACCGAATTCGTTATCATATTTAGTTAATGCATATTCAAAACCGTATTTAATTCTGCAAGTCCTTGAAAATTACTTGGGTAAAGAAGAAACCCTAAAACTTATTTCGGATTATTATAATAAGAATATATTTTCGCTTGTAGAAGCAAATGACTTTTTAGATGTATTAAAGAACAATGAAAGCTCAGACTTGACATGGTTTATATCAAACTTTATCAATGAGAGCAAAAAATATGATTACAAAATTCGTTCTATAGCTAAAGAAGGAAGTACATATAAAATATTCGTTGAAAGACTTGAAGAGGGTATTGCACCAACAGAAATTGCTGTCTATTCGGAAGTTGATACTACCTATATCGATTGGGACGGCATTGATCGATGGAGAGTTTTTACTATCGAAAGTAATAATGAAATAATTGCAGCAGAAGTTGATCCTTTTAGAAGGAATATACTTGATATAAACTACGCAAATAATTCATACACGGTTGAACCAAAATATTGGGCGTCTTTATCGATAGCTATTCGCTGGTTTTTCTGGGTTCAAAATGCACTATTAGTATTTGGAAGTGTCGGATGACTCTCACAATAAAAAATGCACTTATATTAGGTATTCGATCGGTATTTAAGAATATTAAATTAATATTCTTACTTTGGGGTATAAATGCATTAGCAGCTTTCCTATTATCAATGCCAGTCTACTATTTGTTAATAGATAATCTAAACTATTCTTTAATGAGTGACGAACTTGCGCTTGGTTTTGATTTTGCTTGGTATATACAGTTCAGAAATATTTACGAATCAAGCATCGGTGAAATTCCTTTTATGATTTACAGTATGTTCGGAGTATATATTCTTGTTCAAATATTTTTTGTAGGCGGTTTAATTTCGATTTTTAATCTGCCCGAAAAAAATCACATGGTTGATTTTTTCTTCGGCGGTGTTAAATATTGGTTCCGGTTTACAAAAGTTGTGTTGATATCGTTAATTTTTTTCATGATGGCATTTATATTTCATGATTATCTCGGTCTATTTATCGAATGGGCATTTTCCGAAACAGAAAATCAAATGGCTGATTTTATTATTAGGTTAGCAAGATATATTCTGCTTGTATTTTTTATTGGGTTGGTTACTTTAGTTTCTGATTACACAAAAGTTCACATGGCTGTTCAAGATACCACAAAAATATTTCAATCGATTTACCAAGCTTTATCATTTATAAAAATTAATTTCAATAAAATATTTACTGTCTTCCTAATCATAGCATTAATAGGGGCGGCGGGTGCAATTCTTTACAACTTATTAGAAGTATTTATCCCGAGAACTCCATACTATTTTCTACTACTTTCGTTTATTCTTCAGCAAATGTTGATTATATTTCGGCTGTTTATAAAAATGTACTTCTGTTCAACGGAAGTTTTACTATACAAAGATTTAAGTGCGGATGTAGTGGAAGTTAAAGCTAAAGAAGCAAAAATTGGAGTTAGTTGATGTCTATTATACCTATCACTGTTTATGGTGATTCTATTCTTCGTAAAAAAACCCAAAAAGTTCAGTATGTTGATGATGAACTGATTCAGAACATACGGGACATGTTTCAAACAATGCGAAATGCAAGTGGTATTGGATTAGCCGCAAATCAAGTTGGTCTCGATAAATCTGTTTTTGTAATTGATTTGCAAGAAGTAGAAGGTTATGAAAAATTTAAACCGGTTGTAATGATCAATCCGGAAATTGTTTTGGAATCTGACGAAATAGTAACGATAGAAGAAGGCTGTTTAAGTTTACCGAATTTACGCTCCGACGTTGATCGTCCGGCTTCTGTAAAGGTTAAGTTTTTAAATACAGATGAACAAGAAGAAATTATTGAAGCAGATGAATTATTTGCAAGAGTAATTCTTCATGAGTACGATCATCTTATTGGCAAAATGATTCCCGATAGAGTTAATGAAAACATTAAAAAGAAACTTCAAAAGCAACTTCGTGATATTTCAGATAGGAAAGTTGAAATTGATTATCCGATAACCGAAAAGTAGTTCGTCAAATGAAAATTGTTTTCTTTGGTACTCCCGATTTTGCTGTAACCTCACTTTCAAAAATTTTCGAAAGTCATCATAAAATAAATGCAGTTGTAACTGCCCCGGATAAAGAAAGAGGGCGGGGAAGAAAAGTAAGTGTAACTCCTATTAAAGAATACGCGCTAAGTAAAAACATTCCGGTTCTCCAACCGGAAAAATTAAAAGATGAAAAATTTATTGAAGAGTTAAAACAAATTGAAGCTGATCTATTTGTCATTGTTGCGTTTAGAATTCTTCCTATAGAAGTATTTACAATACCCGGATACGGTTCCATTAATCTTCACGGATCCTTGCTTCCCAAATATAGAGGAGCTGCGCCGATTCAATGGGCATTGATAAATGGTGATAAAGAGACCGGCGTAACAACATTTTTCCTTAAAGAAAAAGTTGATACCGGGAATATGATTCTGCAAGAAAAAATTACAGTTGATCCTGAAGATAATTTTGAAACTTTACACGATAAAATGAAAAATGTTGGTGCCGAAGTTTTACTTAAAACTATTTCTTTAATTGAACAAGGTGAAGTTGATGAACAACCTCAAGATGATTCGCTTGCTTCACCGGCACCAAAAATTACCAAGGAAATTTGTAAAATCGAGTGGACACAACCTGCGGTTGATATTCACAACTTAATTCGCGGGTTGTCTCCGTATCCCGGTGCTTTTTTTATAAAGGATGATAAGCAATACAAAGTTTATAAATCCAAAGTAGTTGATGAGCCCGGTCTTCAAACTGCTGAAATCTATGAAGACAAAAAAGAAATTTTTATCGGTTGCGGAAAGGGTACTTTACAATTATTGGAAATTCAACCAGAAGGAAGAAAGCGTATGACCACCGATGAATTTTTACGAGGGTATAGTTTATTAAAATAAATAATCATTGTTCTTAAGAAAGCTTTACTGATAATGAGTGTCAATGTGTTCCCATTGTTACACAGAGAGCTGTAGTGCTAATCTAATTATCGTTGACGGTTATAATTAATTGATAGATTCAAAATAACACAAATTTATATAGGACTTAATTTTGCGAAATAAAACATACAACGTACTTGATTCGATTGGGAATACACCTATTGTCCGACTTGATAATATTTCCAAAGGATTAAAATCAAAAGTTTGGGCTAAGCTCGAGTTTATGAATCCGGGAGGAAGCTTAAAAGACAGAATTGCATTATACATGGTTGAAAAAGCCGAACGTGAAGGAAAGATAAAACCCGGAGATACAATTTTAGAAAACTCTTCCGGTAATACTGCAATGGGACTTGCAATTGTTGCTCGACAAAAAGGTTACAAACTAAAAATTGTTATCAGAAATACCACAAGCAAAGAAAAAATAAAAATGCTGCAAGTACTTGGTGTTGATGTACTTTTAGTCGATGCTAATCTTCCACCTGATCATCCTGAATCTTACAATAATTATGCTCAAAATTTAGCAAAGGAACATTCCGACTATTACTATATAGATCAACATAATAATTTGGATAATAATGAATCACATTACAAAACAACCGGACCGGAAATTTGGGAACAGATGGAAGGGAAAGTTGATTACGTTGTTGCCGGGGTAGGTACCGGTGGTACTCTATGCGGTGCCGGCAAATATTTAAAGGAAATGAATCCCGGTATAAAACTTATCGGTGTTGACCCGATGGGATCAATCTTTTATGACTATTTCAAAGATAAAAAACTTATTCAACCATATAGATATAAAGTAGAAGGAATTGGCGATGAGTTTTTAATTAAGACAGCACAGTTAGAATTACTTGATGATATGTATCAAGTTGAAGATAAGACTGCTTTTCAGTGGACAAAAAAATTAGCAAACGAAGAAGGAATACTATCCGGTGGTTCGAGCGGTGCAAATATTTGGGCTTCGGTTAAACTTGCTAAAGAAATCGATCGTGAAGCTAATATCGTAACAATAATTTGCGATTCGGGTTATAAATACTTCAGTACGATTTATAATGATGAGTGGCTTAAGGAGAATAATTTAATTTAGTCCTTCTATCATGTACACTTTCTCAACTAATTCGAAATGAATATTGGTAGAATTCAGTTTGGTTGAATTTCTTTTGGTGAACGGCTTAATATAAATCTTTTCTACGTTTTAATGTAATAATGAAAACAATAATCTTGTAGTTGTCCACTTTATAAAAGAGTCTATAATTTCCGATTCTATATCTGTATAATCCTTCAAACTCACCTTTCAACTTTTTAATATTTGGACCGAAAAATGGATTTGATTTTAACTGAGGATAAATCACATCTTTAATTTTGGTATAAAAACTATTTAGCTCTGGTTTCCTGATTAATTTTTTGAACTCTTTTGTTTCGGCAATTTTAAAATTAGTCAACGATTTCATAGTTGCCTTTTTCAACATCAATTAACCCACGTTTTATACTATCAACCATTTCTTCATCACTAATAATTTCATTCATTTCAGCGTCTGTTACATAAGAAGAATTACTTATATAAAAAAGTGCAGAATACTCAAGCAAACTTGAAATGGATCTTCTTTCACCTTTTGCTGCAGTTTTAATCAATTCATAAAAATCATCATCGACGCGCAAAGTTATTGTCTTCGGCATAATTCCTCCTATTTATAGCTAAATTATTCTTTTTTATTCATAATATCAATATATTATTCGTAACTTATTAATGCATTTTTCTAATACTTATATGTAAGATCAAGTACAAATAGTATTTATTCTCACTTATTTGATGTATTCTTTATCTGAATGAACCGAATACATTTTTCATTTCTCCAACAATTCTTTATAAATTTGCACTTCAAATCTTATTTAAAAAGGTAAATGTTTTGGAATTTAAAAACAGTATAATAGACTTAATCGGCAACACACCGTTGATTCAATTAAACAGACTAAATAAAGGATTAAAACCGAAAATATTTGCGAAGCTTGAATCACATAATCCCGGCGGAAGTGTTAAAGATAGAATTGGTCGTTCGATGATTGAAGATGCCGAACAAACCGGCAAACTAAAACCGGGAGGAACAATAATAGAAGCTACAAGCGGGAACACCGGGATTGGGTTAGCATTAACTGCGTCAATAAAAGGTTATAAATCAATATTTGTTGTAACTGATAAAGTTAGCAGCGAAAAAATAAATTATCTCCGAGCTCTTGGTTCAGAAGTAATTGTTGTTTCAAACGCGGTTGAACCTGACCATCCGGAATACTATGTAAACGTTGCAAAACGAATTCATAGCGAAACACCAAATTCAATTTTTGCTTATCAATATTCAAATCCGGCTAATCCCGAAATTCATTACAAAACAACCGGACCTGAGATTTGGAAACAAACCGATGGAAAGATAACGCACTTCGTTGCAAGCATTGGAACCGGCGGTACAATCAGTGGAGCCGGAAGATTCTTAAAAGAAAAAAAATCCGACATAAAAGTAATCGGTGCAGACCCGCTTGGCTCGATTTTTAAAACTTACAAAGAAACCGGCGAACTAATCAAAGGAACTCCCTATTTAGTTGAAGGGATTGGGCAAGATTGCCTACCGGAAAATGTTCACTTTCAATATATTGATCAGATTATAAATGTTAGCGATAGAGAATCCTTTGCAATGGCAAGAAGATTAACTAAAGAGGAAGGAATATTTTGCGGTGGAAGTACAGGAACAATCGTTAAAGTAACTTTGGATATTGCAAAAGATTTGACAGAAAATGATGTGGTTGTTTTTATTGTTTGCGATACCGGAGAAAGATATCTTTCAAAAGTTCATAACGAAACTTGGTTAAAAGATAACCGTATGCTAGAAGTTGAAATGAAAATTCTGCGTGATGTATCAGATGAGAAAAAACGAAAGGGAATTGAAAATATTTGTTACGTTCATGATGATGACTTAGTTAAAGATGCCGTTGAAATATTTAATGAAAACGGCTTCACTCAAATTCCGGTTTTTGATGAAAGACTTAAGCCGGTTGGTTCAATTCGAGAAAATAAATTAATGGGAAAACTTGTAGAAGATTCTAATTTATTGAATGCAAAAGTAGGAGAAATAATGGAAGAATCTTTCCCTATACTCGATGCAAAAACGGATATTGATGAAGTAAAGAAAATTCTAAAAGATAAAAATGCAGTCCTTGTAAATGATTTTGGTAGAATAACCGATATTATTACAAGATATGATTTGATAGATTTTAGTTAAAAGTCAATAGTAAATATTAAATAGGAAATTAACATGGGCTTTCAAACAGATGCAGTACATGCCGGGCAAAAACCGGAACCGTTAAGCGGTGCAATTACCATCCCGATTTATCAAACATCAACATATCATCAAGAAGAACTAGGTAAACATAAAGGATACGAATACGGACGAACACACAACCCGACTCGTGAAGCAATGGAAAAAAATATTGCTGCACTTGAAAAAGGTAAGTTTGGTGTCGCTTACTCATCCGGACTTGCTTCTGTTCAAGCTCTTATGGGATTGCTAAAGCAAGGCGATCATGTTGTTATATCAAATAATGTTTACGGCGGAACATACCGTCAGCTCGAATTGAACATGACAAATTACGGATTATCCTTTTCTTGGGTGGATACATCCGACTTAAGAAATATCGAAAATGCAATTAAAGACAACTCTAAAATGATTTTCATCGAAACACCGACAAACCCGATGTTAAATTTAACTGATATTAGAGGCACAGTTGAGATTGCAAAAAAACATAAATTGATTTCCGTTGTCGATAATACTTTTATGAGTCCGTATTTCCAAAATCCGTTAGTCCTTGGTGCAGATATCGTCCTTCATAGCACAACAAAATATATTAACGGGCATTGCGATGTAGTAGGTGGAATATTAATTACAAACGATGAAAAGATACATGAGCGTTTAAGATATTTGCAGAATGCAATCGGTGCAGTGCCGTCTCCGTTCGATTGCTGGTTGACTTTACGCTCTACTAAAACTCTTGCATTAAGAATGAAACAGCATAATGAGAATGCGATTAAGATTGCAGAATATCTCGATGGTCAAAGTTATGCTGAGAAAGTTATTTATCCTGGACTAAAATCTCACCCTCAGCATGAGCTTGCCAAAAAACAAATGACAGGATTTGGAGGAATGATTTCTGTCGATTTCGGTACATTCGAAAAAGCTAAAAAAGTATTAAACGGAGTGAAAATCTTTGCCTTGGCTGAAAGTCTCGGTGGAGTTGAAAGTTTAATCTGTCACCCTGCCTCAATGACTCATGCCGCGGTTCCGAAAGAAGAAAGAGATAAAATGGGTTTAACCCAAAGTTTTGTTCGTTTCTCAGTTGGAATCGAAGATGCTGAAGATCTAATTGTCGATATTGAGCAGGCACTCAAATAGATTTAATACTGTAACAAAATTTAAAGTTTTTCTAACTGTTAAATAGAACTCAGATTATTCAGAAAAAACCGATTATCACAGATTAATGCCGCGGAAATCTGGATTTTTAGCGACATATGTATACCAGCATACTTAAATCAATATTAGATATTTTTCAACAGATTCTTACAATTTGCCCCAATTTCAGAAGAAACACATTGTGATAGATTTGATTTATCATAAAAAGTAAAGGATATCTCTTTTTCTATTTTCTAAGGACAAAGAAATCCTTAATTTTGTTTAAGAAAATATACCAGGGAGGATAAAATGTCGGACAAAACGATTACAAAGAATAATAAGATAGAAGACTCCAAATATTCAATGGAGACACATATTATCTATGGAAAAAATGTTTCGGATAAATGGGATTACTCACATCATGTAACTGCGCCGATTTCATCATCAACAACTTTCCGTTTGGATTCGGTAGAAAGGGGAGCACAAGGATTTCAGCAATTTGCGCAAACCGAAAAGTTTGGCGATGAAGCGCCGATTTTTATTTATGACCGGCTCGGTGAACCAAATAAAGATATGCTTGAAGAGAATCTCGCTTATATCGAAAAAGGAGAGATGGCTGTAACTTTTGCGAGCGGAATGGGAGCAATTTCTGCGGTGCTTGGTGTATTGACTAAATCCGGAGATGAAATTATTACTCACTCGACTCTTTATGGATGTACAATTTCTTTATTCAATAATTGGTATCCACGCTATAACATCCCTGTTCATCCAATTGATTTGACTGACCTGAATAATTTCTTCAAAGTTGTTAATGATAAAACAAGAGTTGTTTATTTAGAATCACCGGCTAACCCGAATTTGGATATTCTGGATTTAACAGAAATCAAAAAGATAGTCAATGATATAAACAAGACAAGAGATGAATCGGATCATATAAAGATTGTAGTTGATAACACATTTGCAACTCCATTCTGCCAAAGACCGATTGAACTCGGAGCTGATTTTGTTGTTCACTCATTAACAAAAGGTATCGGCGGGTTTGGAACTGATATGGGCGGCGTTGTAATTGGTCCGAAAAAATTCCGCGATATGATTTTACTTTACCGTAAAGATTTCGGTGCTGTTTTAAATACAAAAAGTGCGTGGGCAATTTTAACTTATGGATTACCGACTTTGCCACTTCGACAAAAGCAACAAATAAAATCAGCAATGAGAATCGCCGAGTTCTTGGAAGCACATCCGAAAATATATTTTGTAAATTATCCCGGTTTACCAAGCTACAAGTATTACGAATTAGCAAAACAACAAATGGTAGATTTCAACGGCAACTTTGCCCCCGGCAGTATGATTTATTTTACCATTAAAGGAGATACTGCTGCTGAAAGAAAAGCAATCGGTGCAAAATTTATGGATTATGTCGCAGATCATGCTTATACTATGACTCTAGCAGTCAGTCTTGGGCACACAAGAACTTTAATCGAACATCCTGCTTCAATGACACATTCAGTTGTTCCGCCGGATCAACTTGAAGCGAGAGGTATAGACGCTGGTGGTGTTAGATTAGCTATTGGATTAGAAAATACAGAAGATATTTTGCTTGATTTGGATGAAGCGTTGAAGCAGCTTTAATGTAAATGGAGAATAGAGATTCCATCCGTTAGCTAACGGATGGAATCTCTTGTTTAGCTTTATTTCTTCCCTAAATACCAATCGCTAGATTTTTCAAGCAACTCGTTTATTCTTTTTACAAGTTTATGCGGATCTTCGAGATTGCCTTCCAACAATAAAGCAGATTCAAACAACTGTTCAGAAGCATTTTCAATTAACGGATCGTTTGAATCATTTTTGAATACTTCTAAAAGGTTTCGAATTAATTTATTGTCTCTGTTAATTTCAAGAATTTTATTTTGACTACCGACATTTTGATTAGCCATTTTCAATATTTTCTGCATTGAAGATGTTAATCCATCTCCTTCACTTACTAAACAAGATGCACTTCCGCTTAACCGATGCGACTCTTTCACATCGGCAACTCTATCGCCGAGAATTGATTTCATTCTTGAAAGAAGACTGCTGAAATGTTTTTCATCATCTTTCTCAAGTTTATCGAATTCACTTTTCTTTTCTTCAATATTTTCAAGCTTTTCTACTTTTTTCAAATCAGCATTTTCTACAGATTCAATCTCGTAATCTTTATACTTTCTTAATGAATTAATTACGAATTCATCAACCGGGTCAAAGAGATAGAGGACTTCAATTCCTTTCGATTTGAAAATTTCCAAATGAGGATCGAGTTCGATTGCTTCACGTGAAGAACCGAAAGCGTAGTAAATTACTTTTTGTTCGTTTTTCATCCTTGAAGTATAATCGGCAAACGAAGTAAGTTCATCTTTATTTTGATTTTTAGATGAATTAAATCTCAGCAATTCCATATACTTATCTTGATTTGTAAAATCGGAATAACCGAGTTTGAAAATTCTTCCGTGTTCTTTCCAGAATTTTGCATACTCTTCGTGATTATTCTTTGCCTTATCCGCTAGAAAATTCAGTACTTGAGAAGTTACACTATTCGAAATCTTATTGAATATTATATTTTCTTGAAGAGTTTCACGCGATATATTTAACTGTAAATCTTCCGAATCGACAACACCTTTAACAAATCCCAAATATTCCGGAAGCAAATCTTTATTCTTATGTTGAATTAAAACTCGTTTAACATAAAGGTCTAAGCCGTAATTATCTCTATTCATCCAGAAAAATTCATCATGTTTTGATGGAATAAATAAAAGTGCATTAAACTGAATAGGTGCATCAACAGATTTGTGGATAATATCCATCGGCGGTTCTGTATCATAAGTTAAAAATTTATAAAACTCGTCATATTGTTCTTTCTTAATCGAGCTTTTAGGTTCACGCCAAATTGCAGATACTGTATTAACTTTTTCTTTATCGATATAAATAGGGAAGTAGATAAAATTAGAATGACGTTTTACGATACTTTCGAGCCTGTATTTCTCGGCAAATTCTTTTGCATCTTCTCTTAACTTGATTTTTATTTCGGTTCCGCGTTTCATATCGGCATCTAATTCTTGAACAGTATAACTTCCCGCACCGTCTGATTTCCAATAAACCGGTTTTGCATCTTTCGTATATGACTTTGATTTAATTTCAACTTCTTCGGCAACCATAAACACAGAATAAAAACCCACACCGAATTTCCCGATAATATTGTTTGCTTGTTCTTTGCTTTCGATCAATGTTTTGATGAATTCAGCCGAACCGGATTTAGCTATTGTTCCAATGTTATCAATAATTTCATCTCGCGTCATTCCAATACCGGTATCGGAAATAGTTAATGTGTTTTTCTTATCATCAAAATTTATCTTTATTTCAAGAGGTAAATCGTTATCTGCAACTTCATCCCCTTTAGTAGACTTGAATCGAATTTTATCAAGTGCATCAGAAGCATTTGAAATTAGTTCACGTAAAAATATTTCTCTGCTGGTATAGAGAGAATGAACTAAAATATTTAGTAACTGTTTAACTTCTGCCTTAAATTCGAAAGTTTTTGTATCTGTTTGTGTTGTACTCATCATACCTCCGTAAATGAAAATGAATTACAAAAATTTTATGTTCTTCTAAGAAAATCAAGTTTACTTAACTTTTCTTTTTCGGACTTGGATAAATTCTTCGGGACTCTAACAGAAATTTTTACTAAGAGATCACCTCTTGCTCCGGTTTGAGTCGGCATTCCATGTCCTTTTACTCGTAAAAATTTACTGCTGTCAGTACCTTCTTTAATCTTTATGTTGATTGTTTTTCCGTCAATAGTTGTAATGGAATTTTCACCGCCAAGAATTGCCGTCATTAAATCTACATCTGAATTCATTAAGAGATCATTTCCTTCTCTTTCAAAATTAGGATCATCTGCAATTTTTAAAGTAATTATTAAATCACCGCGTTGAGATCCGGGAAATGATGACTGACCTTGACCTTTTAATCTAAGTTTTTTGCCGTCGTAACTCCCTTTGGGAATTTTTATCTTAATCTTTTGTCCGTTAACAACGATAAATTTTTCAGAACCATGAAATGCATCGTAAAGAGAAATATTTAACTCTGCTGTTGTATCAGCCGCCTTTTGAGAAGAGGTTCTTCGAGTAGTAGTTCTTCTTCCGAAACTATCTTCAAAGCCGCCGCCGAAAAAACTATTAAAGAAATCGGAAAATCCACCGAGATTATTAAACAAATCTTCAAAGTCACCGTGAAATTGATAAGACCTACCGCTTTGCCTTCCAAATCCGGAGAACGGACTGCCTTGATCAAAACCTGCACGTTCATATTGTTTCCAGTTGGAACCGAGAGTATCGTATTTTTTTCTTTTTTCGGGATCGCTTAAAACTTCGTTCGCTTCTGTTACTTCTTTGAATTTGGATTCGGCTTCTTTATTATCGGGATTTCTATCGGGATGATATTTAAGTGCAAGTTTGCGATATGCTTTCTTTATTTCTTCTTGAGAAGCATTTTTATCAACACCTAATATTTTATAATAATCTTTGAATTCCATATCGCAACATAAATAAAAACTTGCTGTTAATGATTAGTTAATATACATAAGAAGCCGCAATTTGCGGCTTCTTAGAATAATGTAATGTGATGCATCTTAATTGACTTTGATATCAATTTCTCTCGGTTTAGCTTCTTCGGCTTTAGGAATAGTTACGGTTAATGTACCGTCCTTGAATTTAGCTTCAATCTTATCTTCGACAATTTTTTCGGGAAGCATAAATTCACGATAATATTTTCCGTAGGCTCTTTCGATTCTGTGATACTTAGATGATTTTTCTTCGCTTTCTTGTTTTCTTTCACCGCTGACAATTATGCTGCCGTTTTTGTAAGAGATTTTTACATCTTTCTTTTCAACACCGGGAATATCCATACTTAGAACATATTTGTCGTTATCTTCAGAAATATCAGTCAGTGGTGACCAAACAGCGTTTTCAAAATCATCGCCATTTTCACGCAAACCGAATCTGCTTCCGAAAGTGTTAAAGAGTTTGCTGAATTCTTTCTCGAGATTCATTAACTCTCTTGTTGGATTCCATCTTACTAGTGCCATAATACACCTCCTTTTTTTAATAATTCAAAAAAGAAGAATTAATTAATTTCTATAGTACGTGGTTTAACTCTGTCGTGCTTTGGTAATTTTACCGAAAGCACACCGTTTTCAAACCTCGCTTCTATTTTTGAGTTATTGATTGAATCGGAAATTTTAAACTTTCTGTAGTAATTACCGATTGTATATTCGTTCAAGATATATTTACGGTTAACAGCTTCGTTATAATTAATTCTGCCCATCAAAACTAAACTGCTGTCTTCCAATTTTATTTTTATTTGATCTCTTTGAACATCGGGCATAAAAGCTGTTAAATAAAATTCATCATTGGTTTCAAATATATTTACCATTGGAGCGATCCAAGATTCTCTTTCCAATGCTTCATCCCAAGATGAATTATTTTCTACTTTTACTAATTCTTTTGTATCAGTCATTTTTTCCTCCGATTTATTTTAATTCAATTGTTTTTTCCGACAAACTTTGTGCTTCATATTTTTCAAGGGTAATGCTAAGTAATCCGTTTTCAAACTTTGCATTTACTTTATCCGGGTTAACATCAACCGGCAATGTAAAACTTCGTTTAAAGCTGCCGAACATTCTTTCACATCTAAAACTTTTTTGAATATCGTTTCTTTCTTCAACTTTCTTCTCACCTTGAATTGTAAGAATATTATCTTCAAGCGTAAGTTTTATATCTTCTTTTTTCACGCCCGGAATTTCAACTTCTACATTTAAGGCGTTTGTTGTTTCGAATACATCAACTTTTGGTAGAGTAGAAGATGTATTAAAAGCTGAAGTTGTAGTGTTGAAAAAACTTTCTATTTGATCTGTTAAGCGATCAAATTCTCTAAGCGGTTCAAATTTAATTAAAGTCATTATTTCCTCCATTGGTTGTGATAAATAATACATAAGTTTTGTGCCATTCTCACAGAACTCTATAAGTTATTATAATATAATGAATTATACGAATTTTCAAATTCTCCATCTAAATTGCATATATGACGTATACAATGAAGATATGTCATAATAGTGATTTTAAGGCAAAGAATACCGTCATGTTGACATTTCGAAAAGAAATTTCTCAAAATCTAAAGAGAGAAAAATGCGGCTAAATTCTTTATATTTTCGAATCAAAAAATGAGGTTTATATGGAAATTTTTGTAGTAATTATGGCGGGTGGAGTTGGGTCAAGATTTTGGCCGAGAAGCCGTAAATCAAAACCCAAACAACTTTTGAATATTTTCGGTGAAAACAGTATGATTCGCGAAACATATAAAAGAGTCAGCAATTTTGTGAAATCCGAAAATGTGTTTGTAATTACTAATAAGCTTCAAAGCGAATTGATTAAAAAGGATTTGCCCGAACTGCCAGCAAAAAATATTATTGCCGAACCAATTGGAAAAAATACAGCACCATGCGTTGCAGTTTCTGCAAAGATAGTTAATAACATTTCCGAAGATTCAGTAATTGTTACTTTGCCTGCTGATCATTTGATCAAAGACAAAAATGAGTTTGAGCAATTGATTTTAAAAGGAGCAAAATACGCTTTTGAAAATAATGCTTTACTTACTTTTGGGATAATACCTGAAAGACCTGAGACAGGCTATGGGTATATTAATTATGATAGATCAAGTCAAACCGATGGTGTTTATAAAGTAAATAAGTTTGTTGAGAAACCTGATATTGAAAAAGCAAAAGCATATTTAGCAGAAGGAAATTATCTCTGGAATTCAGGTATGTTTATTTGGCGGAGTGATATAATTTTAGAAGAAGTAAAAAAATACTTACCCGAAACTCATTCGCTTATTACTAAACTTAAGAATGGAGATTACGATAATGTAATAGAGGAAATATACCCCCAGTTCCAAAGTACTTCTGTTGATTACGGGATTATGGAAAAATCAGATCGTGTTTTTGTTATGGAAGGGAATTTTGGCTGGAGCGACGTTGGCAGTTGGGAAAGTGTTTACGAGCTTAGCTCTAAAGATAAAAACGGTAATGCAGTAACTGGTGATGTTTTATCAATTGATTCTAAAGATTGTTATATCTATTCTGACAATAAATTTACTGCAGTAGTGGGTGTAAATGATTTGGTCGTAATTAATCTGGAAGATGCTTTATTAGTTTGTCACCGTAAAAAGGCTCAAGCTGTAAAAGATGTGGTTGATTATTTGAACAGTGAAGCAAGAGATGAACTGCTATGATTAATTTTATGCTGAAAAATTAATATATACGTTACAAAGTTGTATATTTATTTCATGCATTACATATTTTTGTCCCGATCTGTTTATTTATTTGGTATCCTTTAATGACTTCTGTTTTAGTCTATATTTTAAATGTTTCCATCAGTGATTTACTCTATTTAACAATTCATTTAAAATCCTCGATAGCTTTCCTAATAAGAATTTTTGAAATCCCGGAATGGTTATTTATTCTTCTATTTATAATGCTGGTTACAATTATAGTTTTTCTTGTAGTTAATCATATTAAATATCGTAAATCTGTTGATGCTGAAATCAATGAGCTAAGAAAGAATGAAGAGCGTCTTCGTAATCTTACTTCACTTACTTTTGAAGGAATTATTATTCATAGACAAGGAATATTTATTGATTGTAATGACTCTTTCTTAAAGATCGTCGGTTACGAAAAATATGAATTAATGAATCAAAACATTGTTGAGAAATGCATACATGTAGATGATATTAAAATAGTTGCTGAAAAAGTTAAAACAAAAGATAGTAAACCATACGAAGTAAGAGGTGTTCGTAAAAACGGTCAGGTATTCCCGGTAGAAATTGAATCCCGCAATGTGCTTATTGACGGGAAATCTGTTCGTGTTGCTGCAATTAGAGATCTGACCGAAATTAAAAGACAAAAAGAACTAATCGAAAGAGAACAGTGGCTTTTATCAACACTAATGCGAAATATTCCTGATTCAATTTATTTCAAAGATTTGGAAAGTAAGTTTATAAGGGTTAACAAAAGTACTTGTGAAAAGTTTAATGTGAAATCTGCTGAAGAACTGATAGGTAAAAATGATTTCGATATTTTTGATGAAGAACATGCGTTACCTGCTTTCAATGATGAGCAGCAGATCATTAAAACAAAAATTCCTATTGTTAATAAAGTGGAAAAAGAAGCTTGGAAGGATGGAAAAGTAACCTGGGTATCTACTTCAAAATTACCATTAATAGATTCTTCCGGTAATGTTGTAGGCACATTTGGTTTAACGCGTGATATTACCGAACTAAAAAATGCGCAAGACAACTTAATTGCAGAGAAGGAAAAGTTTGAGCGGTTATTAAGGTTAGTACCAAGTGCGGTTTTTACTGTAGATATGGACCAGAATATCACAAGCTGGAATTTTATGGCTGAAAAATTAACAGGATTTACAGCACAAGAAACAATTGGACATAAATGTTCTGATTTGGCTATTAGTCCTTGTGCAGATCATTGCAGTTTATTTGATAATAATATTCCTAAACCGGCAATAAATGTTGAGTGTAAGTTACGTCGCAAAGATGAAAAAATAATTACTATATCGAAGAATGTTGATTACGTCAAGGACACAGCTGGTGAAATAATTGGTGGTATAGAAAGTTTTGTAGATATAAGTGAACGCAAAGAATATGAAGAAAGAATAAGAGAAATAAACTTGCAATTAGAAGAGTCTAATAAAAGTAAAGATAAATTCTTTTCTATTATTGCTCATGATTTGCGTAACCCTTTCGTGACATTACTTGGTTTTACCGAAATGATGATTGAGGATTATTTTGATTTTACCGATGAAGAAAAAATTAGTTACTTAAAAGACATGCAGAAAACATCAAAAGCTTCACATGAATTGTTGGATAATTTATTGCAATGGTCTCGCTCTCAAACCGGGCGAATTGATTTTGAACCTAAGCAGATCAACCTTTTAGATGTTGTTCTTGAGAATTATCAACTTGTAAAAAAATCTGCAGATTTAAAAAACATTAAATTACATACTTTGGTTGACGATAATGTAATTCTATATGCAGATGAAAATATGATTACTACAATTCTTCGTAATCTTTTAACAAATGCAATTAAATTTACTCCTCAAAATGGATCAATAACTGTTACTTCAAACGATTTGAATAAGGATACTGTTCAGGTTTCTATTATTGATACGGGAATTGGAATAGAACCCGAACGAATTGATAAAATTTTCAGAATTGCGGAAACATCATCTACAGAAGGTACCGAAGGAGAAAAAGGTTCAGGACTTGGACTCATTCTTTCCAAAGAATTTGTTGAAAAACACGGAGGTAAGATTTGGGTTGAAAGTAGCCTCGGTGCCGGCACTACATTTTATTTTACTCTCCCAAAAGCAAATAATTAATTTTAGAGAATGAATATGTCTAAAGAAAACAAAATTGCTATCGGTTCAGTTGGCTGGGTAGATCTTACGGTTAACAATACGGAAGAAATAAAAAATTTTTATGAAAAGGTGATAGGATTTAAATCAGCTCCGGTTCCGATGGGTGAGTATAATGATTATACAATGCTTTCACCCGATGATAATATTCCGTATGCCGGTATTTGTAACAATAAAGGTCCAAATGAAAATCTGCCTCCTTATTGGATGGTTTATTTCAATGTTTCGGATATTGAATTATGTTGCGAAAATGTAAAAGCACTTGGCGGTGAACTATTATTTGAGCCTAAGGTTATGAATGGATATGGAAAGTATTGCGTTATTAAAGATCCGGCGGGTGCATACTGTGCTTTGTTTGAACCAATCGAAAAGTAAAAAACATTGGCTCAAATTTTTCGCCGGCGGGGATATCCCTATCTGCTTAAGATATCCCCCTTTACTAGTTTTTCCATTGGACTATTGCCTAGCTTTTTTCCGGCTTTAAATAAAAATTTTAGAAATAATTATAAAAATTCTTGAGCACCTTTCAATTGTATATAATGAGTAAATGAAATATTTGCAATCCCCAAATTGGGTAGGTATTAAAAATGGTACTAACTATATAATAATTGCTATCTTTGGAATATTCTAAAAAATTTAAATTGGTCATGAGGAAATTAACAATACTAATTACTGGCGGAGCGGGTTATATCGGCTCTCATATTGTTCACGACTTAGTTGAATTAGGTCACAACACCATTGTATTTGATAATCTTTCAACAGGATTAAAACAAAACTTACATCCGGACTCGAAATTTATAGAAGGTGATATTCTAAATAAAAATGAATTACAAAAAGCATTCGAAGAGAAAATTGATATTGTTTTTCATTTTGCGGCATTAAAAGCTGCGGGTGATTCTATGATACATCCTTCAAAATTTGCTGAAGGGAATATCATTGGTAGTCTGAATTTGATGAATAAAATGATCGAAAATAATGTTAAGTATATCGTCTTTTCATCTTCTGCAGCAGTATACGGCAACCCGCAATATTTACCGATTGATGAAGACCATCCTAAAGACCCAACCAATTATTATGGTTATACTAAATTAGCAATTGAAGAAAACTTAAAGTGGTTCAGTAAGTTACACGGAATTAATTATGCCGCTTTAAGATATTTTAATGCTACCGGTTATGATATACGCGGAAGAATTACCGGGCAAGAAAAAGATACTACAAACCTTTCTCCTTTAGTTATGGAAGTTGCTTCTGGAATGAGAGAACAACTTCAAGTATTCGGTGATGATTATGATACAGATGATGGAACTTGCATAAGAGATTATATTCATGTAAATGATTTATCGGATGCACATCTTAAAGCAATGGATTATTTGTTGAATGAGAATAAAAATCTCGTAGTTAATTTAGGTACATCTAAAGGAAGCAGCGTACTTGAAGTAATTGATAAGGCAGAAAAAGCAATCGGTAAAAAAATAAACTATAAAATTGTCGAAAGAAGAGCCGGAGATCCGGCACATCTCGTTGCATCCTATCAAAAAGCTAAAGATTTACTGGGATGGGAAGCAAAACATTCCGACTTAAAAACAATTTTCGAAAGCATGAAGAAAGTTTATTTTAATTCATAACTCAACTTATACATCTGTCATGCCCGAAAACTTTAACCGGGCATTTGTTGTAAAGATTCCCGCTTCAACATGCGGAAATGACGAGGTATTTTTAAGTTATTGCGTAACATGAGTTAAAAAATTAAAAAATTGTTATTATTTTTTGATTATTGTCTTCATAAAACCTTTTTGATTCTATTAAGAATAATTTTATGAAAATATTAGTTATCGAAGAAATCATTGAGTACAGTTCTACTATTAATAGGTTAATATCACATCCTAACATTGAAGTAGTTAATCTTTCCTCAACAGTTGAAGCAGAAACCTATCTTGACCAATTTCATATTGATTTAATTATCGTTGGCGTTAATCTTATCGAAATCAAATTTTTAGAATATCTTAATAACAGAGCCAAAGCGAAAAATAATTTTAGTCCTTATCTACTATTTATTGTCGATAAAATCAGTGAATATGATTTCTATAAATCCAAGCTAAATGACTACGTTGTTGATTATTTATATAGTCCGGTAAAAGAAAATGAATTAAAAAACAAAGTTGAACTTTTATTAAAGATTATCTCCTCCCAAACGAAAGAACTTGAAAAGCTTCAGGAGAAAAATAAAGAATTAACTCAAACAGAAAACAAACTCAGGAATATTTTAGAAAATTATCCTGATGGAATGATAATAATAGTCGATATACAATACAGGTTGATCTTTGCGGAAGGTACGGCTATTAAATTGTTGGGTTTTGAAAAGGATAAAATAATCGGCAGAACTATTAATGAAGTATTTTCTGAAGAGCTCACAAATATTTTGATAACATATTTAAGCGGAGTTTGGAAAGATCACCTGGTAGAATTTGAATTTGAATTGCAGAAAAACAGTTTCCATTGTGTTGCAAGTCCGCTAAAAAATGTAAACGGGACTTTCAATCAAATATTTATTGCTGTTCAAAATATTACAGATTTTAAAAACGCACAAAACAAGATTAAGGAGAGCGAAGAAATATTCAGAGTGTTTATGGATTTTCTTCCGGCTGGTGTTTTTATTAAAGATGAAGAAAGCAGGTATCTCTTTAATAATAAATATAATAAGGACCATTTCGGTGTAGAGAATTGGGAGGGGAAGACTGCTTACGATTTTTTCAATGAAGATTTAGCTAATCAATTTATTGAAGAGGATCAAAAAATATTAAAAGGAGAAACACTCAAGTCCACTGCTAGAATGATAGACCTCTATGGCGAAGAACTCTATCTCGATACTCATTATTTCCCGATTTCAAAACCCGATGGGAAAAAATTAATAGGAGGAATTTCTTTAGATGTTACTAAGGAAAAACTTGCTCAACAAGCTCTCGAAAACGAAAGAGTTATTCTAAACTCTATTGTAGACAGGCTCCCGGTTATGCTGACAAGATATGACCCAAATACAAAAGTCCTCGGATTAAATAAAGAAGCTGAACGTTTGTTGGGTTGGACTTCAAAAGAGGTTAGAGAAATTAATCTTATGGAAGCAGTATATCCGGATCCAAAGTATAGGCAAGAAGTTGCTGAATATATGCTTATAGCATCAAATGAATGGAAGGAATTCAAGTGTAGAGCGAAATCGGGTGAAATAATTGAAAGCGAGTGGTCCAACTTAAAACTTCAAGACGGAACACAGATTGGAATTGGAATTGACGTTCGTGAACGAAAGCAGAGAGAAACAACTCTTAATAATTATAAAATTTTGTTGGAAAGAATTATCAATAGTCTTGATCAAGCTTTAATTCTTATAGACTCTTCAAATAGAAGTATAATTTGGGTTAATAATGCTTTCGAAACAATATTTGGTTATTCTCAAAATGAAATAATGGGTAAAACAACCGAATTTCTGCACGTTGATCGTAAACATTTTAAAAAGTTTGCCGATATTGGAAACCTTCAGCTTGAAAAAACCGGTGTGTTTTCTCTTGAATATAAAATGAAAAGAAAAGACGGTAGAATAATTTTTACCGAAAATTATGTTTCACTTATAAAAGATGAAAAGGGGAATTGGAAAAATGCAATAAGCGTAATTAGTGATATCACTAATAAAAAAGAAGCAGAGTTAGCCTTAAGAATGAGTGAAGAAAAATATAGGTTGCTGGTAGAAAATCAAACCGATCTTGTCGTAAAAGTAGACCCTGAATATAGATATCAATTCGTAAGTAAATCATATTGTAAACTATTCGGTAAAACCGAAAAGCAATTATTAGGTAAGAAATTTCTTCCTTATGTGCATAAGGAAGATATTGGATCAACAAAAAAAGAAATGGAAAAGCTTTCGAGACCACCCTATAAAGCGTATATGGAGCAAAGAGCTAAAACAACAAAAGGGTGGCGATGGCTTGCGTGGTCGGATAAAGCAATTATAAATAATAAAGGTAAAATTGAAGCAATTATTGGTGTGGGCCGTGATATTACAGAAAGAAAAAATATTGAAATACAACTTCGTGAAAGTGAAGAAGCATATAGAACTTTGATAAACTCAACAGCTGATGCAATTTACGTTCTTAAGAATAAAAAGTTACTGTTGGTAAATAAAGCTTGGCTTAAAATGTTTGGTTATACTGAGAATGAAGTTTATCATAAAGATTTTAATGTCGCAAAGATTATTGCACCTTCAACAAAAAAATTATTTAGAGAAAGATATGCTAACCCGGTAACTACACTAAATAAAATATCTACTTATGAAATGCAAGGTATAACTAAGCATGGAAAGATTATTGACATACAGGTAAATGTATCAAATATAATTTGGAGGGGAGAAAGAGTCTATCAAGGAATTTATCACGATATCACTGAAAGAAAAGAGCACGAAAGAAAGATTATTGAAGAAAGAAATAGAGCCGAAAGGTATTTTGAAACTGCTTCCATTATTATGCTGATTCTAAATAATGATGGTAATATTGTCGCGATAAATACTGCCGGGATTAAAATTACCGGGTATACAAAAAGATATCTTATAGGAAAGAACTTTATCGAGTGCTTCATTCCTGAAAACGAAAAGAAAACAGTAATTAAGTTACTTTCAAATCTTAGAAAAAAAGTTATCGAATCTACCGGTTTTATACAATTGCCTATAAGAGGAAAAAACAAGAAGGAAAGAATTATAGGCTGGTATTTTAATGTCTTAAAAGATAATAAGGGTAATGTCACCGAAATATTAATGTCGGGGGATGATATTACGGAAGAAATAAGAATAAAAAATGAACTTGAGAAAAGTAACTTGGAGCTTGCGAGACTGACAAATTACTTGCAGGAAATAAGTGAAGAAGAAAGAGCCGTATTAGCAAGAGCAATACATGATGATCTTGGGCAGGCTTTAACCGCCCTCAAACTTGATTTGAATATCGCAAAAAATTCTATTAAGAGTAACATTAACACTTCAGAACAAAGAATTAACTCTGCTTTAAGTTTAGCCACGGAAACGATAAAAACAGTTCAGCAGATTACAAGTGATCTTCGCCCCGGACTAATTGATGATCTCGGTTTAATTCCGGCAATTGAATGGTATACAAATTTGTTTATGGAAAGAACTAAAATAAAAGTAAAACTGCATACATCAATTTCGGAAGAAATAATTAGCAAAGCACTGAAAATCACCATTTATCGTATGATTCAAGAAGCATTAACAAATGTTGTACGTCATGCCAAAGCAAATCTTGTAAATATCAAAATGAAAGAAAAAAACACAAATTTGGAATTAATTATCCAGGATAACGGTAAAGGCATTTCACAAAGTGCAATAACAAATCCATCCTCGTTTGGAATTTTAGGAATGAAAGAAAGAGTAAAACTTGCTAATGGTTCATTTGTAATTGATAAAGTAATTCCTAAGGGAACAAAAATAGAAATTTCCATTCCTCTTAAATAGAATTCTATTTAAAAGAATTTGCTTTTTCACTATACTGTTTATAAAGTTTTCCAGTTAATTGTTTTTTTTGCTGTTTGTATTTTGCTTTGTGAAAGTAAACAACAAGTGTGCATTAAAAATTAACCTGGAGTTTAAAATGCAAGTTCTTATCGCCGATGATCACGCAGTAGTTAGAGCCGGGTTAGTTCATCTCTTAAAAACTCATAAATCGGTTAAAAATGTTATTGAAGCCAACGACGGTCAAGAAGCTTATAACATTTTGATAAATGAAAAAATTGATTTAGCTGTACTTGATATTTCGATGCCGAAACTAAACGGATTAGAAGTACTGCAAAAAATTACAGATAAAAAAATAAGTACAAAATTCTTAATCTTAAGCATCTACCCGGAAAAAGAATATGCAGTTAGAGCTATTAAACTTGGAGCCAGCGGTTACATTACTAAAGATCAAGCGGCAGATGAATTATTAATTGCTATTGATTCTGTTACTGAAGGTAAAAATTATATATCAAAGGAATTCGCATCTACCTTAATACAAATTCAAACCGAAAAATCTAATCTTGCCAAACATCACAAATTATCCGATCAAGAATATAATGTGTTTATTAAGCTAGCAGAGGGAAAAAAGATTTCGGAAATTGCCGAACAAATGCATTTAAGCGTAAAAACCATAAGTACCTACAAATCGAGAATTTTTGAAAAGTTGGATATTACTTCTATTTCCGAATTAGTTGTCTATGCAATTGACCATAAACTAATGAATGTGTAGGAATATTCTTATATAATTTTCAGCTAAATCTTACAGAAAGTATATCAGATTCTTACATAGCATTATTGCTTCCGGCAGTATTTTGTTACTCATTAATTTGGGAATTTTATGAAAGTATTAATTGTAGACGATTCGAAAATAATTCTTGATAGATTAACCAGTATAGTATCTAGTATAAGTCAGATAGAGATTATCGGGCAGGCACTAAACACTTTAGAAGCAAAAACGATAATTAAAGAAAAAATCCCCGATGTTGTAATTAGCGATATACGAATGCCGGGCGGAGGAGGGTTAGATCTTTTACAATATATAAAAAAGAAATATCCCGATATTATCGTTGTTATAATTACAAATTATCCATATCCGCAATACAGAGAACGTGCTATTGAATTTGGAGCTGAGTATTTTCTTAATAAATCTGATGAACTTGAAAAACTAAGTCCAATACTGGAGCAAATCAAAAACAATGGTTTGAAAAACAGATAGATGAAGAAAAATAAACAAAAAATATCTCTCCCAAATAATGTGAAGAAATCAATTCAAAATGATGAAAATAAGATTGAACCGAAAGCTATGTTCGATCTTATTATGGATACAATTCCTCAGAGAGTTTTTTGGAAAGACATAAATCTTAATTATCTGGGTTGCAACCTGGTGTTTGCAAAAGACGCCGGTCTAAATCATCCGTCGGAAATAATTGGCAAAAATGATTTTGAATTGTCTTGGAAAGAAAATGCCGAATTATATAGAGCCGATGATAGATTCGTAATTGAAACTCAACAAAGTAAAATTGATTACGAAGAACCTCAATATAGGAGTGATGGTACGACTCTGTGGCTCAAAACATCTAAAATACCGCTCAAAGATGAAAAGGGAAATGCTATTGGTGTGCTTGGTACATATGAAGATATAACCGCACAAAAACAAACAGAAGAATCATTGAAAGAAAGTGAAGAAAATCATCGAAGTTTATATGAAAATTCATCCGTCGGTTTGTACAGAACTTCACTTGATGGTGATATATTAATGGTCAACCCGGCTTTTCTTAAAATACTTGAAGCAACCTCAATTGAAGATATTAAATCAAACCGAAAAGTTTCGGACTATTACAAATACCCGGAACAATTAAAAAAGTTTCGTAAAATTTTATTAAGCGAAGGTGTGGTTTACGGTTTTGAAAGTCAACTTATTACGGAAGATGGAAGAGAAATTTTTATCCGGGAAAGTGCAAAAATCATATCCCGGGAAAATGGAGTAAAGGTAATTGAAGGAGTTGTTGAAGATATAACCGATTCGAAATTGATTGAGGAACAACTTGTCTCAGCAAAAAATAAAGCCGAGGCAATGGAAAAAGTTAAAGGTGAATTCCTAGCGCAAATGTCTCACGAAATTAGAACTCCTTTAAATGCAATACTTAGTACCCTTGATTTTCTTAAGGATGAACTCGGTGGTAAAATGACTAACGATATGATTGATGTTTTCGGAATAATAGATTCATCCGGTAATAGAATAATTAGAACAATAGAATCAATTCTTAACATGTCCGAGTTACAAACCGGTAGTTATGAAATAATTAAAACAGAATTTAATTTATGCGAAGAAATTATTGAACCGATTCTTAACCAGTATTCACAAATAATTGTGAAAAAGAAAGTTAAATTAGTTTATAACAAGCCGGATAGTGATTTGTATCTTCTTGCCGATAGATATTCTATTTCACAAATATTTAATAATATTTTTGATAACGCAGTTAAGTATACGAGTAAAGGAACAATTGAAGTAACCGTTAAACGGAATTTCTCGGACTTCTGTATTGAAATAAAGGATACCGGAATTGGAATTTCCAAAGATTACCTTGATAAAATATTCGAACCCTTTTCACAGGAATATCAAGGTTATTCTCGACCTTATGATGGATGCGGATTAGGTCTTTCGGTTACAAAAAGATATTGCGAATTGGATAATATTGATTTCAAAATAGATTCCGAAAGGGGGAAAGGGACTACGGTTCTCTTAACTTTTCAAAATGATTTATTCGAAATAGTACCAAGTCAAAAAATTTTAGTAAAGCAAAGTTCATTGTAGATAGTATTTACTCCGCAGGCAATTCGATAATAAATTCAGAACCGGCTCCAAGCTTGGAATTTACTTTTATTTTACCTCCGTGTTTGTCAATTAAATCCTTACATAAATTCAGTCCTATTCCTGTACCTTTTTCACCAAGAGTTCCACGTTCAGCTTTTACGAATTCTGAATTGAAGAGATTAATTCTTGTCTCTTCATCGATCCCAACCCCATTATCAATAACAGAAAGTAAATATTTGCTATTATCTTTTTTGAAATTAATATGAATTTCTCCGCCCGGGTGACTGAATTTTATGGCATTCGCTATAAGATTTCTTAATACAATTTGAAGCATGGATATATCTGCGAATACAGTATCATAAGAAATATTTAGTTTTACTGATATTGTTTTTTGATTTAATTGGTTTTGCATTCCTTCAATCACGCTGTTGAGGAACGGATTTATTTCAACAATTGTCGGAGAATATTCGATATTTCTTACACGGTTTAATGAAAAATCAAGTAAGTTTTCCAAAAGGGAATATGTATTTCTTAGTGATGAATCCAAATAGATCAGAGTCTCGTTAAGTTCTTCTTCGGTAAGTGAACCTTCTCTTAAAAGTGAAATATATCCCATCAAATTAAAAAACGGGTTCTTCAAATCATGGGCAATAATAGAAAATAATTTGTCTTTAGCTTCATTTGATGCTTTCAGTTCATTATTAATCTTTTCTAATTCTCTTCGCTGCCCCTCAATCAACCTATTCTTTTCGGAGAGTTCTGTGTTAATAATTTTTTTTCTCTTATTCGTTCTGATCAGAAAAAATGAAAGAGATATTAAAAGAACTGAAAGCAAAATAAATGCATAAATCAGAAATTGTTGTTTTTGTAATTCATATTTCTGAATTTCCAAATCGGCAAGATATTTTTGAGCTTCAAAATTCTGTTTTAACCTGGATAATCTTTTCTCCATTTCACTATCTGCAATTAGGGTATGATAACGCATGTATTCTTTATAAGAATTTAATGCATCATTTATATTTTGCGAGCCTTCATAAATTTCACTCAATAGTTTATAATTATCCCTAAGTAATGGGTACTTCTTGATTTCTTCGGAGATTGTTATGCTTTCCCGCAAGTATTTTTTTGCCAGTGAAATATTAAATTCCTTTTTTGCTATAATCCCCAAGAAATGCTTTGCTTCGGCAATTCTTAATGCATTATTATTATCTATTGCTAACCGGAGCATGTTACTAAAAAAGTCTTTTGCAGCTAAATAGTTATCTTTTGCAATTTGTGTTTCACCTAATCCTTTTAAAGAAATTATTATTCCTCCAATAGAGTTAGCTTCTGCATAATACCGCATAGCTTTTTCAAAATAGACTTCGGCTGAATCGATATTAGTTCTTAAATAAGATGAACCAATATTATGGTATATATAGCCGAATATATCGTTATCAAAATCTTTTTCAGCATATTCAATACTTTCAAAAAAACACTCAATTGCCCTATCAATTTGTTCGGTATCTTTATACACTAAACCAATATTTGTTAATGCTAAGGCAGCACCGCTAAAGTTATTTACTTCTTTTTTGATTTCAAATGCTTTGAGGTAGTAATCTAAAGCAATATCATAACTTGCCCAATGGTAATGAACAGTCCCAATATTGTTGAGAGTTGTTGCATAACTGTCTTTATCAGGCAAATCTTCTTTTATTTTTAATGATCTTTCGAAATAGAAGATTGCACTATCAAAATGTGTGATTTGCCAATGGATATAACCGATTGTGTTCAGTACTTCGGCAAATTTTTTGTCTGCACCGGATTCTTCAAATTTATTTCCAGCCTTGTGATAATATATCTCGGCTGAATCTTTTATCTCTAAATTTCGATAACATTTAGCTAAACCGAGATAAGTTTCAGCTAAAAATTTATTGCCTAGCGTATTTCCATTGAAGTATAGAATCGAATCAAATTTGGTTTTTGCAGATTCGTAATCGTTTTTTTGAAGTAAATAATTACCTTCGAGAAGTTTGATTAGAGGCGAGATATTCTCGATTTCTTCCTCTGTTGAATATTTTTTTAATGAGTCTAATGTATTTAGAATCCAACTTGAATCACTTAGATCTTTCTCTAAAAAATTTAAAAAAGAATTGCGGTCACTCAGAGCGGTTTTTGATTCATCTAATTGTTGATATCCGAATAAGAGAGTTAGTAAAAGAATAAGTGATAATATAGAGTTCCTTAAAAGCAATTTATTTCCAATTGGTAACAGAAAAATGAAATAACTTAAAAATTATTATAAATAACTTGCCATATAATACTTCTTCCTAATTTTGTATTGGAAAAACATATATCTAGTTCTATCTGATTATATTATCGAAAATAATCCTAAAAAGTTGAGTTAAATAAGTTGATAATAATAAGATACCTTATAATATTTTATAACAAGTAATTCAGTATTAACATTAGATATACATTTAAAATACATATAAATAATTCCCACATCGTATCCTCTATTGCTTACCGATTGGAAATCAATACTTTCTAAGTTCTCTTATCTAAGAAAAATTTATAAAATCCATTAAAAATAAATCAATAATTAAGATTTATATGTATTGGTATACTAATTGTTGATTTCCCTTAATACTCAAAGAGCTTCATCTGATTATTAAATTATGTGAAATGGATTTCACCGCGTATTGAGTTTAGAATAAATGAAAAATGAGAAGTTAGAAAATATTCTGTTCAAGCAGAATTTCAGCAAAGAAGACGTTATATATCTTTTGAGCCTTGAAGAGAAGCGTGATATTGAAAGCTTATTTCGAAAAGCAGATCAAGTTAGAAAAGATTTTTGCGGTGAAGAAGTCCATCTTAGAGGTGTAATTGAAATATCAAATCATTGCGACCAAAACTGTTTATTCTGCGGCTTGCGTGATGATAACTTTACAGTAAAAAGATATAGAATGGAACCGGATGAGATAATTGAAACCGCCGCTAAACTTGTTAAACTTGGCATTTATACTATTGTTCTTAAATCCGGTGAAGATAGAAAACTTGATACCGATATTATTGCTTACATCATATACTCAATAAAGAAATCAACTAATGTTGCAATTACTTTAAGCCTCGGTGAAAGAGGATTAGATGAATATAAAACATGGAAAATTGCAGGTGCCGATAGATATATCTTGAGACATGAATCATGTGATTCTAAAAAATATGCTTATTATAGAAATAAAAAAACTCACACTAATAGAATACAGCAATTAAAATATTTAAAAAGATTAGGGTACCAAATAGGTGATGGAACCCTAATCGGATTACCTTTACAAACCATTGATGAAATTGCAGATGATATGTTGCTATTCCAAGAAATGAATACTGATATGATTGCATTTAGTCCTTTTATCCCATCACCATTTACTCCTTTCCAGAATAAACCAGCCGGGAGTATTGAACTTACCTTAAAAGCGATTGCGGTAGCAAGATTATTATTAAAAAATGTTCATATACCGGCAACAACAGCACTCGATAGTTTAGACCCACAAGGTAAAGAGAAGGGGCTGAATTGCGGTGCGAATATATTAATGCCGAATTATACTCCCTATCCTTATAGAGAGAGCTACAGAATTTATCCGAATCGAAGAGATTCTAATTCAGATCCTTTTGACAGTCATAAAATGCTGGTTGATAGAATTTCAAACATTGGACGAGATATTTCTTTCTCACGCGGTGATTCTCTTCGTAATTCTAGTTTTCTCCACCTCTGATCTTCATTATCATATTTTTATAAGTAATGGCTTCTTCTGATTTGAAATTATATTTATGCTTCTTATCATATTTATTTGAGCACATTTACCCAATAATAAACTTACTCAATCAACAAAATTTTATCGAAACACTATGAATTTGCCGCTAAAATCTCAATTAATTGGGATCAAGTCAAAATATTTCTGGAACATATCAGGTATGGAAATTGTATTGTATGCAATTTATTTTTGAAGCCGAGTTAATTGTACTATATTTCAAATCATCAAAAAAAACGGTGTGGTAAAATGAGAAAAAGTTATTTAGTCTTTTTAATAATTATTGGTGTAATTCTTATTTCCTGTTCAAGCGAAAACGAAAAGGATTTGATGTCTAAAGCTCAGACTCAATTAAGAGAAGGTTCTTATGCAGAAGCTTTGTCAAGTCTTGAAAAAATTGCTAATGAATTCCCTAAAACTACTGAAGCTGGAACAGCTTTTTTAGAAATGGCTAAATTGTATCAAGGAAGAGCTATCAAAAATGTTGATGACAGAGAATCTTTTTTGAAAGCGGTTGAATATTATCAAGTTGTTTATAATGAATATCCGGAATTAAAAAATAATGATGGTGACTTAGTTGCCCCGGGAGCACTTTTTATGTGTGGATTCTTGTTGGCAAATGAAATAAATGATATTGAAGCTGCTGAAAAGACATATAATTTATTTCTTGAAAAATACCCTGATCATGAACTTGCCGGCTCTGCTAAAGTTGAACTGGAAAATTTAGGATTAACCCCTGAAGAAATTTTGCTAAAAGCAATGGCTCAACCTAAATAGCAATAGTGGCATTAGATAGAACACAATATCGTACTTTCTTAGAACCAAAAGTAATTTCTAAACTCGCCTCACTCGAATTAAAAGCCCGGAACGTTGTTGAAGGTTTTATGGTGGGACTCCACAAGAGTCCCTACCATGGTTTCTCCGTTGAATTCTCTGAACATCGTCCATATATGCAAGGAGACCAATTAAAAGATATTGATTGGAAAGTTTTAGCTAAAAGCGATCGTTATTATATAAAGCAGTATGAAGAAGAAACAAACTTAATTGCACATATTTTTGTTGATGTCAGCAAGTCAATGGATTTTAAAAATGAAGGTGCAGTCACCAAACTTGAATATGCAAAAATTCTTGCAGCATCTCTTTCATATATGTTAATTCATCAACAAGATTCGGTGGGTTTAGGTTTATTTTCCGATAAGCTGGAAACTTATTTACCGCCGAAATCATCAAGAGTTTATCTGAAGAATATTTTAATTGAGATTAATAATGTTATTGCATCTAATAAAACTAATACTGCCGAATGCCTGAATTCGGTAAGCGAGAAAATTAAAAGAAGGGGAATGGTAATACTAATTTCGGATTTTTTTGATGATGTTGAAAAAGTTCTGACAGCATTAAAGAAATTACACTACAAAAAAAATGATGTAATCCTTTTCCAAATTCTCGATCCGATAGAAGAAAACTTTGCATTTGAAAAAAGCGGAGTTTTTGTTGACCTGGAAACAAGAGAAGAAATGACAACTCAACCTCATCAAATTCAAGCTGCTTATCAAACCGCATTTAAGGAATATCTTTCCAGACTCAAAAAAGAATGTTTGAGTTTCGGAATTGAATATAACCTAATAAATACAAACGAACCTTTCGATACCGCATTGCTAAGTTTCATCAAGCGCAGAAGTAAACTACTCTAATAAATTTCTTACTTTTTTATAAGAAGTCATTATTTAAAACCAAAACCACAAGGGGCAATAAGAAGGCACAACGTGCACAAAGAAAAAACATAGTGAACGTTGTGGTTAAATAAACTAAGTTTATGTCATCAATTCACCCAAAGCAGAAAAATAATTTTTCATATACTTTTCTGCATTTTCTTTTTTATCTGCTTCAACAATACATCTAATTATAGGTTCGGTGTTTGATTTACGGAAATGTACCCAGTGATCATCAAAATCAATTCTTAATCCGTCATCCGTATTGATTATTTCGTTTTCGTATATCCCAATTAATTTATTAACCACTTCATCCGGCTTATGGATTCCGGTTTCTACCTTACCTTTAACAATATGATACTGCGGCAAACTCTCTTTAAGTTCACTCATAGTACCTCCGAATTCCAAAAGATGCTGAAGAGTTAAAACCGTTCCGACTAAAGCATCTCTTCCGTAATGAAGCTCAGGCAATATAACACCGCCGCTGCCTTCACCGCCAATTACAGCATTTACTTCTTTCATTTTCTTTACAACATTTGCTTCACCAACCGGCGAACGAAACACCTTAGCTCCAAATTCTTTTGCAACATCATCAACTGCACGTGTTGTAGAAAGATTAACAACAACATCACCTTTTAGTTTACTTAAAATAAATTTTATTGCTTGGGTAATAGTGTTTTCCTCAATAAACGGCTCACCTTTTTCTGTAATAAGAACTAATCTATCAACATCAGGATCTACAACAATTCCAATTTCGGCATTGTTTTCAACTACTGCTTTCATTGTTTCGGATAAGTTTTCCGGTATTGGTTCGGGTAATCGGGGAAAGATGCCGTTCTTTTCACAATTTATTTTTACAACTTCACATCCTAATTCTTCTAACAAATTCGGCATTATGTAACTGCCGGCGCCATTCACACAATCAAGCAATATCCTAAATTTACGTTTTCGAATTGCATCTATATCAATGTATTTTAATTTAAGAACATCTTTAAGGTGATTCATTAAACCGGTTTCCGATACTTCTAATTTTCCGAGTTTATCCCAACTTTTGAAGTAACTTGGTTTATCTAACAGTTCGAGCATTTCCTTGTTTTGCTCCGGAGTCATAAACTCACCATCGCTGTTCAATAATTTTAGAGCGTTCCATTCATTTGGATTATGACTTGCCGAAATTACTATTCCTCCTACAGCATTGAATTTTTTTATATTATATAAAACAGTTGGCGTCGGCGTAATTCCTAAATCAACCACATCGTTACCTTTTGCAAGAAGTGTTCCGATAACAATATTTTTAACCATAGTTCCGGAAATTCTACCGTCACTACCAATTACAATTTTGCCTTCGCCGCAAAAGTCCGAATATGCTTGAGTATATTTAACTAATATTTGGGGATCAAGACCGTCACCAACAATTCCTCTTATACCTGATACACTTACCATTAGCGTTGACATATTATTCCCGATTTATTTTTTATGCTGCAAAATACTATAAATGAAAAACTTTCTGAAATACTAAATTCTATAATTATAAAATGTTCATTCGGAAGTCTGATAAACTATCGAAACAGACGAAAATGTGAAATCATTTCTTTAAGTTTCATATCATAAATAAATTCTTAAGCGCATGGATTTAAAGAACCGGCTCATAATTAAAGTAAATAAATTACTCATCGATAAATTCGGCATCCCGCCAAGGAATAAATCACTCCCAAATCAGGTTGATATGTTGATAGCTACAATTCTCTCTCAGAATACAAATGATAACAATTCATATAAAGCGTTTAAGAATCTTAAAGAAAAATATCCTACTTGGGAAAAAGCCGCAAAGGCAAAACGAGCAGACATTGAAAATGTTATTAAAGTTGCAGGTCTCGGCAAACAAAAATCAGCCGCTATAAAAAACTTTTTAACAGATATTCAAAAAAAGCAGAATAATATTTCGTTGGATTATCTAAAAAATTATGATGAAAAATTAGCTATTAATGAATTAACAAATTATAACGGAATAGGAGTTAAAACCGCAAGTTGTGTTTTATTATTTTCAATGGATAGAAATATTTGTCCGGTTGATACGCACGTTCATCGAACGGTCAACAGAATAGGAATTGTGAATGCAAAAACTCCGGAAAAAACTTTTCTGTTGCTTAACGAAAACTTCCCTCCCCAAGTTGCGCATTCATTTCATACAAATCTAATAAGGTTGGGAAGAGAAATTTGCAAACCTAAGAGTCCAAGCTGTGGAATTTGTCCATTGAATAAAATTTGTAAATACGAAGGAAAAGATCTTCAAATAAAAAAAATGCATAAGAAAAATGACTTTATGCTTCTCGATAATATTGAAACAAAATATTCGGTAAAATAATGTGGGTATTATATGCATCTCTGAATCCGGCTGCAGAAGGTTTTAGAAGTTTATTCATTAAACGTGCATCCAAAACTATTGATCCTCTTGTTATCTCTTGGGCTAATTATGTAATCCCAATTTTAGTTTTCGTTCCTCTTTTATTTTTTATAGAACTGAAATTCAATCAACTGTTTTGGCTTTCGGTATTTGGAAGCGGAATAATTAATGTTATTGCGGCTATACTTTATATGAAAGCAATTTCCGAATCCGATATTTCTTCCGTTATGCCGATGTTGAGTTTTACACCGTTGTTTTTATTAGTAACTGCTCCGATATTTGTTGGAGAGTTCCCTAATCTGATGGGATTAATAGGAGTTTTATTAGTAGTTGTAGGGTCATATTTGCTGAATGTTTCAGAAAGAGAAAACGGAATATTTGCCCCGTTTAAAAAACTATTAAACGATAAAGGTACAAAACACATGTTTATAGTAGCATTTGTGTGGAGCATTTCAGCAAATTTTGATAAGATTTCAATCCAAAGTTCTTCACTTTATCAACACATAATTTTTGTAAATATAATAATATTTGTTTCATTAACGATAATTGTGCTGTTGAAAGGGAAGTTTAAAAAACAAGAAATCTCAAAGGGGAAGAAAAACCTATTTATGGTTTCGCTGTTCACTGCAAGCGCATTTTTCTTTCATATGAATGCACTTTCACTTACTCTTGTTGCTTATGTTGTTGCAATGAAAAGAATGTCCGGCGTTATTTCCGTATTTCTCGGTCATCTATTCCTTCATGAAACCAATATAAAAGAAAGATTGTTTGGTTCATTCGTAATGTTTGTAGGTGTTTTACTAATCGTATTTTCATAGTAAAATCGCATCTATTTATCTATTGTATTCAATAATTTTAATAAGATTCGTTGTTTTATTTTGAATACTATCTTCAGTATATTTATAATCTTCATCTTAACTTAATTAGCAAGCTAAAGGATCAAAAATATGAGCAAAAATTATGATATTGTTGTTTTAGGGGGCGGGCCCGGTGGATATGTTGCTGCAATTAGGGCTGCTCAACTTGGATATAAAACTGCAATTGTTGAAAAAGATAATCTTGGTGGTGTATGTCTAAACTGGGGCTGTATTCCTACAAAATCTTTATTGAAAAACGCAGAACTTTATGATCTTGCTAAAAATCATTCGGACGAATTTGGTCTTTCATTTTCCGATCTGAAATTTGATTTCACAAAAATTATTCAGAGAAGTAGAGGAGTTTCTGAAAAAATAGTAAAAGGTGTTCATTTCTTAATGAAGAAAAATAAGATTGATTACATACAAGGATTTGGAAAATTTATTGCTAAGAACAAACTTGAAATTTTGGATAACAATAAAAAGAAAATCGACGAAGTTGAAGGAAAACATATTATTATAGCAACCGGCGCAAGACCTCGTTCCGTAGATGCTATACCTATCGATAAAAAAAGTATAATTACAAGTACGGAAGCTATGAGTTTGGAAAAGCAGCCTAAAAGTATGATTGTTATTGGAGCCGGTGCAATCGGAGTAGAGTTTGCTTATTTCTATAATGTACTCGGAACTGAAGTTACAATTATTGAAATGCTTGATACTGTGCTCCCGATTGAAGATAAAGAAGTTTCTGATACACTTGCACGCAGTTTCAAAAAACGCGGAATAAAAATTCATACAAGTACTAAAGTTGAAAAAGCAGAAGTAAAGGGTAAATCGGTTGTTGTAACTATAGAAAAAAACGGTAAGAAAGAAGAACTAAAAGCCGACAAAGTATTAAGTGCAATTGGTGTGCAAGGAAATATTGAGGGAATCGGGCTTGAGGATATAGGTATTGAAGTCGAACGAAATCATATTAAGGTGGATAAAAAAACATATAAAACAAAAGTTGACGGAGTTTATGCAATAGGTGATGTAATTGGTCCTCCTTGGTTAGCACATGTTGCCTCGCATGAAGGAATTCATTGTATTGAAAAAATTCACGGCATTAATCATCCTCCGATTGATTATAATTCAATACCGGGCTGTACATATTGTCAGCCTCAGGTTGCAAGTATCGGTTTAACAGAAGCAAAAGCAAAAGAAAAAGGATACGAAATTAAAATTGGTAAATTCCCATATTCGGCAAGCGGCAAAGCCGGAGCAATAGGGGAACGCGAAGGTTTTACTAAAATTATTTTTGATGCGAAATACGGCGAAATATTAGGTGCACATATAATTGGTGCCGAAGCAACTGAACTAATTGCGGAAATTGGAATTGCAAAAAGTTTGGAAGCAACTTATGAAACAATCTTGCAAACAGTGCATGCTCACCCGACTTTATCCGAAATGATAATGGAAGCAGCAGGACAAGCTTATGGCGAAGCAATCCACATATAGACTATTTAATTATATTGACCTCGATTTTATCGATTACGATAAAGCTTGGGATTTGCAGAAAGATGTCTTTAAATTACGTACATCCGATGAGATAGAGGATATTTTGTTTTTACTTGAACATCCTCATACTTATACTTTAGGTAAAACTGCAGATAGGAAAAATCTTATTAGCAACGAAACTTTTTTGAATAAATACAATATCAAAGTTTTTGATATTGATCGCGGCGGTGATATTACTTATCACGGTCCCGGACAAATTGTTGGTTATCCAATAATAAAACTTAGCAATTGGAAAGAAGATACACATCTTTATTTGCGTAATCTTGAACAAGTGATTATTGATGTTTGTGCTGATTATGGATTGCAAACTAATCGAATTGAAGGCCTTACAGGTGTTTGGATTGATGATAGAAAAATTGCCGCAATAGGAATAAAAGTTTCACGTTGGGTTACAATGCACGGATTCGCATTTAATATAAATACGGATCTTAATTTGTTCAACGGAATCATACCTTGCGGAATTACCAATAAAAAGGTAACATCACTTCAAAAAGAATTGGGAAGAGAAGTGGATATTAATGAAGTAAAAAATAAAATTGTGAATAAGTTCAAAGAAGCATTTGACTACGATGAATATAAAGTTGTATTAAAAGATGCATTTACTTTTGTAAATAATAATTAGAAAAGGGTTAATCAATGACAAGAAATAATAAGCTTGATTCTTTAACCGAAGAGAAGAATACTACAAATAAGAAAAACGGTAAAGCTCCTACCGGGAAAATAGATTCATTCGGCGGCATGACGAAAGACGAATTGATGAACATACTTCGAATAATGTCTTTATCTCGTCAAATGGATAATAAAATTATGAACCTTCTCCGCCAAGGTAAGGTCTTTTTTCATATTGCCGGTTCGGGACATGAAGCAACACAAGTTGCTTTCGGTTTAGCAATGAAAAAGAAAGTTGATTGGGCTTTTCCTTATTACAGAGATATGGCTTTTATGCTTGCTCTAGGTACAAAAATAGAAGATGTTTTTCTTGCACAGATGGGTAAAGCGGATGATCCAATGACAGGCGGACGACAAATGCCTTGTCATTATAGTTCCAAAGAATTAAATGTACCTACACAATCAAGCCCAACAGGAACCCAGTTTTTACAAGCAGTTGGCGTCGCTCTTGCCGCACGTAAAAGAGGTGAAAATACAGTAGTTTATGTAAGTGCCGGAGAAGGTACCACCAGCGAAGGAGAATTTTACGAAGCAGTTAACTGGGCTTCTCGTGAAAAACTTCCTGTTGTCTTTGTGATTCAAAATAATAAATGGGCAATTTCTGTTCCGGTTCAAGGGCAAAATTCCGGGAAAAATAATTCTGTTGCAGAAATGATGAAAGGGCATGAAAATCTTTTACGCATGGAAGTTGACGGAACGGATTTCCTTAAAGTGAATGCTGCTGCACAATCTGCGTTCAAGTATGCAAGACAAGGGAAAGGTCCTGCTTTAATTGAAGCGCATGTAGTAAGATTACTATCTCATTCTTCTTCCGACGATCAAAAAAAATATAGACCGCAAGATTCACTTCAAGAAGATTTGAAAAAAGATCCTATTGAAATTTTTGCTAATAAATTAATTGAAAAAGGAATTCTTACCGAACTTGCTTACGAGGAATTCAAAAAAGAAATTAAAAATCATGTTGACGAAGCTGCTGATTGGGCATTAAAACAAGCTGATCCGGAACCCGAAACAGCTGTAAAGTATGTTCTAGATGAAAGCGGTAAACGTGAAAAATTAGATTATGAAAAAGGCAAATTAGATGGTCAACCGGTTGTAATGGTCGATTCAATAAATCACGCTCTTCGAGAAGAGATGGAACGAAATGACAAAATTTATGTTTTTGGTGAAGATGTTGCTGATGGGAAGGGTGGAGTTTTCAGTGCAACAAAAGGATTATCAACGCAATTTGGGAACGACCGTGTTTTCAATTCACCTTTAGCAGAAGCAAGTATAATGGGTGTTGCAATCGGTATGGCATTGAAAGGTTTGAAACCTTGTGTTGAAATTCAGTTCGGTGATTACATTTGGCCGGCATTTATGCAGATGAGAGATGAGCTTGTTATGTATCGTTACCGTTCAAATAATTTATTTGAAGCTCCGGTTGTTACAAGAGTTGCGGTTGGCGGCTATATCCACGGCGGTCTTTATCATAGCCAAAATATTGAAGGATTTTATGCGCACATGCCCGGACTTTTAATAGCTTATCCATCAAATGCACGTGATGCAAAAGGATTGCTTAAAACAGCACTTCGTCTTAACGACCCGGTGCTTTTCTTAGAACACAAAGGTTTATACAGACAAAGCCATTCCACAACTCCTGAGCCATCTGCAGAATATCTTCTTCCATTCGGTAAGGCAAATGTTGTTAAGGAAGGAAATGACTTAACAATAATAACTTGGGGCGCTATTGTTCATGAAGCAAAATTCGCCGTTAAAAAAGTTGAGGAAGAAGAAGGATGTTCTATTGAAGTCATTGATATAAGAACTATCCATCCTTTAGATGAAGAAACTATTTATAATTCTGTTCGTAAAACCGGCAAAGCTATTATTATGCACGAAGACACATTAACCGCGGGTTTCGGTGCAGAAATAGCAGCAAGAATTTCTGCAAATTGTTTTGAAAGTTTAGACGGTCCTATTATGCGAGTTGGCGCTAAAGATACACCTATTCCTTATCATCCTAATCTTGAAAATTATATTCTTCCAACAAGAAATAATATTGTGGAATCGATAAGAGAAATAATTCGTTACTAAAATTGAATATAAAGGAAAACTAAAATGAAAGTTGATGTCGTAATGCCCAAAATGGGAGAAAGTGTTAACGAAGGAACGATTATCAAATGGCATAAGAAAAAAGGGGATAAAGTTGAAAAAGATGAAATCATATTTGAAATAAGTACGGATAAAGTTGATACTGAAATCCCTAGTCCGGAGAATGGTATTCTCTCCGATATTAAAGTATTCGAAAATGAAACAGTGGAAGCCGGTTCGGTGGTAGCAGTAATCGAAACAAACGGAGAAGCCGTGGAAGATGAATCGGATAAAATGAAAGAAGAAACCCTTAAAGAAGAATCATCTACTACACAAGTCGGTGGAGAACTTATTGATATTCCTATGCCTAAAATGGGTGAGTCTGTTATGGAAGGAACCATAATAAAATGGCATAAAAAAGAGGGTGACAAAGTTGAGAAAGATGAAATTATTTTTGAAATAAGCACGGATAAAGTTGATACCGAAGTTCCTTCTCCCGAAGAAGGAGTTCTTACAGAAATTTTAGTAAGTGAAAATGAAACGGTTGAAGTTGGTCAAACTGTTGCTCGAATTTCAAAAAGCGGCGGCATTGTTAAAAAGAAAACTGAACAAAAAACTGATGAACCGAAAGAGGAACAACAACCTCAACAAGAAACCGTTAAACAACCTGTTCGGGAAAAGGAAGAAAAAACATCCACTACTTCATCCAATAGATTTTACTCACCATTAGTAATGAAAATTGCAAATACTGAAAATGTCTCTTATGATGAATTAGAATCAATTGATGGAACAGGATTAAACGGGAGAGTAACTAAAAATGATATTCTAAAATATGTCGAAGATAGAAAATCCGGTAAAGCAACAGCTCCAAAAACTCAGCAACCGAGAAAATCTTCGGATGTTATTCAAAAAAGTACGCCGAAAGAAACATCGCAGCCTACATGGTCTACAGGTGAAGGTGTCGAGATAATTCCAATGGATAATATTCGTCAGAGAATTATGTATCACATGGTAAATAGCCGTGATACTTCGGTTCATGTAACAGCAGTTCTAGAAGTTGATATGACAAAGATTCATAATTTTATTCAAACTAATAAACAGAAATACCTTGAAACAGAAGGTCTTAAACTTACTTATATGCCGTTTATTTCTTATGCCGTGATCAAAGCGCTGAAGGAATATCCTTATATTAATGCTTCGATAGACGGTAATAATATTGTAGTAAAAAAATATATAAATCTTGGTATTGCAGTTGCTGTTGAACCAAACGGATTGATTGTACCTAACATTAAAAAAGCAGATGAAAAAAATATACGTGGAATTGCAAAATCAATGGTTGAATTGAGCGATAAAGCAAGAAATAAAAAACTCACCCCCGATGATATTATGGATGGTACTTTTACGATTACAAATTACGGTGTATTCGGTTCATTATTCGGTACTCCGATAATTAATCAACCGGAAGTAGGAATACTTGGTATAGGCGCAGTTACTAAAAAACCTGTTGCTGTTGAAGTTGACGGTACAGATACAATTGCTGTTAAACCGATGATGTATTTATCACTAAGCCATGATCATCGACTTGTGGACGGTATGCTTGGTGGTAAGTTTTTACTTTCGATTAAAAATACTTTAGAAAATTTTGACGTGTCTATTTTTTAAGAAATTACCCGTTTCAAGCGGAAATCTTACTCTTGTTCTTAATCATAATCAGATTTTATATTTATTGAAAGCGATTAAGATTAAGAGCATGATTAGGATTAAGAATTAAAAGGAAATTATGAAAATCAATCAGCATCAAAAAAAATATGCAGAGACATTAGAAAAGGAAAGAGTTCCTTTAGGAAAAAGACCTGAATGGTTAAAAGTAAGATTACCCAGCGGACAAAATTATAAAGATGTGCATCAACTGATGCGTAATTCAAAATTGAATACAGTTTGCGAAGAAGCTCGTTGTCCAAACATAGCTGAATGCTGGAATGCAAGAACAGCCACATTTATGATTTTGGGAGATACTTGTACCAGAAGCTGTGGTTTCTGTAATGTTAAACTTGGGTTGCCGACAGAGCTTGACTTAGATGAACCACGACGAGTTGCAGAATCCGTTGAGCAATTAAAACTAAGACATGTTGTTATTACTTCCGTGAACAGAGATGAATTGAAAGATGGCGGCGCATCAATCTTTACCGAAACAAATAGATTAATTCGTGAGAAAATGCCGGAAACTACTATTGAGATTCTAATTCCGGATTTTAAAGGAGAAGAACACGCCTTTGAAATAATAATGCAACAGCCGCCTGATATTCTTAATCACAATTTAGAAACAGTAAATAGATTATACCATGCTGTACGTCCGCAAGCAAAATATTCTAGAAGTTTAGAATTGATCCGCTGGTTTAAAGAGAAAGGACTTAGAACCAAAAGCGGTATAATGGTTGGAATTGGTGAGAAGAAAGAAGAAGTGTTTGAATTAATGGAAGATCTTTATAATAGCGGTTGTGATATAATGACAATCGGACAGTACTTGCAGCCAACTAAAAACCATCTACCGGTTGAAAGATTTGTAACACTTGATGAATTCAAAGAATACAAAGAATTCGGATTAAAGTTAGGTTTCAAAGCAGTCGAATCATCACCTCTCGTTAGAAGTTCATATCATGCAGATAAGCATGCTAGGTTGATTTAATTATTACCCATCGATAATTCCCCCATATTTATCGATGGGTAAGTTTAAACACATCTATTTAATTACCATCATTTTCTTTACTGCAATATTATTATCGGTTTGAATCCTATAAAAATATATGTTTGATGATAAATTCTCAGCACTAAAATTCACTTCATGATACCCGGCATTCAATTCTTCATTTACAAGTATACTGATAGTCTGTCCAAGTACATTATATATAACAATCGAGACATTTGATTTTTCTGGTAGGTCAAATTTTATTGTTGTGCTTGGGTTAAAGGGATTTGGATAATTTTGATGCAACGCAAATTCATTAGGAATTTTGTCAGTAATACCGGTTATTGTAGAGGCATCAACTTTGGCGGTTAATCTATAGTATTCATAAGTACCATCCATATCAATTTGCTTTAGGCGATACTCTAATAATTCTGCAGGAGGGAACTCATCGATATATTCATAATATTTGTTTGAAGCCGATGTTCCGTTACCCAAAACAAATCCAATTTTATTCCAATCATTCTGATTGGTTACATCAACAATCTTTCTTTCTACATCAAAACCATAATTGTTAATTTCCATTGCTGTTTCCCATTCCAATTTAACTTTATCGTCAATTAGTTCTGCAGAAAAAGCAACAAGTTCAACTGGAAGTGCAGAGCTTTCTTCTGAGACTACTGTGCGCATTCTAAAATCAAAACCTTGAGTTGACCAAGAAGCACCACTATTATTGCTGAAATTTGATCTTCCATCCACAGAGGTTTGTTCTGCACGAATCGCAAAATCAGCACCTGGTGTAGAGCCTGAGGTGTAGTATAATATTAAATGATAATCAGTGCCGTTTGAAGCAGAAACATTTGCATTTGTTAAATCAACATAGTTCCAACTGTAGATCAATAGATTGTCTTTATCAAAAGTTACTGTTGAACCTTGCTTTGCATTTGGTTGTCCACTACCATCATCCGACCAAATTTCAAATGAAATATCACTAACTAAATTATTTGTTGTTGAAGGATGGAAAAAAGCTCCTGTAATTGTACCAGATATAGTTGGTGAAAATCGAACTGAGATGTACTCACCATCATCAATTGCCACACCTCCTTCAGTTCCCCATTCATCATAAGCAAGTATTTCTTGATCTGGAGTCCAACTTGCATTAATTGATTTGGCAAGTGCTTTAAAAATATTTACTTTCCCATAACCCCAAGTGTAATCAGGCAAACCTCCGCCTGTATAAGTATCAGTGTCTGTATTAGATGTCAATAATGATTTTACCGTTGAGCCTGATAAGGAGTTATTTTGCTCTAGTAATAGAGCAACTGCTCCAGCTACTACCGGAGCAGACATACTTGTACCTTGATTTTTTATATGTTTATCACCTGGAACTATATTAGAAGCCGTAGGACTAGCTACATGCGAAGATAATGAAGAAACTATTGCTTGACCCGGACCGGTTAAGTCTGGTTTTTGCCTGCTGTCACGGGTTGGTCCAATGCTACTAAATGAGGAAATATCATCAGAATAATCAGTCCCGGAGTAAGAATAAAAACCCCCGTCCGATGAATTCCATCTCCATCTACTAACATAAGAACCTATTGTAATTGCTTCATTAGCAGTTCCAGGACTTCCGACAGTATAATTTGAATTACCGCCAGTTAATGAAGTATTAATTGATGTAGAATATAACCACCCATGATAACCTACGCTTGAGGCTGTATTGTTCTGAATCTGTAGTGTCCAAGTTCCTTCTGCCGGTGTATTTGAAGCATCATTATCGTCTACTATTAATAGAATATATCGATCTGAATTGTTAACATCGACTAAATTCTCTAAATAAATGGCACCGTCTGAATCATCACCCTCTGTTCCAAATTCCCCGGCATTTCTTGAATATGTAATAGCGTTTGGGGATGTGACAGTCGCTGTTACATCAGTATTATTGTCAAGCCAAACTTTGAAGTAAAAATAATCATTATCAGTCCCAGGTGCTGGAGAATATGATGGAACGCTGAAATTAATATCAGTAGTACCGGAAGCCGGCAGCGTTCCATTAATGTGAATATTATTGCTTCCGTCATTACCAGCGGATATAACAGCAATTCTACCATTATCAACAAACGTATCGACGGCTTGTTCAATTGCACTTGTTCCATCATGAGCATTTGAATGACCACCGAGACTCATATTCACAACTATGGGTTTGTTTTCATCTACTGCTACCGCTCTTGCATATGTTAAGGCATCGATTAGATTTGAATTGGAAAAAGAACCATCCCCAGATTTTACAACAAGTATATCTGCTTTGGGCGCTATTCCAGCATATTTTTGTGAACTAAGTGCTGCTCCATTACCGGCGGCTGATCCGGCAACATGAGTCCCATGACCATTGGTATCTTCTTGACGAACAAAACCAGCAGGACTGCCATCAATCTCATCTTCAATTTGTACTTTTGAATATTCAACACCATAATTTAATGTGGAAAAATCACCGCCTCGAGATGCTGGGGTAGTTTCTCCACCGACAGCAGTTAATGTTTGATCCCATATATAGAGAATTCTACTATTTGAACCATCTACCGGATCTCGAAAATCTAAATGTTCCCAATCAATCCCGGTATCGATTATACAAACGATGACCCCTGCTCCTTCATATGAAGTCTCATTGATGTAACCGTTATGTATTAAATCAGAACCAATTAGACCACCGGCAACATCATTGGTAGGGTAGAATATTTCACCTGCAGAAATAAAAATGACATCAGAATTCTTGGCTAATTTTACAATCTGATCTTTTGTTAATCTTGCAGTAATAAAATTGTCGTAAAAAGAATTTATTATTATTCCTTCTGAAATCAATGACATAGGATTTTTTGTGTGCACAATAAGACCATATACTGATTCACCAAAAGCATTTTTAGAAGTTATCGATTCAATTTCTATTGTTGTAAGAAATATACTTTCCTTAGTTATTTTTTCATCGATTTGTTCTTTTATTAAACTGTGAAGACTTGGGTCAATTTTCCGAAGTTCATTATCTGTCAATTGAGAAAAGAGAATATTTAATGGAAGTATTAAGCAAAGTATAAGTACCCTAAAAATTTTTTGCATTGCATTCTCTCATTAATTTATTTTTCTTGAAGATAAGAATAATTCTTACAAGAGGAAATAAAAAAACTTGTTGTCATTATTTTTGAGCAAAGACACGTTTTATAATTTGTATATTTAGATCAAGTATTATAGCTTTGAATAAGTTTGGAATCGGTTTATAAATTTTCCTTTTTTACAAGAAAACTCTTCTCATAATTGAAAATTGTTCACTTATTGATTAGGGAAAATTAGCTTTAATTGAATTAAACCGAGAATAGTCATCATTATTTTTGGTACGTTCTCTGCTATAAAATAAGTGTTAGGTATCTGAAATAAAAAAGACTAATTATACTATTTACCAAAAGAGGTAATTATGGCAAAAGTAAAAGGGGATATACTAATCGATATCGAAAAATGTAAGGGATGCGAATTATGCGTCGTTGCCTGCCCTCAAGATTCTCTCGAAGCTTCACGCAAGATTAACAATAAAGGGTATCATTACATTGTCAAGATTGAAGATAACTGCACCGGCTGTATGAACTGTGCGTTAGTTTGTCCCGAAGGAATTATCAAAGTTTATCGCAAGGTTGATAAAAAGAAAGAACACCTTGCAACCATTTCAAATGTTTCTAAAGATATTAACATTACGGTGAGCGAATGAAAAAAGAACTAAAATTAATGAAGGGTAACGAAGCTATGGCAGAAGCTGCTATTAGAGCAGGTGCCGATGCTTACTTCGGTTATCCGATAACACCGCAATCTGAAGTATTGGAATACTTAACTAACTTTGCTTATCTAAAAACCGGAATGGTTATTCTGCAAGCTGAAAGTGAAGTAGCAGCAATTAACATGATTTATGGTGCTGCCGGTGCAGGGAAAAAAGTGATGACATCATCCTCATCTCCGGGCATAAGCCTAATGCAGGAAGGTATTTCTTATATTGCTTGTGCTGAGCTGCCTTGCCTATTAGTAAATGTGGTTAGAGGTGGTCCCGGTTTAGGTACAATTCAACCATCACAAGGTGATTACTTTCAATCTGTAAAAGGTGGTGGACATGGTGATTATAAAATGATTGTGTTGGCTCCTTCTACAGTTCAGGAAATGGTTGATTATGTTAAACTCGGGTTCGATTTAGCATTTAAGTGGCGTAATCCTGTAATGATGTTAACTGACGGCGCATTGGGACAGATGATGGAAAAAGTAGAATTATTTGAGCAATTACCCAGAGAAACTGTTAACGGTATTGAAAAGTGGGCTACTATTGGAAAGACAAAAGATCGCGAAAGAAATGTTATTACTTCATTACATATTCAACCGGATAAAATGGAAGAAATTAATCTTCATCTTCAAGCGAAATACAAAAAAATTGAAGAAGAAGAAATTAGATTTGAAGAATTTGCTATGGAAGATGCCGAATATATGATTACAGCTTTTGGTTTGGTTGCAAGAATTTGTCAAAAAGCTGCAATGCTTGCACGTGAAAAAGGAATTAAAGTAGGTGTTTTCAGACCGCAAACACTTTTCCCATTCCCCTATAAACAAATTGATAGTTATACAAAACAAATTAAAGGCATACTTGATGTAGAAATGAATGCAGGACAAATGGTTGAAGATATTCGGCTTGCAGTCAACGGAAAAGTACCTGTTGAATTTCACGGAAGAATGGGTGGAGTTGTTCCTTCTCCGGAAGAAATATTAGAAAAAATTGAAGAAAAATTTGTGGGAGTTCCGGCATGAATGAAAAAAGAATGATTGAAGAAGAAAAGCATTACGAAGAAGTAATTGCCGAAGAAAGTATCTGTATCAACGATAATCTTGTTTATGAAAAACCCGATACTTTACTCGATACTCCGATGCATTATTGTCCCGGTTGCGGACATGGAGTTGCTCATAGATTGATAGCCGAAGCTATTGACGAACTTGATATTCAAGAAGATACTATAGGTGTTGCTCCCGTAGGATGCTCGGTTTTTGCATATAATTATCTGAATATTGATATGTCAGAAGCTGCACATGGACGTGCTTCTGCGGTTGCTACCGGCATTAAAAGAGTTTTACCTGAAAAATATGTTTTTTCTTATCAAGGTGATGGTGACTTAGCCGCAATTGGAACAGGTGAAACACTTCATACATGCAATAGAGGTGAAAACATACTTATTGTATTTATCAATAATGGTATTTACGGAATGACAGGCGGTCAAATGGCGCCAACTACTTTAGAAGGAATGAAAACTACTACAACACCATTTGGAAGAGATGTTAAAATTATGGGTAATCCATTAAAGATCACTGAATTGATTGCTCAATTACCGGGAGTTTATTATTGTACTCGTGTTGCGGTAAACAACCCTAAAAATGTTAGAAGAGCAAAAAAAGCAATTCTAAATGGCTTTCAATATCAAAAGAGAGAGAAGGGATTATCATTTGTTGAGATAGTATCAAATTGTCCGTCTAACTGGAAAATGACACCGGTTGAATCAAATAAATGGATGGAAGAAAATATGTTTTCATTTTATCCGCTCGGAGATCTAAAAGTACCAGAGAAGGAGGATGAATAATGACTGAAGAAATAATTATATCGGGATTCGGAGGACAAGGTGTTTTGTCAATGGGACAAATTCTCTGTTACTCCGGTGTGGTTGAAGAAAAAGAAGTTAGCTGGATGCCGTCTTATGGTCCCGAAATGAGAGGAGGTACGGCTAACTGTATTGCAATAATAAGTGACCAAAAAATTAGTTCTCCTATTCTCACCAAATTCGATACTGTAATAGCATTGAATCAACCATCGATTGATAAATTTGAATCAGCAGTTAAACCGGGTGGGTTATTAATTTATGAAAGCAGCACTGCCCTTAATCCGCCAACAAGAACTGATATTGAAATTGTTCCTATTGAAGCTGCTAATGAAGCTACAAAACTTGAAAATCCAAAAGTAATGAATATGATTATTCTCGGAGCTTTTCTTAAGAAAAAACCAATATTAAAATTTGATAATGTATTAGCCGGATTAGGTAAAGTTTTACCGGAACGTTATCATCATCTTATTCCTTTAAATGAAAAAGCCTTGCGCAGAGGAATGGAATTGGTTGAAGAAGTAACCGCATAGTCAATTTCCCCAATTGGTTTAAGGAAACCCGCTGAATTAATGTTTAGCGGGTTTTTTATTGATTTTGACTAAAATTAATAGTGTAATAACTCGATAAAAATGTCATGTAAATAACTCAATAGAAATGTCAGTAAAAAAATGAAGATTGCATCTTAAAAAAGGTGCAAAAATGGAGAATAATTTACTGACAATGAGTAGAAAAGAAATA